>Ga0209728_1000747_pt1 | contig 23530 bp, 11 predicted proteins | sample RifGroD1_FD_183997 | JGI IMG/M metagenome (GOLD analysis project Ga0209728, IMG submission 183997) | Groundwater microbial communities from Rifle, Colorado, USA - Groundwater D1 (SPAdes) (version 2) | ecosystem: Environmental > Aquatic > Deep subsurface > Groundwater | place: Rifle, Colorado... | reverse complement strand
GAATCGCCGCAAAAAATTTTATTTATCCAATTTTTCATAAATTAAAACTATCGTCTATATCCTCCGTTGTTATTTCTTCTTGTGGATTTTCCCAACTAGAAGTTTCCGGCATTGTTTTGGCTATCTTATCCCAGCCCTCTAATTCTTTTACACCGGCAAATTTTACTTTTCGCTCTTTGTGGTATTTCCAGTCGTGATATTGTTTGATTTTATTTTGGTGTTCGGAATAATCTTTCCAGTATTCAAAAACAATTCTCCAATTCGGCAAATCAGACATCGTTTTTGTTTCGGGTTTGATTTTTTCCACCACCTCAATTATGTTTTTATCCTGCAAATAAGAGTATTCCCCACCGACAGACAGATACTTTATTTTTTTATTCGGATCAAAAGGGTCTTTTCCCCATATCCGATATTTTTCCAGCTCGGCGGAAAAGTTTATTATCTCTTGCTCGCTGTATTCTCTTTTTTTCCAAACCGGAAACTCTGGCATTTTTATTTTTGGCATATTAGTTTTTTATTTTTTTTAAATCCTCTGTGATATATTTTCCAACACTTTCAAGCACCCATTTGAATTTTGCATTTTTTGACAGCCAATCCATTGTTTTCCAAATCTTCTCGTCTTCAAATGGTTCTAAATCTTTGGCCGCCCGCAAACTTCGCTTTAATTGCACTTCGGCCTGTTTTTTATTTGTAAAACTAAATTTCTTAAATTTCCAATAAAGGGCGATTATAGACAAATCTCTTCTTGTTTGATTTTCCATTTCTTCTAAGTATTTTTTAAAATCCCATTCTGCGGTTTCCGCAATATATTCTCCTCTATTCTCCTCTATTCTCCTCTCCTCTGGCTTAGCATCGGCTAAGCATTGGCTAAGCACATATTTTCTGCAATCGTTTAATGTTAGTAATTTTTTCTCTTTTTGGTGTTGTGTCGGCTTAATTCTCCTTATATCTAGCCAGTTATTTTGGTGCCAATCAGTTATGACTACCACCCCGCTTTTAAAAGGAATAATAAGTCCGGTGTCAATTAAATTTTTTAGATCGCCTTTTTCCCCGCCATAAAGCCGGAGTATTCTTGCCGGCGAAACAAATCCCTCATCATCAGCCTCCATTCCAAGTAAAAAATAAAGAGCCTTTGCCGACAATGATATATTTAAAAAATTGTCAGTTTCTATTATCGCTTTATCAAACATTCTTTTTTGGCTCATATATTTTACAAACTCAAAAGGAGTAATGATTGTGCCAGCTTATTACAACTGTTCTCTTGCGAGAAAATCATTACTCCTTTTGAGTCAATAAAACTATTAAATTTTATGTGTAATAATTCGCACATACAGTCATTATACCACTTTCAATACGGAGTCAAATACTCCCCTGTGGATAACTCAAAATGAAACCGCCGGAAAAATGTTTAAACCGGCGGCTTCTAAAAAATGCTGGCTTGGTCGCGAACCAGCTAATACATCATACCACCATTGATAAATTTTTCAAAATACTTTTATTCTCTTTTATTTTTTCTTTCAACTCTTCATCGCTGAAATAGGCGACCTTCGCCGCCAATTCTTTTATTTCTTCCACTCGTTCTCCGCCTAAATCGTCAATTAAGGCCTCTTCAAAAGCGTCCGGCACCCCCCCCCGCTCTCTGTTGCATATTGAGCATTGAGCGGCGGCGTTATCTCTTTCCCATCTTGTCCCGTGGTGTCCGCGCCTCTGCCAATGTCCGCAATCAACCTCGTTCCATTTAAGCCTCGCCAAACAAGTAATGCAAGACACATAACCCGAAAAATCGGCGCTTTCCAAACGCACCCTCAAAGAAAAAACCTCGTCCAATTTTTGTTCCAGTTTTCTGTCCGCCATGTATTATTTATAACACAAAAACAAAAGACGCGCACGTTCCGCGTCTTCCGTTTGGACAACGACCCGGATTTCTCCGAGCTTGCCGTGATTATAACACCTAGATAACCGGTTGGGAAGTTTTTACTCGCAACCCGACCGTTGTAAGGCCGAGCGTAAGCAAGGTGATAGATTCCGCCGGATCCATCAACCCGCTAAACATTCCGACCGCTCCGAGTAAGATTTGAAGCACTCCGAACCAAATTGTCCATGCTTTGAAAATTGGTTTTTTCATTGTTTTTTTATTAAGCCAATAACTTTCCAACATAAGTCAATCAACCTTTTGATTATGCTTATCTGTGTCTGTTTCATTTCAATTTCTTTGATGGCGGCGAAAAGCCCCGCCGCTATTTTAACTTCTCCCCCGTTCTTTAATTTTGCCACATCGCCCAAATTAGACAAGTAGCAACATTCAACAATTACGCTCCGGCAAGGCAAGTGGAGAAAACCGAGAGAGCCGAAATAAGAGTAACTTTCGTGTTTAGCCCCTAAATTGACCGCAGAGAGGCTTTGAGCCACGCGGAAAGCGCAGATGTCGGCAAGGTCGGGTTTATCGCTGTAATAGGCCTCTGTGCCATTCAGGTAAGACTTTTCGTTGCTATTCAGATGTATCTCCAAGGCAAAATCGTCCGATTGGGCGTATTTTTTTAAAAATTCCAAAGTTTGGGCAAAATTCAAGTCATCGGAAAGATAAAAAACACCCGGGCTTGCTGGCATTATTTTTTTAAGCTCGTCCCGAATGGCGATAACCGCTTCGCCCTCCTCTATTCCGTTTTTGGTAATGCCTTTCCCTTTTTGGTGTCCGGCGGATATGTAAATCATTGTTTTCTTTTTTCTATTTGATAATCTTTTAAAATTTTGCCCGAAACAAGACAACCTGTTCTGGCTCTCTCGTCGGCGCAAAGTTCCGAATCGCGATAAAGTTTTTTAAGTTTGGAATACACCTCCTCTTCCCCGATTGTCTTTCCCAATTCTAGCATGCTTTTTATTCTTTCCTCATTATTGTCGCCGTTTATCATAATTTCCGCCACCGGATCGTTGGGATAATTCTTTCGGGCGTTGTAAAGAATTTTTACACTGGCGATTTTTCTTTCTTTGGCTTCCGCATCCATCTTCTCCGGGTCGTTCCAGTCGGGCGAAATTTCTTTGGCTATTTCTTCGGCGTTGAAGACTCCTGTCTTTATGGCTTCTTGAATAAGACTTTCTTTGGCGTTTCCTTTTTCTTGGGGCATAAACTGCCTCAAAGCGGCGGGAGTGATAATCCTTTCTCCGCTTTTAATCCATTTCATGTCGCCTATTTCATATCCCTTTCCGTCCCGTTTGTATTCTTCTAGGGTGAAAAGTTGAACCAAGGCGGTCGCCCACGAAGTTATTTCTTTAATCACCGGCGGAGTAATTAAATGAACCTGCCCGTCATCCCCATATTGAAGAGTGAATGTAAGCGCTTGGACAAGCGTGTTGAGGTTGTTTTTGATTGACCGGATGGTTCGGCCCCACAAAGTATAATCATCGTCGTCCACATCAATAAACGCCGTCAGCGCAAGAATTAAACCCGACATCACTCCGAATTTCAGCAACTTTTGAGCCTCTCTGCTGGTTATGGCTTTTTTAACATCTCTTCCGGCCAGCATTTTTATCACTTCCTGTCCGTCCGACAAAAAGGTGTTTAGAATGGCTATCGCCCACGAACCGAATTGGAAAGTGGCGGTTCCGGCTGTTGTATTCCCGGCTAAGGATTTGACATAAAACTTATTCGGCTTCACCCGCGACAGCGAAAGGGCGATGTCTTTCAAACGGGAATCTTCCAGCACTCCCGTTTTAAATTCCTCATCGGTCATTTTGGCGCGCAGAAAAAATTTATTGCTTTGGTAGGAAGTAAGGGACATCAGCACCATCAAGGCTTGTTTCAACCGGGCGGGTAAATGATACTTAGGGTCAAAAAGCTCTACGATTGGATTTCGTCCGGCAAAATAATTAAACTGCTTATTTATTTCATACGACTGAATCGGATGGAAAATGGAACGAGTAACTCCTCTCGCTTGTTCTCTGATATTAAGTTCCCAAAATATGGCCGTAAAATCTCCGAACAAGTTGCCTATGGCCGAAGCGATATTCAAACCGAGATATTTAATTGCCACCCACGAAATCATCGCCCTTAAAGCAATATCCGAAGACGAGCCTTGCCGGGTAATGAATTTGATATGGCGGCCTTTGGCATCATTTAAAAATTCCTTGACAAACTTTTCCAATGTCGGGTCTTTGGTTAATCCTTTGGCTGTCGTTCCCACCACCGCTTTGTGGGCTTGCACCGCCACCATGGCTTCCGGTATAAATCTGTCCATCGCTCTTTTTTTGGCAAGGGCGTGGAAATAGCCCAAGGAAGCCCGAACGACATTTTTAGACGGGACAAGCCTGCCGGTTCTTTGCAAAGCGTAGCCAAAAAACTTTTCAAAAGCGAGAATGTTGCCGGTTTCCTCGTCTAAGATTTTAAAGGCCGCCTCTTCTTCTTTTTGAGAAGAAAAAACCTCTCTTAGCCCGGCCATAATGCCTTCTTGTTTTAGAGCCTCAAAGAAAGACCGCCTTGTGTGGGTCATATAATTTTGCCGCCCCGCCATTCCGTATTCCGAGTTCAGATATTCGTAAGCGTTCCAATACTGTCCGATTAAATAATAAGCGAAAGCCAGCTCCTCTTTGGTCATTTTGTTTTTTTTCTCGTAAGATTCCTTGTCCGTCGCTTCCAAAAATCCGAAAACAATATCGTCAGTCGGCACCGCCACATCAACGGCTCTTTCTTTCAAGCCCATCAGTTTTCGGCGGGAAGCGCGGGCGGCGCGAGCAAGAGGATTTATTTCTTCTTCCAGTCTGATATATTCTCTTTCCGCTTGCACAGTAGCCTCCACTCTTTTACCCAAGAGCCAATTAAAGAAAGGATGTTTTCGGGCAAGCCTTACCCATGGGGTGTATTCACTCACCGCGCGGCCGGTCAGATTTTTTAACTCTTCCCGGCTAAAACCCATTTTACTTTGCATTGCGTCCAAAAGTTCCCTCTCGGTTTTGATTTCGCCCCAATTCGTCCGGTGAATAGTTTCCAATTCCCGTTGAGTGAGAAAAACATCGCCGAATTGGTATTTTGACAACGCCGCCAAAAAACTCTCGGCCTGCTGTTCGGTCATTTTATCCACAGTCGGGAATCCCATGGCCTTTTGCAAGTTTTCCCATTTAGAGAGCTGATTTTCCGCTATAAACGCTTTTAATTCGTCCTGCGCCGAAATTTGGCTTCTTATGTCCGCCGATTTATTCATAAACTCAACCAAAAAATCGTTAAATTCCTGCTCGGTCATAAAATGGATTTTTCGTCCGCCTATTATTTCTTTGGCTTTTTTGTCCCCTATGGCGAAATTATCTTGAATATCTCTGACGGCACGCCCTCTTCGGCGGATCATTTTCATTTGTTCTTTTTTGCCCCGTCCAACTCCCATTCCGACATAATAATCTTTTTGCTCCAAGTATCTCTTTCGCATTTTTAGTTTTCTTTCTATGTCCCGAAGCGCCGGTTTGTTCACTTTTTTGTCTTGGCTGGCTTGGGAAATTTGCCGCCTTAATTCCCGGAGTTTGTTTCTAGTAGAAATAAGCTGGGCTTTGCGTTGGAGATAATCGTTAATTTCTTGCTGGGCTTCTTCAAGGTTGGCAAAACCCAGCGATTCCACTTCCTCTTCTCCCCGCGCGGTGATTGTCCCCGGAGGCGGAGTCGTCCTAGTGGTAAAACGAATCATTCCCGGTTCGCCGAATTTGCCCGTTATTCTCTCCGGCGTTTCCTCTACCAATTTGGCCGCCTCTTCCTTGGCCGCAATTTCTTTTATAAGGTCGGTTTTCCACGCCAAAGTGTTTTTTTCCAATTCTTTTTGCTTGTTGGTGAGGTCGTTGAATCTTCCTTTGAGATTCTGCAATCTCTTGTCCGGCTCTTCTTTCAATTTAAACCTAGCCTCGCCTGTTATGATATTCAAGTCTAAAATTTCCCCGTCCATTTCTTGGATGAACGATTCAACCACTCCGTTGTTTTCCAAACGGACATACTCTTCCTCCAAAGCCTCGCCCTCGTCTAAAATTTCGTAATAGTCTTTGATTATTTCCGCCCTTGTTCCGGTTATCACCCTCGCCAGCCTTATAAGAGCCTGTTTGAGAATGGCAAAGAACTTTCTGACCAGACCGGCCGGTAAATGCTTTTCGTCAAGATAGTTTTCAAAATCATAAGCTAGCGCCTCGTCAATTTTTTCATTAGTTTTTTCGTTCCATTCAATACCCAACTGCTTGGCCTTGGCGTTCATAATCTTTTCGCGGGTCATTCCGTTCTTGGCGAATATCGGTATTTTATTTATGTTAGTCAGCGTAAGGTGGACGACTTCGTGCGGAGCGGTGTGTTTGGCCAGCTCTTTGGCTAGCAGAATAGTATTATCCGTAACCGCGCCCCAGAGCTCCACCGGATTGCGCCGACGAGTCAAAGGATTTATTTTATAACCGGCCAAAAGCGAATCGGCGAAATAAACATCAAAATCAAGATTAAGCCTTTTTTTGACATCGGCCAGATATTTTCCGGCTTCGGTCATTGTAGTTTCCGGCTGTTCGTATAAAAAGTCGGCTAGCTTAAAACGGGCTTCCATTTCTCCTTTATAAGGATAACGGGCGGACAATTCTTTAAATACTTCGTCAAAATACTTGTTAAATAGTTTTCTTTCTTCGCCTTGCGGATAAGCCTTTGCTTTTTCGTTTACGGTGGATCGGGTGAGGTAATTGTTTTTCATCCCGCCCTCTATCATTTTGTCTTCAATATAGGCTTGTCCGGCCCTGGCCAAAAGTTCTTCCGGGCGCGCCCAATAAGAATCAGTCTTGTTGCCGCCTAAAACAATGGCATTTTTATAAAATTCCGTTTTTTCGTCATAGACTTCCGTTTCTTCTTTGACTGTTTGCCTATACACATCGGCGATGTCTTGAAAATGCCGACCCGGATAATTATAGTGTTTGGCCGAGCCGACTGCGTCTTCAAAACTTCTCCCGTCGGCGCGGGCTTTCATCGCCCAGTTTTCTTTGTCGTCTAAGACGGAAGAATCCTCGCGAGGGATAAACTCTTTGACTTTCCTTATTCTCCTGCCGGTAAGAGCATCCACAAGGTTAAGAGAGGCGCTGTCAAGATTATTGCCCCTGCTGTATCTGTCTTTCCCGCTTGACCATTTTTTGCGATAGCCGCCCCTGTCGGTTGTGGAATCAAGGAAGTGAACAAACTCGTGGAAAAAAGAACCGTCGCCTTTTCCTTTGGTAAGATTGATGATATTCTTGCTCGGTTCGTAGTGGGCATTGGCTCGTCCGCCTCCGCGCGCTCCGAAAGCGATGGAAAGCCCCATTTTGTTCATCAGCAAGGGAAAATCAATGGTAAGGAGTTTGGACATGTCTTTTACCGCCCCGATGGTGTAGCGGATGTGTTCTTTGGCGGTCAAATCGTCCATATAATTCCCCAACTGCACGCTTTTAAAGCCCATTTCTTTGGTTAAGGTTTCGGGTTTTATTTTTTCTTCGGCGATGTCCGGCTCGCTTCTTTCCACTCGTTCAAGCGGTTTGAAGTTGCCGTGGCTCATATCCGTCCCCTCCGCCGGAGCTTTCTTTTTTGGTAAATAATAATCGTAGTCGTTACTAAGCCGATTTTCTTTTCTTGTCAGATTTTCCTCTATCTCCTTTCTGTTCTCCGCGATTGAATCCTCCGCTTCTTTTTTTGTGTCAAAGGTTCGCGTGGAAAATCCATAGGAAAACCCCTCCCATCGGATTTTATTATCTCTCCACCCCTCGCTTTTTTGCGCCCCGTTTTTCAAAATGTTTTTTATTTCCTTAATTTCCTCCAAAGAAAATTTAAAAGTTCTTATCTCGTCAATGGCCGATTTAATCGTCCGGCCCAAGACCTTGATATTAACGCCGGGAGCGTAATCGGGCTGGTCTTTGTCTATAACCGCAGGAACGATGCTGTCCACAAAATCATAGGCATATTTATCTCTAAATGCGGTCGCTTGCTCGTAGTTTTTTATTTCCGCCAACTCCTTGACGAAAGACCGCAAATAATCGCCGTAGTTAGTCAAAAACGGCAACATAATTTCTTCTGCGACATGTCGCATTCCCCCATATCGCCCCTCTTTTGACAATAAGGACGGAGTTCGGCCGATAGAGTTAAACACTTTTTGTTTTAAACCGGCTACAAAAGCCGGGACTTTATCCGCTTTGTCTTTTTCCACATCTGGCTTAACGGCGTTTTCCAAAATCTCGTCTTTGTGCAAGGTTTCAGCAATAACATTCGCGCCCAATGTCTTTATCATTTCGGCGATAATCGCCGCATCCCCGTTTTCAAGAACCGTATTTATGGCCGCTCTTTCTTTTTTTGAGCCGGATACTCTTTCCCCAATATCCTTAAATTCTTTGCCCTCTTGTTTGGCGCTTAAAATTTCATTTACTTTTTCGGCGACATTTTTGGAACTGTCGGAAAGTATTTTTAAAACCCTGTCGTCTTTTGTTCCCGGTTTTACATCCAAGGTCTTGATCGCTTTGGAAACGGTTTTTTTCTTTACCACCTTTGTTCCGGCGGCGTTTTTAATCTCTTTAACCTGTTTTTCTACCTTGATTGTTTCTTCTTTGGGCGATTCGGCTGTCTTGAAAAAAGTTTTATTATGCTCCGCTCTTTCCGCCGTGAATTTATCCAAAGTGTCTTGGCTGAAAAATTCCCTCTTTGGAAGAGTGGCCACTATTTCTTTTACTCTCGCCTCGTAAGTTTCGTCTATGGCTTCTTCTTTGGCTTCCAATTCGGAAATGTGTTTTTCACCCTCCGTTTTCTTTGAAAGCAAAGATTCAACATCAATGTCTTTGGCTTTTAGTTTGGCCAACTCCTCGGTATATTCTTTTTTATTTTCTCTTATGTTTTTGGTGTATCTGTCAATCCAAAAATCATTCGGTTGCTTTTCCTTCCTTTCTTTCGCCAGCGATTCTTCGTCATCTTTTATTTCTTCCAAAAGATTGTTTATTTTTTCCAATTTGCGGGTGGCAAAAGCCAGTTCCGATTTGCTTTGGATAATATCCGCTTTCAGTTTTTCCTTTTGAGCTTCAATCTCAAACTTCGCCCTTTTTTCCGGGTCTTGGATGAGTTCCGATTTCATTTCATTGTAGGAAACATCCCCAATATCCACTTCGTTAGCGTCGGAAGCTATGGCCGCCTCATACCGCCGTTGCTTGTTGTCCAATTTTTGCGACATAAAAACATCAATGCTATCCTGTATGAAATACTGGTTTATTCTGACATTGTGCCAACCATTGCCTTGCCGCCACGCCCGCCCTATCACTTGCCTTAAAGCGGTAAAATTCCAAGGGAGAGAAAGCAAGTGCATATCCGAGGTGTTTTGCTGTAAATTCATACCCTCCGAGATGGCCTCCGAACCTATAAGCACCTTAATTTTACCCGAATTAAATTTTTCTTGAATGGTTATTCTTGTCGGTTTGGCGGTTTTGCCTGTGATAAGTTCCACCTCGTCTGTTTTAAATCCAACCTCTTTGACAAGATAATTTTTAAGCAAAGGGAAAAACTCCACTCCCACTTCCGAGTAAATAATCTGCCCCGCTTCCGGCTTGTCTTTTTTATTTTGCCCGATAATTCCCATAACTGTCGCCAATTTAGGGCTATTTTCCACGATTTCCTTGTATTTATCCGGCGTTACTTCGGCGGAAAAACTGGAAAGATAAGGAGAAAAGGCTATTTTACGAAACTCGTTGATGGCCCGGAGCGTCTTTGCCCCCTTGCCCGCCTCTTTTTCGTTTTCTTCAAAGATACCTTGTGCTTTGGTGTTCATTTCCTGCGTCAAAGAGTTCTGCGGTATTTCGTAAGTCATTTGCACCCTGTTCGGCCTCTTTATTCCCGGAGCGTCTTGCTTGAAGTCAATATAAGCGCCGAGAAGATTTTTCCATTGGCGGTAATTTTTAATCCGGCGGATGTCGGTCTTGGGCTTATAAGAGCCGTCGGCCTTAAATTCGTATTCGTTATTGGCCTCCATAAAAGCCCCAAAGAAATCATTGACATTTTCCAGCCTCATTTTTTGAAGCGATTTGTCGGCCACCAAAGAAAGAACGGAGTAGTATTCAAGCGGGTGGTTGGTAAAAGGAGTAGCCGAAAGAAGATTGATATTCCGTCCGTTCATTTTCTCTTGGATATATTGCGAAGCCAGCCAAGTCTTCATTCCCAAATCGGACGGCCTTATGGAAAATCGGGAAAAATCAGACGACTGGCCTTTTTCCAGCTTGGCTTTGGAAACGATGTGGTTGGCATTATGCACCTCATCAAAAGTTAAATGGTCAAAACCCAAATCCTCAAAGAACAAGTCGGCGCGCGTCCCTTTTTTCATTCCTCCGGCAATACCTTTAATTCTTTCCTCTTCTTGCGCTTGCGCTCTCGCTGTTTTATGGGAAGTAAGGTCGTCGGCGATATACTTGAATTTTCCAGCCATTTTATCATAGGTTTCGTCTTTAAAAGACAATCTTTTCAACCCCTCGTAAGTAACCAAAGTATAAGAGCCGTCGGCAATTTTAAGCGAACCCAAATCTCCCTTGTAAGAAGAGCCGAGATTGCCTAAAAGGTTAAACTGGGCGTTTGGCACAAGTTCTTGAATTGTTTTAACCCATTGATTATAAACATTTTCATTAGGAACAATGATAATAGGTTTTTTCGCCCAAACTCGCTCCATTGTTTCATGGATGGCCAATACTCCGCTGATTGTTTTTCCAAATCCGACTTCGTGAGCCAAAATACCCACTCCTCTATTAACCAATCTGCCAATACCCTCTTTTTGCGCTTCATTTAATTTTAATTTTCCCCCGTTGAATGAACTGTATATTTCCGAAAACATTGGCACTTTGGAGTAATCCGGCGTGTGATAGAAGTTATAAGTTTTATTATAAGTTTCTTCCACCAATCGGCGATCATCCGCGTCCAAATCTTCTTTAAGGAATTTGGCAAACAAAGATTCCGCCATAATCTTCCGCCTTACTCTCGTCAATTCGTTGCGGTCTTTGTCGCCTCCGCTCACTATTTCGTTGTTCACATACCCCCGGACTTCCCAGTTGCTTGAATCGCCGAAAGCTTGTCTAGGCAAATTACCAAGCCAAGAAAGAAAATTGGAACGCAATGTCATATCGTTATCATCAGCGTCTTTTCCAAGAACAATATCCTTGACAAAAGTATGATTTGGCGACAGCTTTATATCGTCCAAAGTTTCCCGTCTAGGCATGACTGCTTCTAGTTTTTCCTTTTGAGCTTCATACTGCTCCTTGCTTATCTGCCCTTGTTGTTTTTCCAAAGTGTCCAACTTCTCGTAAATATCCCCTTGCAGATAATTAAAATCCAAATACCAATTACCCAAGAAATAATTAAGAGATTTCTTTTCTTCGGCGGTGGGATTTTCCACATACCCGGCCGATGTCGTCTTTTTCCACAAATCTGACTCTGTTTCGGAAATTTCCGCGAATTGAGCCGTCAAAGGAACAACGCTGTCGTCTTTTTTGACAGTTTCTTTGACAACCTTTTTTATGATTTTTTTTCCAAGTCTTTTTTCCGCCTTCTCCCCCTCTTTGATTATTTCTTTGGCCCCATCGCCCGATTCCTCTATGGCTTCGCCAGCTTCTTCCACATTTTCGGCGGTAGGTTCAATTTTTAAGTTTTTGAGGATTTTTTTGGCTTTGCTATCGTTTCGGTGCTGGTCAAAAAGAGATTGAGCGCTTGACAGGTCGCCATCCACATATTTTTCCATTTTCCCGAAGCGGTTTTTGCGCTCCTTTATTTCGCCGAGAATGTTGTTTGGATTTTGAATGAAATAATTGCCATTTGACATTATCTGCATCTGTTCTTTCCCTTTTCCCTTTTCTTTTTCCAATATAATAATATCCGTTCCAATTTTCGTTCCTTTGAATATACCCTCTGGCAAGCGGTAGGCTCTCGCCAAAGTAGCTGTATCTTCTAACTTTATTTTTAGCGCGTCATTTTTTGAATTAAGAAAACTTGATGGCACCACCATTGCTAGCGTTCCGCCATCTTTAAGCATGTCCAATCCTCTCTTTATAAAATAATCCTCATATTTTGTTATTCCTTTTTCCTCGCCTAATCCGAGATATTTTCCTCTGTGTTCGCCGTAAGGAGGATTGCCGATGATTAAATCCGCTAAATTGGTTTCTTCAATTTTTATTTTTACCCCCCGTTCCGTTATAAAAAGCTCTTCAAAGGCCATATTCACCACTTTGACGCTTGGGTGAAAAATTTTGGCTATTTTCGCCGTAATAGGATTGATTTCCATCGCCGCCACTTGGTGATTGCCTATTTCCGGTATGGCGTAAAGAAAATTGCCCGTCCCAACGGAGGGTTCTATGACACGCAAGTCTTTGACCGGAAAGTCAATAAGAGATTTTACCATGTCCACCACCTGTGATTCGGTGTAGTATTCGTCCAAAATTCCCCGCCCCTCTTTGGATGTTCCACCCGGAGTGTATTGATTGGCCGCATCCAAAATATCCTCGGTTATTTCACCGGTTAGTTTAATTACTTTGTTGTCGGAGATTTCAGCGACCGAAGAAACGATTTTATCTATCTCCTCGTTGGTTAGCCGTGCGCCAAGTCGTTCTCCAAGTTTATCGCCGCGCTTTGCAGGTCTGTTTTTGTTTCTTTCGCCAGCGATAGGAGCTGTTCCTCCAATGTCGCCGGGTTTTTCTCCGCCCACTTGTATAGGTTCGGGAACCTCTTTTCCTTTAATTCCAACCCTGCGATTTTTAGCGTCTTTTCCATTGGCTTTATCTTCCTCCTTTTTTTCTTCCTTGTCAATGGGCTGTAAAAGCTCTTTTTCAAAAATTTCCACAAACTTTCCCGTTTCGGTGTTTAAGACGGCCCAATCGTCCCCGTCTTTTGCGTCGTGATATACGATAATGCTCGCATCTTCAAGCTCCGGATGTTCTTCCAAAAATACTTCGTCATATTCTCTTCCGAATTGTTCTATTCTTTCAAGCCCGAAAGCCCCTTGCTTAACTCCCTCGTCATAGGCTTCTTGCCCATGTCTTTTTATAAACAGGGCGTTTGCTCTCTCGTCCATCGTTTCTTTGGTTATGTCAATTTCTTTCGTTGGTTCTTTTTTCGCTTGCCATTTTTCCCTAAACTTTTCTTCAATTTTTTCTTGTTTCGCGATAATAGCGTCAAGTTTTTTTTGCAATTCCGCCTGTTCTTTTTTGGGCGCTTCTTTAATGGTTTTTTGGAGGTCAGACGCTTGGTCGGCAAGTTTGCCGTATTCTTCGGAAAAGTTTTCCTCCCAGTCTTCTTGGGCTTCATCCTCAACATCTTCGGGAATATCCATGTCCGGCATTTCAGTTTCTTCTTCCTGCGGTTCAAAATCAAACAATTCATCTTTATATAATCTCGGCATTTCGGGCATTTCTTTATCTTTTATGACCAATCCTTTTTCGTGGATGTTCGTAATTTCTCCTGTTGTTCTGACTTCCCCTTTTTTGTTTTTGATTACGACAATTTGACCGACTTTTAAATTGCTAGGGGTTGTCGCTTTTTCTTCCTTTTTCGGCTTCTCCTTTTTTTGAGTTTTAATTTCTTTATAAAGTTCCTCCAAAGAGAAAATCTCCGGCTTGGCCAGTTCTTTTCCGTTCAAATGAGATACTTGGATTTTATTGCTCCCTATATTCTTCCCGTTGATATAACCGCCGATATTGGCTCTATACTCATCACTAAATACGCCCATCAAACCAGATTTCAAAGACTCCAAAGTGTCGCCTCTTTCCACACTGCCTCGTATCATATCAATCGCCGCTTCTCTCGCCGTTTTAATTGCCCCCTTTTTTGTTTCCAGTTTTATTCCTTTGCTCTCTTTGTATTCTGCCACCGCTTGTTCCGCCAAGTCTTTTATGGGAGTATTGAATGTCCCCTCAATGTATCCAGCGTCCGTCGTTCTCATTCCTATTTCATCAAGGAAATTGCTCATTTCCTCTTCGGAAATGTCAAGTTTGTATTTGTCTTTAAGCAATCCGGCGAAAAAATCCCTAAAAGCAAAAGCGTTTCCGTAGATTTTTTCTTGAAACTCGGCTTCGGTTTTTCTTAACCTTTCTCTTTCTTTTTCCAGTTGGAGCTTCAAATCTTTTTTCTCTTGGGAACGAGGCAAGGCTTGGGACACTTTTTGTTCCAATGATTTGACCGCCTCTTTTATTTCTTTGGTTTGTTTTTCCAGCGATTCTTGGGCGGCTATAAACTCATCCCTTAAATCGGACGGAGTTTTCTCCAAAATCTTTTCGTCCACTTTATCCGACAAGGCCGCCAATTCTTCGCCCGCCTTTTTCGCTCCCTCGCCGGAGGGGATTATTTTTTCAATCGGTTTTGCCTCTTGGGGTTTTTCTCCCGGCGCAACAATTTCAGCCGGTTGTTTGACAGACTCAATGACCGCTTCCTTAACAATGGCTTCCGCCGCCGCCGGAGGCATTTCTTGGGATAATTCCAAAGCTACTTCGCTTGGACTTTTACCTGCGTCCATTTGGGCGCGCGCTTCTTCAACAAGAGAATCTACTTGGTCTTTTTCCTCTGCCGCCCCGCCTGTTCCGCCGCCATCATCGCCTGTTTTTTCAACCTGTCCTCCGCCTAACGCTTTTCCTTTTCCTCCTAATGCCATATCTACGCCTCGGATAGCCGTTCCCATAAAAGCAAAAGAGGCTATTTCTTCAGCTACTTGCTTCCAAGAGATATTAAAAGTCTGATCTGATAGCCCAACTTCATGTAAAATCGCATACATAGCGTCAGCCACTCGTTCTTCGCCCCATTCCTGTATGACTCCGTTCCACCCCGCTCTTTCAACTACTTGTCTGAATAAGGACGGCGTAAGGCTGGGGTTGGCTTTTAAAACCGCTTTTATAAAACCGGCTTTGATAAGAGCCGTCTTTGCTCCTTGCCCAAGAAGAGTAAAAGCTCCGCCGGTGAACTCCGAAGAATACTCAACAAGAGCTGATGAGGCCGAGTTTATAAGAGCGTCGCTTAATGGCTGTCCGTCTTCCGCCAAGCCGGTAAAATCCCCTTGTTCGTTGAAAAGAGGCGTGCCGGTCATTCTTTCCACAGTTCCCAGCGGTATCCTGGTGGAACTTGATATGGCCGCTCTAATGCCGGCCCCGCTTGCGTATTGCCCTATTTCTTTTAGAAAGACAGAGCGCATGGCTTTGTCAGTGATTATTTTAGTTGCGACTGTTTTAGCCGCTTTTAACACTCCTTTTTCCGCTACAAGTTCCATTATAGAACCGCCGCCGGTAAATGGCGCGAGAAGTCCCGCTCCCAGAATTTCCACCATGAATTGAGCTGAACCTTTGATAATTGAACCGACGGAATATCCCCAATCTTCTTTGTGCCGCCTATTTTCCTCATCAACATTCTGAATATAATCTTTTGCCCATGCTTTTTCTTCATCGGTCGCTTCTCCTTTTTTTGCTTTGTCCGAAATAAGTTTAAGTTTGGTAATTTGCCCGATGTCGTATAATTCTCCGGCATAAGGAATCGCCGAAAGTGGCTTGCTCACAAGGCCTTTTAAGATGTTTTGCGGAACAATATCGGCTTTGCCGAATACAACCGGCCTTTTTTCCTCTTGCGCTATCTGTTCCAATCCAGCTCCGGCTTCTTTCATAAAAGAAGTTTCGGCGATTGACTGGATGAAAGGAGTGTCGGAAAACGCGTCAAACACATTTCCTATTGTTTTTTTTGCTCCCGACAACGCTTTAAAGGCGACATCTTTGGTCGCGCCTAAAATCCCGCCATCCGTTGAATAATTATCAAGATTAAGCGGTTGTTTTTCTACGGCTTTATATTCGTCAAGATTTAATTGCTTCATTTTATTTCCCCTTTGCTTTTAAAGCTTTGTCTATTTCTTCGTCCGAATATCCATCCGACTTCATTTTAGCATAATTAAACCCGGCGGATTCAGCGCGAGTTTTAATATCCCCTCCTTTTGCCGTTTCAACGTCGTAGTCATAAAGGCCCGTATCATTCTTATAAACATCGTCCCAGAATTTCTTGCCGTCAGTTCCGTATTTTTTCACAAACTCTTTTCGCTTCTTTTCAGCGTCGGCCTCGTCTTTAAATTCCATTGCGTCCATTTCCGCTTTCATTTCCGATGCTTTCTTTTTCTCCTCGCTTTTAACCGCCGCATCCGCCCAATCTTTGGCCGCTTTCGCTTTCTTTTCTTCTATGTCCGCCGCAATTTCTTCCGGAGTTTTTATGCTGGCTTTTTCTTTGGCGGTTTGAGCTTGCTTATATTCAAGGTCGGCTTTTTCTTTGAGGTCTTTTTCCGTTAATTCTTTGGCGGTCGCCGTAGCGCTGGCCATGGCCGAATAAACGGAATAAAAATCTTCATCAGTCAGTTTCCCGGCCGAGTCAAGGATTATTTTCCTTATTATTTTCGCTTTTTCTTCTTCGTCTTTGGCGTTTTGAAAATTTTTAATATATTTAAACTTGGCCATGTCCATTGTTTTTTTAACGCTTTCTTGATGTTTTGTTTCCTGCTCTTTTCTGACTTTTACGGTCAGTTCATATCTCTTTTGGACTTGGTCGGCCAAGTCTTTGGTTCTCTGCCTCATTGTTTCTTCAACTTTATTCAAAGCGTCCATATTTTCCCGCAAAGTCGCAAGTTTGCCTTCGTCGCGGGAAGCTTTGGCTTTAGCCAATAAATCATTTCTTTCGTTTTCCAATCCGGCGATCGCATCGGAAGATTTTTGTTCTTGGTCTGATATTGCGTTGGTAAATTCCAAAGGAACATATTGCGCTCCGCTTGACAAACCGTAAGCGGTAGTTCTGTCCACATTCATTCGGTTTATTTTTTGTTGCTCGTCAATCAGCTTAGTGTAGGTGTTAGTTATATTGGAAACGCTGGAAGCGTATTGTTCGTCAAGCATAGCCAAAGTTTTTGGCAAAAGCGAAGCCACTTGCGCTTTCATATCCGTCGCCCATTGTTCCGATGAAGCCTTGCCCGTTTCTTGGCTTTTAATCATTTCGTCGTAAAGAGGGTCGCCGGAGCTTTTAAATTCTTTTTCTCCCGCTACTATACCTTTCCCGGCCTCTTCTTTTTTCGCAAGGGGGTCTGCTCCCGTCCCTCCGCCCATGTAAGTCGCTCCTTTGAGCATATCTTGATTTAAGGTCGGATCGCCGATATTGACTATTTGCCCGCTAGCCAGTTTATATTGATAGTCCGGGTTTAATTTTTTATCTAAACTCGTTCCGAGTGATTTATACTCTCCGGCCCCGTCATTGGAAGAAACCACCGGTTCGGTTGAGCCAAAAGGCTTTATTTCTGTTGGAGTATAATTTCCCAAAGTTATTTCTTCGCCGGGTCTTATAAGGTCAAAATTGCCGGACGGCACGGAAGAAACACCCGCCTTTTTGTAATTGGCAAAACCGTATTTTTGACTGATAGTATTCAATGTTTCCCCCGGCAATACTTTGTGTTTAAATGCCATAGATTTATTCGTTCCAATAAACTATTACTACACCCCCCGTTCCTGCGCCGCCGGCCCGGGCGGTTGTATCGGTAGCGTTTCTAGCTCCGCTTCCTCCGGCTCCATATCCGACTCCGGCAACTCCCGCCGCCGCGCCGTCAACGCGCGCATTACCTCCGAAACCCAAAGGATTACTCCCTCCGGCTCCCGATTTTATATATCCGGATACACCTATAACATGCGCCGATTCGCCGTCTTTACCTGTTACCGCCAAATCACCATTAGTTGTCGCCCCACCCGCGCCACCGGCTGTTTCTGCCTCATCCGATTCGCCCAAAGCTCCTCCTGAACCCCCATTGGCAGTTACAGTAACCGCCCCGGCAAAAGAAGAATTACCTCCGGCTCCTCCCGCCACTCCCGAAGCGGCCGAACCTGCCGCGCCCACCGTTACAGTTACATTTCCTGATACCACCACTTCCGCCTCCGCGTATCCTCCCGCCCCTCCGCCTCCGCCAGCCAATTCTCCTGCCCCGTTAGAAACTCCGCCCCCAGCTCCGCCTCCGCCGACAACTTTAACGATAACATTGGTTACTCCCGTTGGTTTTGTCCAAGTCCCCGAAGCGGTAAATACCTGCATATTTTGCTTTTTTTCCGGCAAACTGGTTAAAGCCGAACCATCTCCGGCAAGTTGCGCGACTTGGCTTTGCATTTGCCAATCAGTCCCGTCATAGACGACTTCCACTATCTGGCCAATTTCAATATCTCCAGTAATTAGGTCTTGGTCGTTAAGTTTTTTTATCGCCAACGCTGAAAGCCCCGAAACCGCGAGAGTGGCCGCTCCCGTGTTGGCCACATCCGCCTTAAATCTGAATTTCATTCCCGTTACATAAGCGGTAATAGCCGGAGCGATTGTAATGGCGTAAGCGTCTGTTCCAACGGCAGAGGCGGCATAAAAATCAGTTCCGCCCTCAATGGCCTCAATTAAATCCTGCTGATTTTCCGTTAATTGCTGATTAAATCTTGGATTGAAATAGATTTGGGTAGCAGAATAAGCGAAACCTATCGTAACCTCTTTTGTTCCGGCGCTTGACGATAATCCGCCCGCCGTGTTGGAAGCGTAGTAAATCGCTCCGGCTGTAAGACCGGACTGGTTAGCGTCCAAACCTCTTACCAAAACTCCGCCAGAGATTGCTCCGCCGTCCACACCGGCCCCTTGCGCGATGCCTAGCATCGCATTCTCCACAGTCGCCGCCGTATCCGCGTCGCACTTTTTCCATTCATTGTCGGTATCATCAAAATAAATAAGATTACCGGCAACAAGAGTTTCTCCGGCCGTTCCTGCAACAATGACATTGATGGTAGTGGCTATTCCAGCCACTACGCTGTCCACATAGGCTTTGCGGGCTATATCATTGGCCGCCACCGGATTACCGGCCGTGATTTGAGGCAAAGCCGAGAAAGTCATTATAGCCGTAAATGTCCCTGCCACATCAAGATTGGCGAACCGGGAAAGAGTGAGTGGGTCGTTGGATACGATAACTTCCGCCCCCGACTGAAAATCCTCACCCGTGCTTGCTCCGGCGTAAGGAGAAGTCCCAGCGATACTTCGGCCATTAGTGGCCACAGTAAGTGTGCAAGTGGCATCCGTTGAGCTTTGAGAAAGGGCGCTGAATTTTATCATTTCCACCGTATCTCCTTGTTTTATAACTATCACGCCGAAATCTCCAAAATCCGACATCGCCAATTCAGTGCCGTCCAAGTCCACGAACTTTTTTAACACAACGGAAGTCCCCGATGAGGATAAGGGAGAATGTAATGTTGTTTTTAAAACTTTTGCTATCTTCATATTTTTATATTATTTATAATTATACCATTATTTTAATCTTTGGGAATAAACAAATCCGAACCAATTTTCATTTCCGACAAATCATTGTCTATATACCAGCCCAATAATTGAAATTCCACTTCCGCGCCCGTCAAAGTAAAAACTGGCCGATAGTTGAACCATGAAATCCCCGTGTATTTGTCAAAAACAAAAAATGGTTTCAAGGAATTGTCGCCCGAATCTTCCACCCCAGCCAAAGAACGGGTGGCCAGCGCTTGGGCGGCAAAGGTAACATCATCAGACACTTCATAAACTTTGATGTCGGCCACTTCAAAAGAAATTTCATTTGAACCTTTGGCCCCCGATTCTTCGTAAAAATGATTGACTGTAACTTTGGTCGTTACCGTCGCTCTGGCGTGTATTCCAAATAGCGTATGTTTTTGGTAACGGAAAGGATTATTGCCCGAAATATAGCCCGGCGCTATGACGGCTTCAATTTCAGCGTCCAAATCCTTTCTTCCTGTGAATAGTTCAAATGTTTCATTCCTTGAATTGGAATGTCCGTATCTCACTCCGCCAATAACGCTTAGGCAGTTCATTGGGATAGTCTGGGGAGATTGCCACTCGTCTTCCACAATATCCAATATCAACAAAGTTCCCTCGGCCGGATAAAGAACAAATATGTATCTTTCGTGATAATAAATTTTCACGCCTGTTTCATCTAGGCGAAGCAACAAGCCTTCAATTTTATCGGACATAAGACGCATATCGTCCGTTCCGACTATCTCCAAAGAAGTAATGCGATAGATATATTTATTCTGCCCGACAAAAACAACATCCCCTTTATGAATGGCGACCGCGCAAGGAAGAGCGCCGTTTCGTTCCGCTTGGTCAAATTTTTCCACATTCGTCCAGTATCCGTAAGAATTTACCGCTTCTGTTTTTGTTATTTTAAACCAATCATCCGTCGTTGAAATCCACAAAACATCTTTCCGGCCTATCATTGCCGTATATTTGCCGTCCAAATCCAATAAGTCGGCCGTCAAAGCGGTTTTTGTTCCGGGAATAGTGAATAACACCCCAGTCGCCTCGGCGTAAGTCGTGGCGTGGGAATAATAAATGCGCCCATTATCAAAATTAGAAACGAAGACATGGTTTTTATAAACATAAACATCATCCTTATCAATTCCCGCCAAAAGAGCAGTTCTTGTCTTGACGGCGCTCATTACATAATCTCCCGCCGCCGGAACGGGACTGGGAGTAGAAGTTAAATGCAAAGCGAGGTCGGCGCAAGCATCATCGTGATTATAAGCCTCTATGCCCGCCACGGCCCCGCCAGACATCCTTACCACCCTAACCGCCTGCGCTACGGCATTGCCGGGATCAAAACCAAGAGCCAATAAAGTGCCTGTTTCCGAAACGGTTATTATATCCGCCGCGTAAGAAGCGACTGTTCCTATTGAGCCGTTCCATTCAAAAATTTTATCCGAGCCATCTACCATCATTAAACGGCTTTTAATCACACTTCCGTTAATGTCCACCCATGGAGCGAATCGCACCCTTGTTGTTCCTGTTGTAAAACCGGTAAATAAAGTTATCCACAGAGTCCCTACTTTGACTTGGAGGGTTGTCCCCCACACCCTAAGGGCTTTTGCTCCGCCCGGCGCGCTTCGCCACACATATTCGCTGTGAATAGGAGTGTTTTCCGTGCTGGTGTTTCCGTCATTTTCCAATCCTCCGCGCGTTATCACTTTATTTTTATAACAAAGAACATTTTTAGACGGATAAGCCAAATAGTTCACAGGAATCTGTGTGATGTCATTGCCCTCTATATATCCTTTGTAATTATTTACAATCATATTTTTAATCAATACTTAGATATTCTTCGCCCCTTGCGGTATCTGCCACTCCGTTATAAATATCACTTATCTCGGTAGCGGTTAAAGCCCTGTTAAATATGGCCACATCATCAATAATCGCCAAAGCGTTATTTGCTGTTCCTGTTGAATACCCACTCCAAGAAGCACCGATAGCTAATTTCGTTACTAAATTAGCATCATTCGCTCCGTTGCCAGCACAAGAAGCTCTTGTTGTTCTCTCCACTGCATTAATATATCCTTTCATTGTTCCGCTACTCACAGCAGGGTCAAAAGTCAAAACTAAATGATACCAACCCGATGTCCCAAGTGTAACATTGTAATAATCCAAATAACCAACAACACCGTGCCTCTCACGCCAAAAACCAACCCTCGGTGTTCCTGCATTATATTCATAAACAACAGAATAACCGATAACATTCGTGTTCGGCCCCAAAGTTTTATTCAAAAATTCATATTTGCCAGTAGTAATTTCAGTATTTAATTTAACCCATAAAGAAATCGTAATGGCGTCATCATATCCACCCATTCCTAAATCACTACTCGTAGCTAAATTTTTATCTCCGTCAGAAGCGCCAAAATCAGCACCATTGGTAAATTGAGCGGCATTAAAAGCGACAGAATTTGTATTTACTAAATCATAATCAGTCCCACTGTCTTCGCTGTCTGTTAAATCTTCTAAACGATAATAAGCCTGCAAGTTGGCATCATTATATAAACTCATTGAAAACAATTCTACCGCCGCCGCATTGGCATTTTGAATAGAAAACATAACAGACAAGATAACAACAAAAGATATAATTTTGGTTATGTATTTTTTAAAAAATAAACCAAGCAACGAAAAAGGAAGAAAAAATAAAAATCCCACCAGTTTAAGTTTTGTTAATTTATATTCTGAAAATTCGTTTGGTATGTAATACATTATGGTGTTGTTGAAGCGATTAAATTTTTAATTATCTTCCAGTCATAATCAAATTGATTTTTAAAAATTCCTGTTGAGGTTGCCATACGATAAGTTCTCTCTCCTTCCGTTTTTTCAATCGTAATAATATATCCCCTTTCACCTTTGGCAGTTTCGTATTCGTCCACTTGATAGGAAGTTTCAGGAGTATTGAGGGGTTTGACGATTTCTTTTGGACGATATTTATATTTTCCGTTCTGTTGCTTGTCGGTTTCTTGCAAGGTTTGGATTTCAGCCACTTTGTCAGCGATTACAACATCAACATCTTCGGGTGTAGCCCCTAATCCCGCCGCCAAAGCCGTCCCGCCGATAAGGAAAGTAATTATCAACTCTTTGAATTTCTGCCAGATTGTTTTTAGTTTAGTCAGCATCATAAGTTCCTAAAAAGGTGCAAGCTGTTAATGTTGGCGAAGAAGCGGGGGTGCCGACTTCCACCCGCATACTTTCCCCCTTGGTAAAAGTATTGTTTGTAGAAAATGTGAAAGTTCCGATTGTAGTTGAGGCGGTTAGCATATTAAGTCTGTTTCCCGACCCATCTAGCACAGAAACATTAGTTGTCCCTGTGTCAGTTTCGCAAAAAGCGGTTGTCATTGTTACATTAGCCGGGGCTGGCGCCAAATAAGGTTTGGAAGTGGTGGCAGACCAAGCCGAACTGGTGGCATATACGAAATGCCTTTCAAAATACGGCATTTGGATTCCGAGCGTTGAACCATTATAAGACCATTTTAATTGCCCCGAAGTGGTGTCAATTCCTATCTCGCCTGTGGTATCAATAGTTGGCGCCCCATTCGGCACTTCCAACGATGTCGCTCCGCCGAAGTCATAAACGCCTGTTCCTATATCTCCGGTATTGAGAATAAAAGCGTCATCAACACTTATATCATCGCCCGTAAGGGTGCAATTTGTTCCGCAGGTTAAGTTGGATTGAGAAGATATGTCCAATGTTCCCGATATGGTGGATAGGGTTGTTGTCGCTACCCAAGCCGGAACACCGCCCGATAAGGCGAGAACATACCCATTCGTTCCAAGAGCCAATTCTGAGAATGAACCAGCCGAACCTCCATAGATGAGTTCCCCTGCTCCTATAGCCCCACCAGCGAAGTTATTGCTGTCTATGGTGCCTGTCCAGTCGCCGGATTTGGTCAAGTAGGTATCGCCGATGGCCGTGCCGTTCCAAATTCCGCCAACTACCGTGCCGAGATTGGAATTGGTGGTAACCGATAAGTAAGGGAATGTTGAAGTGGCAGTGCTTGTCGCCGTAAAATTGTTAGCCACTATTTCCCCTCCTATTCCAAGAGAAGTATAAGGGCTGGTGGTGCCTATTCCCACCTTGCCGCCGAAAATATATTGAGAAGCCGTTGTCCCGCTTTCTATGCCCCCCAAGAACGGAGCGACATTGACGAGGATTGAGCCGTTGCCCACGCCCGAATTAAGGACAATGCCTATGCCTTTGGTATA
>Ga0209728_1000746_pt1 | contig 23583 bp, 45 predicted proteins | sample RifGroD1_FD_183997 | JGI IMG/M metagenome (GOLD analysis project Ga0209728, IMG submission 183997) | Groundwater microbial communities from Rifle, Colorado, USA - Groundwater D1 (SPAdes) (version 2) | ecosystem: Environmental > Aquatic > Deep subsurface > Groundwater | place: Rifle, Colorado... | reverse complement strand
AGAATAGATTACTTCGGTAATTTAAATAGGGTTTTATGAATAGGGAAGATTATTGGAAACGATAATTAAAATAAAATTTATAAATGTTATGTTGGTTTTATAACTTTTTATAAGTTTTATGCAACGGCGAAAGCATCATATTCAGATTATCTAAATGGATTTTGTACGCAATGTGAATATACATATATTGTTGCTTCTGTAGGGATTATACCTAAATATAAAAGGAGTACAAAATATGATAGAAGAGATTATTTGCGAAGAACAATCTCATATAAACTACCAATCATTATCAGAAGATAGAAAACTTAAATACATAGATATTTATAATAAAGCAAATTGTTGTCCTGAAAAGTATATATTAGGATTAGTTATTGCATCACCTAACAGCAAAGATTATTGTTGTGTTGTTAAATATAATTATGAAGAATATTTAAAAGGTAATAAAATTATTAAAAGTGTAGAATATTTTTAAAAAGGAGGATTAATAATATGCAAAACTGTCCTTACTATAAAAATCTAAAATGCCCATATGTAGGTATGTTCTGTGAATCACTTTGTATTGATTGTATGCAAGGAATATTAAAACAAAATAAATCATAAAGGAGAATTATTATGGTAAAATTACATAAATTGGAATTGTATATCATAGATTATAATGACAATTATGAAAATTTAGAAGATATAATACAAGATATAGATAATTCTATAGATTGTAGTATTAATTATTTTAATGCACAAGAAGTAAAAATAGATTGGCATGATGAAATAGATTTAAATTATACTAATTGTCCAGTTGACAATTTTAAAAATTATTTTGGAAAAGATGAAAAATGTACATATAATGAAGAATTAATTGCAAATATTCCATGTGAATTAATGAAAAATTATAGTTGTTTTATTGGAGAATGGGATGATTTTTATTTAGGTGATGATAATTATTGGCATTTTGATGGTGAATGGTGTTGTGAATATTTTAATCCTGAAGCAGATTGTTGTAAACCAAGAGAATAATAATATAAATATAGAAAATAATTCTTGACAAAATGATAATATAATGTTAAAATAACATTAGTTTAAGAAGGAGGTGATAATTATATCTGATATTGACATGTGTGGCAATGATAAATGTGAGAAAGCACAATATTGTCTTAGATTCTTAGCAAAATCAAGTAAAAATCAAAGTTATTTATATGAAATTGAAGAAATGTGTAATGAAGATAATGAATATGAGTATTTTATGGAGGTTAAGAGATTAGGGAAGGTTGTTTAGTTAGATTTTAGAATAGAAAGATAAAATAAATAAAGTCAAGGAGATTAATATATGACTAATAATGAAAAACAAAAAATCTATGAAATATTAGATTCATTAACTCAAATAGAATTAGAAAGCTATATATCTGATAGAAATTTACTAAAAACTGAAATACAAGAATTTAAAAATAAATACAAAATGTTAAATAGAATCAAAGTAAGTAGAGAAAATAATCATCATGATACCATTACTGTAAATTTATATAACAATATTCAAGATTCAATTAATAAATATTATAAATTAGGAATGGCAAAAGTAATAGTACCTATTTTATATGATTATAGTGATGAAAAATATAAAATTGCTGATTTACAAAAACATATTAAAGATATATTAGAAACTGATAAAGATTTAAAGGAATATGTTTATGAAATTATGAAAGATTTTTAAAGTATCTAATAATATCTAATTATATACAATTAAAATTTTAGGTATTCATGTAAGTTTATAAAAATACCTAAATATTAAATATTCATAGTCAACAAACCATTGATATTACTGGGTTTGTAAAATTGAAAAACATAATAAAAGGAGGGTTTGGTTCAAATATAAGAGCTCTACAGATAATAAAAATAATAATTAAAAATACAAGGAGGAAAAATTATTTGAAATATACATTATCAGAAGAATTTTTAGTAAAATATAAAGATAAACAACCAAATTGGGGTGTTTTAGGTTTTATAACTTATAAACGTACATATGCAAGAAGAATAGAAAATGAAAATAGAACAGAAAATTGGTGGGAAACAATAAAAAGAGTGGTAGAAGGAAATTATAATTTACCTGTTAATGATCCAAGACCACATCATGAAATTATCAAAGAAATGGAACTAACTTATGATTTAATGTTTAATTTTGCTTTTATTGCACCAGGAAGGGGATTATGGATTTCTGGAACTGATATAGGAATGAAAAATGGTTCTGCATTAGTTAATTGCTGGAATATTGCATGTAAACCTATATGCTATATAGAAGGAAAAGCAAAAAAAGTAAGTATGCCATTTTGTTTCTCGTTTGATCAAGCAATGTTAGGTGGAGGCATTGGTTTCAATGTAATGAAACAAAATGTTAATAAAATACCTATAGTAAAAAACATAGTTGATCTAACTATAGTATGTGATTACAATCATAAAGATTTTAATATGATTTCTGATATGGTTGTTACTAAAAAACCAGAAATATATGATATATATTATAAATGTGAAGATTCTAGACAGGGTTGGGTAGAAGCATTAAAACAAACAATAGATTCACATTGGTTAAAAAAGAAAGTAATTAAATTAGTTATAGATATTTCTGATATTCGTCCTAAAGGTGATTTAATCAATGGTTTTGGTGGTGTTGCAAGTGGCCCAAAACCATTAGCAGAACTTTTAAAGTTTGCTAATAATTTAATTAATAATAGAGTAACTGGTAAATTGTCACCTGTTGATTGTTCTGATTTAATAAATTATGTAGGTCGTACAGTTGTTGCAGGTAATGTTCGCAGGACAGCTATATTGATATTTTGTGATGCAGACAATATGGAATTTATAAATATGAAAAATTATTTAATTCCGGAAAAATTAGATATTCCTGAAGAAAGAGAGAAATTAACAGAAGATCAAATTGCATACTTAGAAGTAATGAGAGAATTTCAAGTAAGTCATCGTTGGTCTGCTAATATAAGTGTTGCAATTGATAATAATTTTAATAACTATGATCAATTTATAGATTCATTAGCGACTAACGGAGAACCTGGTATTGTCAACCTTGAATTAGCAAGAAGATATGGTAGATTAATTGATAAAGATAAATACAAAGAAGAATTAGCAGATCCAGAAGTTGATGGATTTAACGCATGTGCTGAAATAACCCTTGCATCTGGAGAACCATGTAATTTAGCAGAAGTTTTTCCATATATATGCAATAAATTAGGTGTTGATATTAAAATAGTATTAGATTTAGCAACTAAATATGCTAAACGTGTTACATTCGCTAATTATGATTGGGAAATTACAAGAAAAATAATTGAAAAGAATCGTAGAATTGGCGTATCATTAAGTGGTATTCAAGATTGGGTAATGAATTATTTTGATAATTATGATGATTTAAAAAATACTCTTGACAAAATGTATAATATGGTTAAATCTTCAGATGTAGAATATTCTAAGATACTTAATTGCAACCCTTCAATTAAATTAACTACTGTGAAACCCAGCGGAACTGCAAGTTTACTTCCTGGTGTAAGTCCAGGTATGCATTGGCATTATGCCCCTTATTACATAAGAAGAATACGTTTTAGTGATAATGATAATTTACTTAACATATTAGAAAAATGTGGTTATTACATGGAAAAAGATTTAGTTTCACCTAATACAATGGTTGTAGAATTTCCAGTAAAAGTAGAATTAGCAGAACATCAAAATTTCAAAAGTGCTATGGATATAACAATAGAAGAACAATTTAAATTTCAATCATTATTACAAGAATGGTGGAGCGACAATTCAGTATCATGCACTATAAGTTTTAAATCAGAAGAAAAAGATAAAATACCTAAGTTAATAAATATGTATAAAGATAAATTAAAATCAACATCTTTATTACCATATTCAGATCATAATTATAAGCAAATACCATATCAACCTATAACTAAAGAAGAATATAAATATAGAAAATCTTTAATTAAATATAAACCTGAAGATATTATGAAAATAGATAATTCTGAATCTACAGAATTAATAGATAGTATGGAATGTAGTAGTGGTCATTGTCCAATTAAATAATAAAAAAGGAGATTAAATTATTATGCAAACAAAAATTAGAGGTTTTGAAGTAGTATCTGATTCATTCAGAAAGCACAAAGATGTAGAAATTAAACTTCCCATTAGAGCAACTAAAATATCCGCAGGATATGATTTTTCATCTCCAATTTCTATAACTATTCAACCAAAATCAAAAGAAGTAATTTGGACAGATGTAAAATCTTATATGCAAGAAGGTGAAGTTCTTATACTTGACGTAAGAAGTTCAATTGGAATTAAAAAAGGTTTAATGTTGGCAAATACAATAGGTGTTGTAGATATGGATTATTTTTCCAATATAAATAATGATGGAAATATTGGAATTTGTTTATATAATATGACAGATGAACCAGTACATATTGAACAATTTGAACGTATTGCACAAGGTATCTTTATTCCATTTTTAGTTTCTGATAATGGTAATACCGACGAAGAAAGAACTGGAGGTATAGGTTCCACTAACAAATAACCATTAAATCAACTTAGCAGAGATTAACTATCTCTGCTAAACCCATATTAAAATAAATATTAATAATATATTAAATAAATATTAAAATATTACAAAATTATAGAAAATATTACTTGACAGAATACAAAAATAATTGTAAAATATACATATGGAAAGGACAAACTGCTAAATGAAGGAGAATAAATCCAATGGAATAAAATTAAAATGTATAAAATGGAAATGTAGATTTTACCATGAATCAGATAATTATTTCGAAACATGTCAATTGATTAGTAAATATATTTTATTAGATTATTGCTATGGATTATCTGAAGTACCTAATAAAAAAGAAATAATTGTTTGTAAAATTGCAAAGTTAATTGAAGAAATATATTATTTGAATGAATTAGAGGAATTAATTAAAGATAATCAATAATATTAAAATAAATTATATTAAAGGAGACTAAACCTATGACAACCTCCATCAAAGATCAATTTATCAAAAAATTAATTAGCACTTTAAACAATGAAAATAAAGATAGAATATATCACGACAAAAAAACTTTAGACATCCCCTATATAATTTCAGTAATAGATCAACAAATTGAAAATTGTAAAGAATTTATTGACGATATTACTAGGCATACATATTGCATTAACGGTTATGATGAAGATTATTTTGGAGGTTATACAAATGGTAAAATTGAAATTTCAATTGAAAAATTAGATGAAGAAAAAGAAAACGAATATGAAGTTTATTATAATTACTATTATTGCATAGAATTTTTATACGATGAAAGACATTGGGGATATTGCGAATGCGAACCTGAAGATGAGGGATATAATGAAAAATATAAATGTTGTGGTAATGGTTGTGATTTTACAGCACCTGCTTTTAGTATAAAAAAAGTTATTAGTTTGGGTAATTATTCATGGGAAGGACAAGAAAAAGATTATTGGGAATATAAAGAAAAGTTTGAAGCAAATGAGAAAAATATAAATGAAGAAGTAGAGAAATATAAATCAAAGCAAAAGAAACAATATTTAATAGATAGAATCATTGAATTACAAGAAGAATTTGATAAATTAGAATTAAAGGAATTAGAAGAAGAAAAATTTAAAGAGTTTGGTACATTAAAATTAATCAAATAAATAATAAACTAATAATATAAATTATATTAAGAAAGGTGATATATTATGACCGAATCAACAGAATTAATTGAAGTAAATAATACTAATAATATAAACAATCAAATAAATCCTCACCACATAGCAATAGAAAATCCTGATTCTACTTGTTTTAATTGTCTACAATCATATCCACAATTACATGAAATACTAATTCCAGCATTTAATCACAATTCTATATTTACGAACTTTTCAAGTAAACTACATCTATGTCCATCATGCCTATCCCTAACTAATCCTAATTGGTGGAAATTAGAGATTATTAAAACTTATTCAGAAGATGATATGATGCTACTAAATTACAAATATGAAAAAGAAATATTAGAATTCATCAACCAAATGCCATTAGCAGGTCAGGAATTATTCTATGCTAGATTTGGTTCTGGTGTGCGTTCTGATTTAATGAGAGGACAGGACTGGATAGATTATGCTTTAAATAAACTTCCACACGAAAAATGTAAAGAATATGGCTACTACTCACCACAAGAAATTAAAGCATATAAAGAAAGATTTCCTAAATGTCAACACCCTGTTAATAGAATTTGCAATGAAGAATCAAAAAATAGTTGGTGTCCATTTGGTGCTATTGGAGAATACAATCAAAAATGTTATGAAAATGGGAAAGATGATAATTGTTATGAATGTGAATACTTTAAAGAAAGAATTAATCCTATTAGAGATATTATGGAATGTGATTGGGGAGATTATGAGGTGTATTATAAATGTAAAATTAATGCGGATAGGTATAAGAAAATGTTTGAGGAAGGAGAATTAAATGATTAATAAAATAAAACAATTTATAGAAAATATAAAATTAGAAATATATTGCAAAACATATAATATCAAAAACTATTTACAAGTAAGAAAATACAAAAGACTTTATCCAGATTATGTAGATGACGAATATAATTGTGGTTCATTAAAATTTATTTGGGGTATTAAATCTTGGGATGATTTAACTGGTAAAGATGCTTCTTTATTCACTATGAATGATATCGATATTATATATGACAGAGATTCTAAATTGTATATGCTTGGAATAGAAACTATTTATACATTTAAAGAAAATAAAAAAGAAAATGAATGTAAATATTTAAGAAGATTATTAGAAACATTTACTAAATATATGAATGATAATAATTATTCAAAAAATTATGATGTTTGTATTTATGCATTTGGTTCTTCTACAAAAAATTCGGCAGAGTCAATTGAAAAATTATATTTTAACTTTAAGGTATTCGTTGAAGGATACTGCAAAGTTTATGGTTATTAATTGAAAAACTAATAATTTTAAAGGAGATAAAATAATTGAATAATAAAAGTTTTAAAATGGTATTCCCATATATAGATGATTTAAAAAATTACGGAAAAGAAAATTTGCTCAATGAATTATTAAATGTAATTAATGATATTGACGATAAATATATACTTAAAATAAATGGAATGGTAAAAGAATTATATAATTTATTTGGATTTGAAAATTATGATAGTTTAAGAAATAATCTTCATCATAAAAATATTGCTGAATTAAAAGACTATTTAAATATAATTGTAGATAATATATTTAAATCATTAAATGATAAAAATAGTTTTGTTAATAAATGTTTTAATAATTATATGTACAATAATAATGAAAGAGATTTTAAGATAGAATTTAATTGTAAAATGTATAATGTTGTAGATAATGATAATTATGAAACAATAGGAGAACATTATTCATTAAATTTTAGTCTTATGTCCTATCAGAAATATACTAATTGTGGTTGTGGAGGAGGGCGTTCTTTTACATTTGATTTAGTAAATTCAGAATTATTAAACGATACTATCAAAAAGGTTGATCAATTATCTTTAAGTAATTCTATAAAAGAATTATACATAGATTATTTTAATCAAGAATATGATTATAATTTTAATATAAAAAGTGCTAATAAATATGTAGTATCTATTATAAATGACTATATTAATAATTTTATTTATCCTATTGAAGATAATTTAAAGCAATATTATACCTTAAAAGAACAAAATTTAAAAGAAAAACTTCAAGAATATATGAATGAAAACAAATATACAAAAAATATAATTCAAGATATTAATATTGATTATAGGAAATATAAAGGTTCATCTCATGATGTAATAATGGGAAGATGTAAAGAAGGAGATATGTTAATAGATGAAAATAATTTAGAGATAAGATTTTTAGGTGAAATAATTAAAACTATTAGTAAATCATCTTATACTGTTTATGAAATTAATTTTTAAGGAAAAATCATCAATTCATCAATTCACAAACCCTTGATTTTATTGACTTTCTAGCACCCAATATTTGAACCAAAGAGAAATTTTATTAAAACATTTTAAAATTATAAATATAGTAATATTAATAAATTTAAGTTATAAAATATTAAATCCTAATGAATCTAAATTTGGTGTTGAATTAGGAGGGAGGATATTATGAAATTTTTAAATGTAGTAAATGTGAATATTTTCAAAAAGCAGACTGGTCAAATGGTGATTTAGAACAAAAAATATTTGGAGTTTTAGGATTTTGTATGGATAGTTTAAATCCTGATTTTAATTTGTTTGCACAAATATCTGGTAGAGGTATTCCAAAATCACAAGCAATATTTAGTCCAAAATGGTGTAGATTTAAAAATGTAAAAGGAGATAAATAAACTATGAATATTAACTTATTTGCAAAAATAGTAAAGAAACTAGGAAAAGATGATCTAGAAAATTTTGCATATACATATAACGGTAAAATCTACGGATTCAAAGATGTTGGAGATGATAATTGGGATGATGAAGGAAAATATCAATATAAAACTGAACAAGGTAAATTAATAGAAATGGATGGAGATTATCAAAATATACAAGAATTTAATTTTGGTATTTCTCGCTCTGTTCAAAGAAATGGTTCATATTTCACAGATTATAATTATGATTACGAACCATATGATATGTTTGAAATTAAAGAAGTTTTAGTACCAGAAGTAATTATACCTGCTCATATGGAAAATCAATGGAATAGGTTAAGTATTGATTTGAATAGTATTGTAGATGAAGAGGAAGAAGAAAGAATTAGGATTGAAGCAGAGAGAATTAGATTAGAGGAAGAAACAAAAGCAGAGAAGGAAAGATTGATTAAATTATATCCGATGAATAGAACAGAAATAATTAAAATGGTGAATAAAAACTTTAAAAAGAAAGGAATAACTAAATTTTCATTGCAAGATATGAGAAAAGAATATTTTGATATTGTTGTTAAAAAGAAATTAGAGAATCAAGAATGGATTGATTATCATAAAGGATTAATGGAAAAGGATTAATCAATTTTAATCTAGGAGAAACAAATGAAAATAATAACCTGTTATAAATGTGAATTATGTGGTTATATATCTGAAACGAGAGAAAAAGTTGAACAATGTGAAAAAGAATGTAAAAATAAAATAAACAATAGGATACAATTTTTTAATTCACTTGAAATAGGCGATATTATAGAAGATATATACTTATTTCACGAAGCATTAGTTACAGATAAAAATGAAATACAAGTAAAATTAAAATGGTTAGAATGGTGTAATATTGATGAACAGGGAAATGAAATGGATGTTGAGAGATGGTATGATTATCAAGAAATTAATTTTGATAATTATGCAATATTGAAGATTGATTATGAGTTAAAAAGAATAAAAATATAAAATAGAAAAGAGGTTATTTATATTAATAAAAAATATCAAATAATTTACGCAGATCCACCTTGGACTTATAATGACAAAGCATTAGCAGGGAATAGAGGAGCATGTTGCAAATATGATGTAATGAATATTGAGGATATTAAGAATCTACCAATACATAAATTAGCAGATGATGATTGTATATTATTTATGTGGGTTACAATGCCAAAATTAAATGAAGTTTTTGATGTAATAAAAGCATGGGGTTTTGAATATAAAACAGTTGGTTTTGTATGGGTTAAAAAGAATAAAATAAAGGATACACCATTTATGGGAATGGGCAGATGGAGTCGTGCTAATGCAGAATTATGTTTACTTGCAACAAAAGGTAAACCTAAAAGAATCTCTGCTAGTATTCATCAAATAATTGATACGTTAGATGATGATTCGTCTGTCTTATATTCTCCAATTGAACAACATTCTAAAAAACCTGATATTGTAAGAGATAAGATTATTGAATTATGTGGAGACTTACCTAAAGTAGAATTATTCGCAAGACAGAAGGTAGAAGGTTGGAATGCTTGGGGTAATGAGATTGAATCTGATATACATATAGAATGTTAAATAAATAACATTACAAAATTTAGTTTTGGATTAAACTTTATAAAAAAGGAGTAAATTAATATGAGAATTAAATTTAAAAATCAATTAGATATATCAATACAATTAAATTGTGGAATGAAAGAATATAATCTTAATCCTGAACAAGAAGTATTTTTAACTGTTCAAGATGGTGATTGTATGTATATTGATACATTAAATGAAAATAATACAAAAGATAATAAAACTACTACTACAGACAGTTATTGTCCAATATGTGCAGAAAATATAGGAGATGAACCATTTTGTTCTTCTTGCGGAGATGTTTCAGGTGCAGAAGTAGGAGAATATAGTTTACATGAAAGAGATTATTATATTCAAAAACAATTGAAAGTATTTGGAGAAGTATATGTAGAACCAGTTAATTATTTAAAAGGAGAATAATCTAATATGAACAGTAAATGGCATTTATATTTATCATATTTAAAATCTCTAATAAGAATTGCTGGTTGTTCGTTATCATTAATATATAGTGAATGGTCTATGTTAGCAATAAGTTTAGGTATAGCTGAGGTGCTTGGAATGTTAGAAGAAGTTAAAGATGAAAGATAATAATAAAAGGAGTTAGATATATGTTTAAATGGATATCAAAGAAATTAACTAAAAATTATAATGAAATCCCATTACTATTAGTTAATTTTAATCTAAATAATTATCAACAAAATGGTGCAAAAAATTCTTGTATAGTAAAAATTCACCCTGAGTTAAAAGATGATAAACATGTTATAGAATCACTTAATAATTTAATAGATTATGTTAGAGATAATTATAATATGGAAAATTTAAGCAAATAAAAGAGGATTAATATGTCAAAACCACTCATAGAATTAATAACTTGCAATGCAGGTGATTGGAGTGTACTAAGAGTTAATTTAGGAGAAGATTTTGAATTTCAAGGTCACTCAATACCTAATCATGAATGGATTAGATTATTAGAATTGTTAGGTTATAAAGTTGAAGAAAGAATTATATCCGATGAAGATATGGAGTATGGGAATTATTAATATGAAAAATATGAAACTAATCAAAGTAGATAGAGTTAATTTTCTATGGTTTACTTGGTTTAATAATAAAAAATACTCTATTATATGGGAAATTGATTTTAAAAATATTTGGTGGTTCCCTAAGTTTATAAAAGAAAAACATACTGTTCATTGCGGATGGTTATTCTTTCAAATAGGATTTGGGAAATCGTCAGAAAGTAAATAAAAACAAAATAAATAAAGAGGAGAATTAACATGAAAATTAAAATTGTAAAAGCAACATATAATGATTATTGGTATAGCGAACATATCGGAGAAGAATTTATAGTAGAAGAAAGTGGTACTGTAGATTATATAATTACCGATGGAGCATCTAAATATTATAGTCATTATATTTTAAGAGAAGATTGCGAAGTTATAGAAGAAATAAAAGAGATTTTAGCAAAAGAAAATAAAAATAATCTATATTATAATACTAATCTTCAAATGTATCACATTAAATTGCAAGATTATAAAATAAAAGTAGTTTGCAATAAATGTTATCATAATGGTCAAGTAGATGAGAAATGTTCTGAATGTGGTGGAAAAGGTATTCATAATAAAACTAAACAAAAATGGGAAGTTTCTAAGAAATTAGTTTCAATAGATAAAATTGATCGAGATGAAGATGGAGAACTACGATATTGGAAGGATAAAGATTCTTTCTTTTATGAAATGGATAAATTATTACATTTTGCATATCAAGATGCTAATAATGAGTGTAAGAGAAGGAATAAGGAAGTAGTAATTAAAGGAGATTAAATACATGAAATTAATTGATTATATTATGCAAACCAGCGAAGAAATAGAAGATATAAAATCATTTGCGAAATATCATAAAATTACATTAGAAGATTATATATTTGATAGTTATTGCCCCTCATATTTTGAATGTTTAAAAGATACGCCATATGAAAAACCATATTTAAAATCCAAAAAAGAAGTAAATGAATGTAAATATAATTTTAAAATTGATGAAAATAAATGTAAAGAATGCTGGAATAGAGAAGTGTTAACATTAAAATCAGTATAAATTTAATCTTAAATATAAGAAAGGAGAATTATATGGCAGAATACACAATTGAAATAACACAATATTGTCCACATAATTGTAGTTATTGTTCAACTAATGCAACAGAAAATGGATTACATATTGATATAGAAACAATAAAACAATTTCTAAAATCTAATAAAATCCAAGCAATAGATAGAATTAACATATCTGGAGGTGAACCTTTATCTCATCCTAAATTTTATGAAATATTGCAATTATGTAAACAACTAACTCCTGATGTTTGTGTATATACTAATGAATTAACTAAAATTAGATATAATACTTCTATAATAGAAGAAATACAAGTAGAAGCAAATGTTTGTCTAATGCCAGGCGAAGATGTTTATATACCTAAAAATGCTCATAAGGTTCATTTACTTCAATTTATACCAACAGGAAGAGGCAAAGATATAAAGTTTATTGATGTTAAATTATCAGGTGAAAATTGTACAGAATGTAATCATAAAGTTTTACAAGCAGATGGTAAAATTGTAGATGCACCTTGTAAGAAAGATTATAGTTGATTAGATATTAACTAGATATAGTGAGCAAATAAAAGATAAACCACTATATCTAGTATCAAAATCATGATCAAAGTTCGATTTTGTGTTGATTTATAAATTAAATAGGAGAGATATTATATGAAAACATTAGAAGATATTGGAGAAATTGTTTATATAGAAGGATTGGGATATGCGATACAATCATATCTCAATAGTGAAGATATTGAAAATGAAGAATTAAAAATAAAATGGAAACAATGTGCAAAATTAATGAATGAAATAGAAAATATTTTAAAACCATATATGTATGAATATTAAATTAAAAGGAGATTAATATGGATAATATTACATTAAATATAATGAGAAGAGTAACTTGGTGTAGAGCGAAAGGAGAATTAACTTCAATATTAGAATATTATTTAAGTAGTAGAGATGGAGAACAAAGTCAAAAAGATTTTGATATTATGTATAATAAAATACGTGAATTTATTAATTGGATGGAAAATGAAAGTCCAATAGCATAATAAAAAAATAAAATAATAATTAAATTGATATAAAGGAGAAAATATGAATAATATTCTAGTTACCACTACAGAAAACATAGATGATTTTATGGAATCTGATATATTTAAAAAATTTAATAATGAAGTTAGAAATTATATAGAAATTGTTCAAAAAGAACATTTAAACTCTTTATCAAATGATATTCAAAAGAAAATATTTACTGATTGGTGCAATGGTGTTTGTGTTTGTTCGGAAGAATATATTTCTAAAAATAATATATCCAAAGAAGATGATTATGAAGCACATTCTGCTATATTATCAATTGTATCATTAGGATTAGGATAAAATTATATTAATTTAAAAAGGAGAATAATATGAAAAAATATTTCAATTATCTAAAATACGTCTTAGAACATAAAAAAAATGTGTTTATTGAATGTTGGAAAGAAGAATTGTATTTTCACGCATTTACACATGATTTAAGTAAACTATTACCATGTGAATTTATACCATATGCAGAATGGTTTTATGGGTATTATGGTGTAAAACTTGAAAAAGATTATAATTATGAACAATTAAATAATGAAATGTCCAATTTAAGTAGAAATTATTTAGAATGTAAAAATAAATTCAATAAAGCATGGGAACATCATTATAAAAATAATCCTCATCATTGGAATTATTGGGTAGATAATAATGAAACTGCACTAGATATGCCAAATAAATATATTAAACAAATGATTTGTGACTGGAAAGCAATGAGTAGAAAATTTGGTGATACACCACAATCATTTTATAAAAATAATAGGCGTAAAATGAATTTATCTACTAAAACTAGATGTAATGTTGAATTTATTTTAGGATTTATTGATTCAGGGTGTTTTTGTAGTTTAATTACATGGGATGATTATCTGAAATTAAATAACTTAGATGAAGATATAGATTTTGCTTTAGTAAATAAAGGCTATATCTAAAAATAAAATAATATAAAAGGAGATGTTTACTATCAACACAAATCAACAATCAAGATGTATAAACTCACAACAATATTCACTAGAAAATCTACTCAATCTATGCAAACTAACAGATAAAATCAGAAATATTGCATCAACTTCAGAAGGACTTAAATATCTAAAAACAATTCTATCAGATAAACGTGCTATCTTATACTTTAAACAACCTTCTACAAGAACATTCTTATCATTTCAAAACGCTTGTCATATATTAGGTATATCATGCTCTGAAATTAGAGATACAAGCACTTCTTCAGAAGTTAAAGGAGAATCCGAATTAGATGCAATTAAAACATTTTCTCAATATGTAGATTTAATTATAATGAGACATCCATCATCTGATTTTATTTATGAAATATCAGAAAATCTACCTGATGATATGAGAATTATCAATGCTGGATCAGGATCAGACCAACATCCTACTCAGTCATTATTAGATTTTTACACTATATGGAAATATGGCTTAGAAAATAAAAAAGTTGCGTTTGTTGGAGATTTACTTAGAGGACGTACAGTTAGATCATTAGCATTGTTATTAAATAAAATTAATGGGACTAAGTTATATTTTGTTGCTCCTGAAAAATACCAAATTAAAAATGATATATTAGAACAATTAAATATAGAATTTGAAATTACAAATAATATAGAAAAAGTATTGCCTGAAATGGATGTAGTTTATATGGTTAGATTGCAAGATGAATATAAAGGATTTTGGGATGAAGAAGATTTTATTGGTATTGACACTAATAAATACAGTATAAATAGTAGTAATATAAATAAATTAAAAGATAATGCTATAATATTACATCCATTACCTAGAAGAAATGAGATTAGTGTTGAAATTGATGGAGATAAGAGAGCAAAGTATTGGGAGCAAGTAGGAAATGGGATGTGGATGCGAGTTGCATTGATTTGTAATATGTTTGGTATAAATATATGAAAAATTATATAAATACTAACAAACATCAAAATTTAGAAATTACAAACCCTTGATTTTATTGGGTTTGTAAGCCTATATATTTGCATAAAATTTGACTTTTATCATGATTTAAGAAAGGAGATTAATATTATATGTCATTTGATTCAAAATACTACACTGAAAGAAATAAATCATTTATATCTCAAACAAGAAAAAATTTAAATAATTACGACACAGATTTAAAACAAACACAAAGAATTAAATTACAAAAATGTAAATATTGTATGTATATGAATATTAAAATATCACTTCAAGCATTTACAACATTCATATGTAAAAATTGTGAAGAAGAATTTCTACATCATAATTCTAATGTTGATAAGTATTGTAGAAAATGTGCAGAAGAATTAAATATTTGTGTTCATTGTGGAGCAGAAATGGATTAATATGAGTAATAATATAAAGGAGTAAAACAATTATGGAATTGCAATACATAAATATATTTGATGCTATTAAATATGCTATTGATAAAATTAAAAAACAAGAGTATAAGAATGATCCATGTCCACCAAAATTTTCGGTCAGTCAATTAGACAAATATGATAACGAAGGGGAAATAATTGGACATGAAATTGTATTAACAATTAAACACAATGGACAACAACGCACTAGACCATTATTCCCAAGATTAGATTATAAATATGGTTATGAATCATTAAAAGATGAAATGAAATGGCTATATAATTCTACAATGTAAAATAAATAAATAAATAAATAGAAAGGAGAATAACTATGCAATACACAATTCGTACCGACAAAAAATTCTATAATCAATTTCAACAATTGCAAGATAGAATTAAAGAATTGTCTATATTATTTCAATATCCTAACACAATTGCATCAGACATAGAGATAATAGAATGGAATACTATAGCAACAAAATTACAGAAAGATTTGGCACGATTAATATTAGAATGTGGTTTTAGATTTGATATGAAATTATAATATAAATACTAAAAAAGGAGATATTATATGAAAAATGTTAAATTATATCTTAGAACATTAAAGAGTATCATTGATAATCATTTTGGTAAAGAAATAGTGTTCTATGATGGTGATTATGACGAATGGTATTCTCGTATGCATTGCAGAAATATAACTCCTGAAGAATTAACCGATTGGGTGCTAGAATTGACTAAATATAAAAATGATGATTAATATATTAACAACATAATATTAAATAGAAAGGAGGTGTTTATTATAGATAGAATTACGAAAACACAAAATGCAGATGTATTAACTCAATTTGCTGATATGAAATTTAATGAAGGTATAATAGCAGAAAGAAAAAGAATTACTAAAAAATTAGTAAATAATGGTTATTGTTGTTATTCAAAAGAATTAGAGTGTATAATTTCTTATGATAAATGTATCAAATGTTGGGAAGAATATTTCAATGAACAATAGAAAAGTGAGGAATATATATGAATAATTTAATCTGTCCATTTTGTTTGCAAGATATTAGTGTTAATAATCATAATTGGGATTGTCAAATGAATCCTGTTAATATAAATAATAATGAATTTCAATTTAATAATAATAATAATAATAATATTAAAGAAGAAATTGTAAATAATCAATTAATTAAAGACTTAAATCTTAAAGTATTAGAATTATTAAATGGAGAAAGTAATTAAAATAGTAAAATAGTAAAGGAGTAAATTTATGATATGTAAAGAATGTGAAAATAAAAATATAATAAGAGGAATAAAACATGTAAAATGTATTAACTGTGGTAAAGATACAATGGTTAATTTTGTATATAGTGATATATGTTTAGAATGTTCAAATAATTTATTGGTTTGTCAATGTTGTGGTGAAGAGATTAAAAAAGATTCTTTTTATCATTTATCATGGTTAGAAATTGCTGTTGCTAGATTTAAAAAACAAAATAAAAAAGTTCATGCAATTAATGGAAGTATGACAATAAATGAATTTATTAAAGAATGGATGAGAAATGAATTGTGTGAGGATGTAGAATTGGATTAATATCAATTTATGTTTTTTAAAGTTAAAATTAGTTAATATAAAGGAGAAATTAAATATATGTATACATTAAAAGAAATATTGAATATGCCATATAAAAAAATAGAAGATTTAAAATAGTAGATAAAGTAGAAGATAACGCTTATAATAGACCTTTATATGTTGACAAAAATGGAATATTAAGATATGAATCAGATGAAATTGATATTGAGATGAATGGTGACAATGCTATTGTAGTACATAGTGAAATACTTGACTATAAATATGAAATTATTAAACCATATGTACCATTTCAAATTGCATTTAATGAATGGATTAATGAAAATAGTAATATTTGTTGTGATAGTATAGATAGTAATACTATCTGTTATGATGGATATGAGATAAATAAAATGGATGTATATTATTTTTATCCAAGTGATATTGCGAAAGGTAAATGGTATATAAATAATGGTGATTTTGATAATTAATGCTTGACAAAATGATAAAATAATTGTATAATACATATAGAAAACAAACATAATCATCTAACTAATAATATAGTACAGCTATATTAAAATAGGGTTGTGACCTACACTAAATTAGAAGGAGGATAATTTATGTTAAATGTGTCAAATGTATCAAACAAAATCAATGTAGTTATCAAAACTAAAATTAATGAAAAAGGTAAAGAAAATCTACGAATGAAACTTAAATCTTATAATCTAGGAAAGGAGTTTAATTATGCAATAGCGGTATTAAAATTAAATATTGTTAATGGTGAAAGTGAAGGTGAAACAAAAAATTCTCTTGTTGTTAATTTAATTCCGAAAGTTCAATACATAACTCCATTTGTTAGTGAAAAATTAGCAAAAGAATATCATGATGAATTATTTTTATTAGATAAATTAATTATGTTTTTGGAAATTGGTGAAGATGGTAGGGTGGTTTTAGAAGATAATATTGTTGATAATGTGATAGAAAACATTTGTATGGAATAATATGGGATAATAAAGTGGGGAATTTTAACCTCACTTTATTAAAATAAATAAAGGAGAATCAAACATGCAAATTGACTTATATCTTAGTAATATTGAAAAGCAAATTAATGACATTAAAGATATTATTGAATTATGTAAAAATACAGACAACCTAAACAAATTAGAAACACTAGAATATTTTCTTAAAGAAATGGAAAGTAGTTTTAATTATCCAAATGATATAAGGATAAAATTTATTCCAGAATTAAAGAAAAATAAAGAATTTATAGAAGCGTATATATTTGTAAATTCAAATGGAGATTATACAGTAGATATATTAGTAAATGAATTAGATGATAAGATGATAGGGAAGTATAGAAATATATATCAAATATTTTCTGAACAAAATGATATGTTTTTCAGATTTGAATTATTTGATTATGGAAAATATGATTTTGATGAATTAGAAGAATATGATTATTTGAAGTGTTTGTAGAATAGTAGAGTTATAAAATAAAATAAAATAAATAATATATAAAAGGAGAAATTACATACATATGAGCAAAGCAGATCAAATATTTATTAATATGTGCAAAGATATCCTTCAAAACGGAATATCTTCAGAAGGACAAACAATTAGAGCAAAATGGGATGATGGTACACCTGCACATACAATTAAAAAATTTGGTGTAGTAAATAGATATAATTTACAAGAAGAATTTCCTATTTTAACATTAAGACCAACAAATTTAAAAGCATGTATAGATGAAATATTATGGATATTTCAAAAGAAATCTAATAATATTAAAGATTTAAATTCGAAAATATGGGATAGTTGGGCTGATGAAAATGGTTCTATAGGAAAATGTTACGGTTTTCAATTTCAAAAGAAACACAAATATAAAGAAGGATGGTTTGACCAAGTAGATAGAGTGTTATATGATTTAGAACATAATCCTTACAGTAGAAGAATTATTACTAATATTTATAATCATGAAGATTTACATGAAATGAATCTTTATCCATGTGCATATAGTATGACATTTAATGTAGTAGAGAATAAGTTGAATGGAATATTAAATCAAAGAAGTCAAGATGTACTTGCCGCTAATTCATGGAATGTTTGCCAATATACATGTTTGATCTATATGTTCGCACAAGTAAGTAATCTTGAGGTTGGAGAATTTGTACATGTTATTGCTGATGCGCATATTTATGACAAACATATTGAGATAGTTGAAGAATTAATTAGTAGAGAAAGTTATGATGCTCCTAGATTGATTATTAATAAAAATGTAAATAATTTCTATGATTTTACAGTTGATGATTTTTTACTGAGAGATTATAAACATGGAGAGCAAATTAAAGGTATTCCTATTGCTGTTTAATTAGTGATAGGAATAAAATGATAATATAAATAAAATAAGAAAGGAGTAATATATGCATATTATCTTGATTTCAGGAAAGGCACAACATGGAAAAAATCAGAGTGCGGAAATATTAAAACAAAAATTAGAATTAAAAAATAATAAAGTTTTAATTACTGCATACGCAGATTTGGTAAAATTTGTTGCTAGTAATATCTTCAATTGGAATGGTGAAAAAAATGAAACAGGAAGAACATTATTACAATACATAGGAACAGATGTAATACGAACACAAAAACCTAATTATTGGGTAGATTTTATTATAGATATTTTAACTATGTTTAAAAATGAATGGGATTATGTGTTAATACCTGATGTAAGATTTATTAATGAAATAACTAGGTATGGAGAAGAATGGGATACAACAACAGTAAGAATCAATAGATCAAATTTTGAAAATAATCTTACAATAGAACAAAAAAATCATCCATCTGAAACAGAATTAGACAATTTTAATTTTGATTATGTTATAAATGCGGAAAGTGGATTAGATAAGTTAGAAATAGAAGTAGATAAGTTTATGGAATGGATGGAGGATGTTGATGAGTAAAAATAAATTCTTTTGTGATCTGGATTCAACCATTACAAATAGTGTTAAAAGTTTCGCAAATACCTACAACATCTTATATCAAAATCATCCTGAATTTAAACCATCAGATTACACTAAACTACAACAATACAATTTTCGCGATATCTGCCCATTAATTAACAATCCACTTGATATATTTGACCATGATTTATTTTTTCAATATCTAGAATTTATTAATGATAATACATATAAAGTATTAGAAAAGTTGAATAAAAAATATCAATTGATTATTGTTACAATCGGAACTCCGACTAACTTATCTAAGAAAGCGTTATTTTTAGAGGAAAAATTAAGTTTTATTAAAGATTATGTTTTGTTGTTTAATGATGGATGTAAGATGCAGAAGGATATTGTTAATATGGAAAATGGGATATTTTTGGACGATGTAGAGAGTAATTTAAGAAGTAGCAATGCTAGAGATAAAGTATTGTTTGGTAAGAGATTTGAGTGGAATAGTGGATGGGAAGGCAAACATTTGTTAACTTGGAGTGATATTGAGAGTGAGTATTTGTAGATGAAGTTTAGGTAATAATTACCAGACAATAAATAGTTGGTTAGTTAATACATATAATATAGGTGATGAAATATGAGTATAGAGCAATCAAACATAATTACAATAGGTGGTTTAGATTATATTAAAACTGAATTAGAAAATTCAATACTTCTTGAATCAATTCAAAAAAATAAGTATGGATATTATATGAGTATGGAAATACCAAATAAGAACGAAGAAAATGATAAATTTAAAAAAATTACAGAAGAATTTTTTATGAGAGAGATTATCTAGTCTCTCTTTTTATTTATAGTTTTTTATGTTATAATAATTTTATTATTAGACATTAGGAGTATTACACATGGATAAAAAACGTGTATGGACTTTATACCGTGTTTCCACAAAAGAACAAGTTAACCACGACAATGATATCCCAATGCAGAAAACGGCATGTTATAGATTTGCTAATAATATGCCTAATTGGGAAATCACTAATGAATTATATGAACGTGGAGTTTCAGGATGGAAGAAAAGTGTAAGTCAAAGGGATGAATTACAGCAAATAAAAGAAGGAGCAATAAATAAAGAATTTGATATATTATTAGTATACCATTCTGATCGTTTAGGTAGAAACAAAGATGAAATTCCTGTTATTATAAGTTTCTTAAGCAAAAATAAGGTAATTGTATATAGTACAGAAGAAGGTGAATTACGTTCTATTGAACATGTAGATTCACTTTTAAATTATATTAGATTCTGGCAATCTGAAGGTGAGAGTTTAAAGATTTCGATGAGAGTAAAAGAACAAATTAAACAAATGAATGAAGTTGGAAGTTTTACTGGAGGTAATATTGCATTAGGATATGATTTAATTGAAACAGAATTAAAACATCCTAAAAAGGATAAATATTTAAATAAATTAGTTATAAATGAAAGTCAAGCAAACATAGTAAGAATTATTTTTGATTTATCAGCAAATAAAGGATATGGAAGACATAAAATTGTTGCCTATTTAAATGAAAGAGGATATGTTAATCATTTAGGAAATAAATTCAATGATAAACTTATTCATAGATTATTAAATAATCCTATCTATATTGGTTTAAAAAGATATAATACTAAAGGTATAGATAGTTTAAATATTGAGTATAAAACACAACCATATGATGATAATTTAAGAATTATTGATGATGAAACTTTTTATAAAGCACAAGAATTAATGAGAAAAAGGAAATTATATCTACAAGAAGAAAATAAACACTTACATGATTCAATACCACATTCTAGTAAAGTATTGCTTTCTGGTTTGCTTCGTTGTTCCTATTGTGGACAAGTTATGAAAACTGATTATTCATATAAAGACTATAAAAGAAAAGATGGAAGTATTAATAGAATGATTTGTTATAGGTACAGATGCGTGAATGGTTTGAATAAAACTGTACATCATCCTAAAAATCAAGTAGGTGCAAAGAATATAGACGCACAATTAAAAGATATGGTTATTGATGCAATTAGAGAAATAGATCTTTCTAATGTGGAAAATAATGTTAATAAATCTAAAAATATAAAATTATCTACAAAAAATAATGAATTAAATAATTTACAGAAAGAATTGCAAAAGAAACAAAAAAGTTTATTTGTTCTAAATAATGAAATACCAAAATCATTAATCGGAGAAAGTGCATTCTCTCCAGAAATTTTAAATAAATCTATCAAACAAATTGAAAACGAGATAGATAATATTCTTGAAAATATAAAATTAATCAATGAAAATATTATAAGTATAGGTAAAAATATAAATGAAGCAGAACATCATAAAAATATATTATATAATTGGGAAGATAAATTTAATAATGCAGATATTGATGGTAAAAAAGTATATTTATCCGAAATTATTAATTATATTGAATGGAGCAAAGAAAAATTGCATATAAAATGGAAAGTGTTTATAGAATTATTAATATCAAACAAAAATAAATAACCAGATATTAATCTGGTTATTTAAAATTATTCCTCTATAATAAATACTCTATTCATTTTATCACCCTGATTAATCTTGTCTACAAAATCCATACCATCAATTACTTGACCAAAAACAGTATGAATTCCATCTAAATGAGGAAAAGAATCATAACAAATAAAAAATTGACTACTACCAGTATCTTTTCCTGCATGTGCCATTGATAAAGCCCTACGAATATGTTTATTAGGATTATTATTTGTTTCACATTTAATAGTGTAACCAGCACCTCCTGTACCATTTCCTTTCGGACATCCTCCTTGTGCAACAAATCCTGGAATAACCCTATGAAACATTAAACCATCATAAAAACCTTTTTTAATTAAAGACACAAAATTTCCTACAGTATTAGGTGTATCTTTATCAAACAATTCTATAGTAACACTACCATTATCTGTTACAATAATTGCTTTCTTCATTATTGAAAACCTCCTAATTATTATATATAATAATTATAACCTAAATAATTGCTAAATACTACTTATAATAATATTATTAATAAAGATATATTTAATGAAGTATATTTAGTAAATTATCTATGTTTTATTAGGACAGTTGGCAGGGGTACAGGGTTATAAACACATGGATAAAAATAGTAAGTATATAAGATATTTAAGTATTTAAATAGTTATTAAAACTATCTTTTAATTTATTAAATGTTAATTTACAAAATTTAATAAAAAATATATGATATAATTATGAATAAGATAGTTAAATCATTAAATTTATTAAAATTGATGAATAGGAGAATGTGAATTAATATGAGTATTGCTGAGAAGGAGATAGGGAATATGGATGTTAGTGGAGTTAATGGGGTGGATGTAAATACAAACAAAGAATTACCAAAGAAAAATAAGATAGGTATATTTGTAGGAGAAAAAGATATTCGTCAAGATTGGGAAATTAATAATGTGATTCCAACAATTCGTAATGATCAGATATTTTCTTATAATTTCAATTTATCAATTT
>Ga0209728_1000745_pt1 | contig 23626 bp, 29 predicted proteins | sample RifGroD1_FD_183997 | JGI IMG/M metagenome (GOLD analysis project Ga0209728, IMG submission 183997) | Groundwater microbial communities from Rifle, Colorado, USA - Groundwater D1 (SPAdes) (version 2) | ecosystem: Environmental > Aquatic > Deep subsurface > Groundwater | place: Rifle, Colorado... | reverse complement strand
ACGATGGTGAGGGTTTGATTCCTGGGTTGATTCAATAATTTTGATAGCCCTCCCCGAACACGTAAGCCGTGCCATAATCTGCGGGCCGATACCGAAAGTCCGCGATTGGCGAAAGCTTGGGGCCAAGGAGTTGACCAGGGCCGAGCGCAATATGAAGTTCGTGGAGCGGTATTGTGTGGCACCAGAAGGCAACCTACAGGGCCGGCCGGTTGTGCTCGACATCTTCCAGGAGGTTTTCTTCTATGCGGTCTATGACAATCCAGCCGGTACCAGCGAGGCATATTTGTCAATCGGTAGTTTGAACGCCAAGACGGCGACAATTGCCATGATCGTGCTTCTTCACACCGTCGGCCCAGAAGCGTTCAAAAACTCGGAAATAATGTCCGGGGCTCGGTCCAGGGATCAAGCCGGCCAGGTTTACAAATACGCCTCGAAGATGGTCATGGCGTCGGATGAGCTGTCGAAATACATCCGGATCATCCCTTCAGGGAAGAAACTCGTCGGACTGCCAATGAATGTGGTCTATGCCGCCAGCTCGGCCGAAGCAAAGACCGCGCACGGTGGCTCTCCAGTGGTCGCAATCCTTGATGAGTTGGGGCAGGTCAGGGGCAACCAGGACGATTACGTGGATGCCATCATCACCAGCCAGGGTGCCTATGATCATGCACTCAGGATTGGTATCAGCACCCAGGCCCCGAACGACGCCGACCTGCTATCCGTGATTTTGGACGACGCCAAATCAAGCCAGGATCCGCACATTGTCGCCCATCTCTACGCGGCAGATGACGATTGCGATTTGATGGATGAGAAACAGTGGCTGTTTGCCAATCCAGCGCTTGGTAATTTCCGGTCAGAGGTCGAATTCCGGAAATCAGCTGAGAAGGCGAAGCGGATGCCGTCTTACGAGAACACGTTTCGTAACCTCTACCTAAACCAACGGGTCGAGGTTACATCACCATTCGTCTCAAAATCAGTATGGCTGTCGTGCGGCGGCGAGGTTGCGGAAATTGACCCATTGTTGCCGGTATGGGGCGGGCTTGACCTTTCTCAGCGCACCGACCTTACCGCGCTGGTATTGGCGCAGAAACAGGCGGGAGTCTGGCATGTATGGGTATGGTTCTGGACTCCCGAGGTTGGCCTACGGGAGAGGTCAAAGAAGGACCGGTCCCCTTATGACCAGTGGGTGGCGGCCGGCAAGATCCGGACCACACCCGGCGCGACCGTAGACTACGAATACGTGGCTCCGGAAATACTGGAAATTACCAACGGCCTCAATGTGAAGGGTATTGCCTTTGATCGGTGGCGGATTGAGGATCTCAAGAAAGTATTGGCGAAACTGGAAGAGGATGTCCCAGAAGATGAGCGCCTGCCGCTGGTGATGCACGGCCAGGGTTTCAAGGATATGTCGCCAAGCATCGAGGCTCTTGAGGCTGAATTGCTCAACGCCCGAGTGGCTCACAACATGCACCCAGTTCTAACCATGTGCGCGAGCAACGCCCTGGTGGTATTTGATCCAACCAAGGCCAGGAAGTTCGAGAAAAAGAAGTCAACCGGCAGGATTGACGGACTTGTTGCACTGGCCATGGCTATTGGGATTGCGAGCCGGATGGAAGAACTGGACGATGAATCGAGTGTTTATGAAAGTCGCGGAATTTTAGCCCTCTGAGGTGAAAATGAAACTAATCGAGGTCCAAGTAGCAGCAAAGCGCCTTTCCGTTTCCGAGATGACAATCAGGCGGATGATTGTTGACCCTGACAGTCCGCTTGAGGCTGTCAGGGTTGGAAAAAAACTCATCCGGGTGACGGTCGAGTCTCTGGAAAAATGCATTGAACGGGTCTGCAAGACCACAGTTCAGTAAATTATTTCGCACCACCAGTATACTACCACACCACCAGCAACACCACCTATTGTATAGCCTCATCTTTTAGCGTATGGGTAAATAGACCATAATCCCGCTAAAAGATGAGGTTTTGTATTGAAATTCCTTCCCGACCTCCTCGCCATATCAGGACTGTGCCTCCTTGGGTACGGTCTTTTCCTCGTTAATCCCTGGATATCTTACACAGTTTGCGGATCAATCATGCTTGCCGGTGGCGTATTCCTCTCTACTCCGAGGGGTAAATGATGGGATTCCTATCCCGAGCCATAGAGCAACGGTCGACAATATCGCTGAAATCAGGCGACCCCGCCATCTCCGAGTATCTCGGTGGCCATGTCAACGCTTCAGGCCAGAATGTCACTCCAAATACCGCCCTCCGCACATCCGCCGTCTACTGTTGCGTTTCGGTCCTCTCTGAGACGCTGGCGTCATTCCCCTTGCAGACCAAGCGGATCAGGGATGATGGGGGTAAGGATTTAGTCCCTTCTCATAGATGCTCAAAACTCCTGCTTTATCGGCCGAATAGGTGGCAATCGTCGTTTGAATTCATCGAAATGATGGAGGGGCACAGGCTTTTACGGGGAAATGGCTATGCAAAGATAGTTTTTCATCCAGGCCGGGGGCTCAACGAACTGGTCCCGATGCACCCTGACTATGTTTTCCCCTTTGTTATTACTCCCGAGCAAAGCACCTACTATCTGAGCGACACAACCCCATGCCCACCCGCCGGTTCAACTCTTTATTATCATCACTTCCCACTGAACGGCAGCTCTGAGGTTTTAACGTCCGACGAAGTGCTGCACATCCGTGATTACACCATTAACGGGATTATCGGTATCGGCCGGATAAAGTGGGCGGCCTACCAGGCTGTAGGGCTGGCCATGGCGACCGAGGAACACGGCGCGAAACTGTTCAGCAATGGGGCACAGATCGGAAAGGTATTTAAGCACCCACAGAAGTTGAAAGAAGAGGCGTACAATCGGCTGAAGGGCCAACTGAACACAGGCGGCGAATATGCCGGATCGGCCAACGCCCATAAAACCCTGATTCTTGAAGAGGGAATGGACATTGCCAAGATCGGCATGACCGCCGAAGAATCACAATTCCTCGAAACAAGGAAATTCCAGATCGAGGACATTTTCCGCATCTACCATGTCCCGCTGATGCTCGGTGCCGCCGGCGACAAAGCGCCGACTTTCGCCAGTGCAGAGCAATTTATGACCCTTTTTCGCGTGAACACGATGTGGCCGAATGTTCGTCGGTGGGAGGGTGCGCTTGAACGTGACCTCCTGTATCCATCCGAAATCGGCGTCATTGATATCGACTTTGACATGGACGCCCTGATGCGGGGGGATGTAGCGGCCAGGGCGGTATATCTCAAGAACAGGTTCGACATGGCCTCAATAACCCCGGACGGCATCCGACTCTACGAGGGCGAGAACCCAACCGGCACCGAAGAGGGAAAACAGTATTACCTACAGTCGGGAATGATGCCGGTGAAAATGGCAGGACAGAAACCACCTGCACAAAAGGAAAAAACAGCATGAAACCGAATATAGAGGGCAAAGAGCGGAGGGGGCTATCATTCGAACTTCGAATGGATACCAAAGAGGACGGAACCCAGATGTTTCGCGGTCATGCGGCGGTGTTCGATTCTCCATCCGAACTTCTCGCCGGTTGCTTCCGTGAAATTATCAAGCCTGGCGCGTTTACTGAAGCCCTAAAGGTGTCCGATGTTCGCGCCTTATGGAACCACAACCCCGATCATGTTTTAGGCCGGACATCATCCGGAACCCTCCGCATGAAAGAGGATGAAACCGGGCTTTCTGTTGAAATAGACCTACCTGACACGACGGCTGGTCGTGACCTCCGCGTCTCCATGGAGCGGAAAGACGTAAAAGAGATGTCCTTTGCCTTCAAGGTCGCCGATGGTGGAGATATCTGGACTAGAGATGCCGACGATTCAGGTAACTGGACCAGGACCATAGGGAAATTCGAGCGAATCTATGATGCTTCCCCGGTGACGTATCCAGCCTACCCGGAAACAGATTGTGCCCTTCGATCCCTTGAAGGGGCGAAGGCGAAAGAAGTACCGAAGGTGAATGACAGTTATTTGCGGCGGCTCCGTCTGGACCTGGAGGCCGCGTTGTAGGGAGCCCACAGGCTCACAACAAAAGGACCGCCGTAAGGCAGGGCCGGAACACTTCCGCTTGGGCGGAAAGGAGCACAATATGAGTGCAAAGCTTAGAGAAATGCTTGAAAAGCGGAACCGGGCCGTGACCGAGGGCCGCGCCCTGGTTGACAAGGCAGAGGCAGAAAAACGAGAGCTTTCCGCCGAAGAAAAGGGGCAGTATGACGCACTTCTCAGTGAGGCCGTAACGCTCCGGGAGAATATCGACCGGGAAACCAGGCTTCAGGAAGAAGAGCGGGCGAATGCTGCCGCAAAGATCGGTGGCGAAGGATCGGCCGCACCTCCGACCCCGGACGCTGAGTTAAGGTCTGCCGCATTCCGCAACCTGCTCCGCACCGGCAATCTTTCCCCGGAGGAGCAGCGGGCGCTCGTGACCAGCAGTGACACCGGCGGCGGCTTCCTTAACGCTCCCCAAGAGTTCGTGCCGAAACTCATCTCTGCCGTGAAAAATCTGGTTTTCATGGAGCAGCTCGCCACCGGACATACCACGACCAATGTCAACGGCCTGGGATACCCGACCCTGGAAAACGATGTCGATGATTTTGCCATGATCACCGAGATCAAGACGGCACCGGAAGATACCGCCCTGTCGTTCGGCAAGCGGGAATTCAAACCCCATCCATCCAGCAAGCTGATCAAAATCAGTGACGCAATGCTTCGCGCCGACGGCATGAATCCGGAGGCCATTGTCATGGACCGGGCCGCATACAAGTATTCAGTCCTGAAAGAGAACAAATATCTGCTCGGATCCGGCAATCAGGAACCCCTTGGCGTGTTTGTCGCATCAGCAAAGGGCATCAACACCGACCGTGACGTTACCCTTGAGCAGTCAACCGACTTCGTGGCCGACGACATCGTCAACATCAAATACAGCCTGAAATCGCAATACATGCGAAAGGCTGTGTGGCTGTTCAATCGGACCGCAGTTGCCAAGCTCGCCAAGGTCAAAGACGGCGAGGGTCGGTGGCTCTTTGAGATGACCGACAAGGTCGGCGAGATGGACAATCTCAAGGGTTCTCCTCTCTACATGAGCGAGTATGTGCCGAACACCTTTACCGCCGGCCTTTACGTCGGCATGTTCGGTGACTTCTCCTGGTATTGGACCGTACAGTCGCTCTCTTTGCGAATTAAGCGCCTGAATGAGCTTTTCGCCAGAGAGCGCCAGGTTGGCTTCCTGTTCGACACCGAGTTTGACGGTATGCCGGTACTCTCCGAGGCGTTTGCCAGGATCAAAACCAAACCCTAATCGGTAGAACCTTCCCGCCCTGGTGATGAGCCAGGGCTCAAAAGTCAATAAAGGTGAAGATATGAATCTGTCAAAAAATGTGAAAGTGGATCAGGTGCTCGGCTATTTTGCTGCCGCACAGACCACCAGAAAAACCGATATCATCGACATGGCCGGATATGAAGGCCTCATGTTGATTTTCGAGTTTGGAACCCTGCTTGCCACTGGGACTATCGCCTGCGACATCAACGGCAATTCCACCAATGCAACCGGTGGCACCAAGCTTGCCGGAGGTGCAACCCATACCGTCACAGCCACCACTGCGGCACTTACCCATTCGGCCATTGTGGTCGACATCTATCAACCTGACCCGACCACATATCGGTATCTTGAGGGCATGATCACACTCGGGGTGGCAAATACCCTGATCCTTGGTGTTACCGCGATCAGGTACAACGGCAAGGTCAAGCCCGAACTTACCACCGGGTTACTGGCATCTTCCTTTGCGGCCAGCCCTGCAGCGGCGTAATCGGTGAAGGTTAAGCTGAAATCAATCATGGCCGGTCCCGACGGGCCGGCCATGCCCGGCCAGGAGATCACGGTTGATAATGAAACCGGGGTTTCCCTTATCAGGGGCGGCTATGCGGAACTGGTAGAACGCGGGCCGGCCCGCGTCGAAATGGCCGTGATTGAGCCTCAAGAAAACACTGACGCTCGCCCGAAAAAGGCGAAACCGAGAGGTAAAAAATGAGTTACAACACCAAAGTTTACAACGAGCAGGGCGGCGCAAAGAGGGTCGTTGCTGATGGCGGGACGATAGAGGTGCAGAACGGCGGCAAGATCGACGCTCAGTCCGGCTCAATCGTCACCGGGCTTGTCCTGAACAAACGCGTCAGGGCGACCACAGCCGAGGTCAACGCTGGCCTTTTAATCCTACCGCAGCTCGCCGGCTACAAATACCGGATAGTTGATCTGACGATGATAGCTATCGGCGGCGCGGCTCAAACCGCAACCTCTGTCGATATCGTCACGACCCAAGGTGGAAGCGCGGCAAGGCCGTTTGTCGTTGCCGTCGCCGCCTTGACACAATCGGCCATAGTCAAGCCGAACTCTGCAAACGTCACAGTGCTTGCCGATGGTGCGTCATTTGTCGCCAATGATGCAAATACCGGCGTGTATGTGTCGAAACAGGCGGCCGGCAGCAACCTGGCCACAGCGACCCATATCGACGTGATCTTGTCCTACATGGTCGAGGCCGCGTAATTGTCTGCCCTGTCTCAATATACGGCGCCGGCCGCCGAGCCCATCTCGCTCACCGAAGCGAAGCTGCATCTTGGCCTCGCCGTTGATGCTGCCGGTGCCGCTTTATATACCGTCAAGGATGAGATGCTGACCGGCTGGATCACGGCAGCTCGTCAGGTTGCGGAAACCGAGACATGGAAGGCCATGGTCCTGCAGATCTGGGATTTGTACCTTGACGCCTGGCCGGCCGACGGTGAGATCCAGTTACATCATCCGCCGCTACGGGCCGTGGAGTTCGTGAAATACCGAGACAGTGACGGCACGGTGAACACCTTCGCCGATACCGAGTATGAGGTCGACACGGATTCGACACCTGGCCGAATCGTGCTTGGATATGACAAATCCTGGCCGGATGCAACGCTTTCGCCGAAAAACCCGATCCATATCAGGTTCAAGGCCGGCTATCTGGTGCCATTAACGGCGACCGCGGCTACTGATACCTTGGCGGCCGCCAACCATCCATTTGCCGATGGCGACAAGGTCAGGCTGTCGGTGTCCGGCGGGGCATTACCTACCGGCCTGGCCGCTCTCACAGATTATTTCGTCCATGATGCTGTGGCCGGTGTCTCGCTGAAACTGGCGGCGACTTCCGGCGGCGCAGCAATCGATATCACCACGGCCGGGACCGGATCCATGTTTATCGGGGAAATTCCGCAGACCACGATTGCCGGTATGAAGCTGATAATCACCGACTTTCACGAGAACAGGGGCGATACCGTGCTTGAGCGAAACGTGATTCCGGCAAGGTTGCCCCGGGCGGCCTCTCATCTGTTCGCCATGGATTCGGCGCGGAGGTTCTGATGAGACCAGGTCAGAGAGATAAAATCATCACCATCCAGAGCAGAACCGAAACCACCGACACATACGGTGGCACAGTTCACACATGGGCAGATTTCGGACAGCCGATATGGGCAGCAGTTCTGCCATTGCGCGGCCGCGATCTGGTGGCGGCGCAGGCGGCGCAGAATGAAACGACGACACGATTCAACATCCGCTGGATTGCTGGACTTAATGCAACGATGCGGATTGTTTATGATAGCAAATATTACGACATCACGGCCCTGATCGATATCGGCGAGAAACACGTTGAATACGATATCATGGCCAAAACCGGGTTGAGTGAGGGTTAAATGGCCGCACCGATAGCAGCGCAAAAAAGCAGGCTTGTCAAAGAACTTACCGAACTGCTTGGCCTGCCGAAGAATTGCAAAGGTTTTACCCTTCGCGCCCACGCGAGCGAACTGGTTGTCGTGGACGTTGAGTACTACCCGGACGATCCACCAAAAGAGCTTGTTAAACGGAAATACCGCCTCATTGAGGTAGATGAGCCTGACCAAGAGGAAACCAAAGACTGATGCCAACCATCGAGGCCAGCATACAGACCCTTCTCGGGAATCTCTGTTCCGGCCGGTGTTACCCGGTAGTCAACACCATGCCGACGCTCGTCTCTCCGTACATCACTTTTCAGGTGATTGACGCGGTGCCGATGCTGGTATCAGCCAACAGCGCGAAACCGGAGAAAATGAGGCTGCAGGTCGATATCTGGGCAGCAACCTACGGGGCGGCGAAGACTCTTGCAGCCTCGGCAAAAACGGCAATCGACACGGCGACCTTTGCCGGGACCGCATTGATTGCAACCATGGATTTGTACGAAGAAGTCAGTAAGGAATACCGAGTAATGATCGAGTTTTATATCTGGCCAGCGTAGGCCAGCAAAATTTGGCACTGACCGTCGTGATGACTGGGCAGGGGCCAAGACTAATGTCGTGATGACATAAGGAGCACGAAAAATGGCTACTCCAATTGTATGGAAAAATGTTGCAGTCGCAATGCAGTCGGCAATCGCCGCCGCCAAGACTATCACTGGAATCACCAAGGCCAATCCTGGCGTAGTCTCTTCCGCCGACCATGGATACAGCAACGGAGATTATGTCTATCTTGATCTTCTCGGTATGTATCAGCTTGACGAGAAGGTTGTCAGGGTCGCCAATGTCGCGGCCGGTACTTTCGAGCTTGAGGGCGTCGATACGACCAACTTTGACACCTTTACCTCTGGCGGGGCTCAGAAATTGACCTTCGGAACCAGCATCACCACGGCCCTGACCGTCAACGGGTCCGGCGGCGAGTTCGATTTTGTGGACACGACCACGATTCACCAGAATACGAAATCCCAGATCCCCGGCCTGCCCTCGGCAATCTCGTATCAGTTCTCCCATATCTGGGACGCCGCCGACGCCGGACTCCTGGCAATGCAGGCCGCCTCCAATATCCAGGGGAAAAGAGCTTTCAAATTCACCTTTGGCGTGGGCGGGAAAATCCTGGCCTTTGCTGGATTCGTCGGATGCTCTCTTCTTCCCGGCGGCCAGGCCCAGGGGCTTGTCACGACTTCCTCGGTTATCACGATGGAAGGGACCCCGACCTATTACGCGAGCTGATCAATGTCGAAGGACATACTTATAGGAAGGCAAGTTTCGCGGGCAATCTGCGAGGCTCTGGATATTGATATCAATAAACATTCAGTTATTGATGTGACCATTGATATCGGCCATTCGCAGGTTGCCACAGTGTCAGTCAAGTACATTCTAAAAAGCGGTATTGTTAAAAAAATATCCGACATCATACAAGGAAAAACTGATGCTGAAACTAAACCCTGATCCACAGTTTACGGATGATGTCGAAATTACCGTCCCCGGACAGAAAGAACTTGGCACCATCTCGCTCACCTTCAAATACCGGGGCCGCAAGGAGTATTCCGAATTCCTCGACTGGCTCGGCGAGAAGGTGGACAAGAAAGGCAAGGTGACCGAAAAAGGGAAAACCGTGGCGGAGGCTTTCCCGGAATTTGTTACCGGATGGCAAGGGATGGACGTTGAATTCAACAAGGAAAACATTGAGGCTTTCCTCAACAACTATCCAGCGGCATACCTCGAAATCTTCAGCCAGTACTCGAGACTGCTTCTTGAGAGTCGAGCAAAAAACTGAGAGCTGCCGCCGTTGCGCTGATGGGCGGCGGCAGCGATATCGAAGAGACGGCCAACCGGACAGGGCTTCCTGTTGAATTGATCCAGGAGTCTGAAGGCTTCAGGGAATATGATGGCGTTTACCTGGACAATGTTATCCCGGTGTCAGTTTTTGCCGACATGCTCACCCAGTGGCGAGTAGGGATGAACGGCGCAACCGGCCTTGATTTTGGAGTCCTGCCGACCATCCCGGCAATCAGGCGGATCAAGGACGATGATGAATACGATGACGTTTTTGAGTGTCTACGGATCATGGAATCGGCGGCTTTAAAGGAGATGCGGAGCAATGCTGAACGCTGAAGTCATCGTCAATATCGAAGGGTTCGACACCGAAGTCGACGAGATCATCAACAACATCGACAGCAAGGACATTCTCCCCATCGCAACATCCGTGCGCGATAAGGCCAGAAACACAAGTGCTTTTATCGACCGCAAGGGCAAACTCCGCAAAAGCATCGGAATGCGGAAATCCAAATTCGAGGACGGTGGATACATCGTCTTCGCCAAAGACCCCAAAGCCCATCTTGTTGAATACGGTCACGTGAAATTCATTGCCGGCAAACCGACAGGTGAACGAGTCCCGGCACATTCTTTTTTACGGAAAGCCCTTGAAGAAACTATCGGCGAAATAGGTGACGGCGAATGAGAAAAATAACGGGCATCTATGTACCGATCAAGGGAGATTACACCCAGCTCCGCAAGGACATGCTGCAGGCGAAGCAGATTATCACCGAATCTGCCAAGGGCATGTCGGATGCGCTGAACAACGCCTTCGCACCGTCGAAAATCAAGGGTAGCATCAACAGTCTGGTTGCCAATCTCGGGACCCTTTCACGCTCGCAGAGCCTGGTAAAAGAAAGCTTCCAGAATATCGGCGTCGGCCTTGGGGGTCTGCAGCGAATCACCGGCCTTGCCAGTGGCGAGTTTGTCAAACTGCAGCAGCGGATGCTTGAGACCCAGGCCGCCAGCCAGCAGGAAAAAGCTCTCAAGTCAGTTGCGGTGGCTGCCGGACTGTCGAAAGTTGAGATTGCCGCCCTTGGCCAGCAGATGGGCGTGTCTGCTGCACAGGTTTACACGGTCACGACAGCCATCCATGGCGCCGCTGCTGCAATGTCCTCTCTCTCACTGGAAGCCAACGCCGGACTGTTCGCCGGGTTCAAGGGCCAGACCGCCGCATTTGCAAACGACCTGACCGCGCTTTCGAATAGCGGCAAGGTTGCCGGCGCTGCCATGGATTCGCTCGGGGTCGACATGAAGACCCTGCAGCGGCAAACCGGATTGACGGAAACCGAATTTGCCAGACTGCAAGGCAAACTCCTGCAGACCCAGGCCACTAAAGCGCAAGAAAGAGCACTCGCCAGCATCGCTAAGGCCGCCAACCTCACCGAGCAGGAAATGCGCCAACTTGGGGCGTCGATGAACGTATCCCAGGCGACCATAGACAAGACCGCCGCCGGGATGAACAATCTCGGCAAGTCCACTGAATTTTCGATGACGAAATTCAAGGACATGATCATCACGGTCGGAATTTATACTGCGGCGTTCACGGCGATATCAAAACTGATTGACGGCCTGAAAAGCGTCATCACCTACAACGCGCAGATCGAAATATCTCAACTCGGCATTGCCTCATCATTCCTTACGGCCGGCAAGTATGTCGACGTCTACACCGGCAAAGTATTGGACGGCGCGGCGGCATTCAAGGAGGCACAGTCCGATTCAAGAGATGTCCTTGAGGAATTGAAGGCCGCGAATCTTGCCACCATCGCGACCCTTGACCAGCTTGTCAGGGCATATCAAGAGACCCTGCCGGTTGCCATGCGGGCCGGCTTCGACAAGTCACAGGTGCAGCAGTTCACCACAGCCATGATTCAGGCTGCCGGCGCTATCGACGCATCCGGGGCCTTGATGCACCAACTCGGTGAGGAAACGCGCAGCATGCTGACCGGTGCCATCAATCCGCGAACAAGCCGAATTGCCACGGTCCTCGGAATCACCAACAAGGATGTGGCGGAATTCAAGGGCAACGCAAACGGCATGTTTAATTTCCTGATGGGCAAACTGTCTGCGTATCAGGTGGCCGGGGTCGAACTGCAGAGCACCTGGAAAGGCGTCATGTCGAACATGCTTGACGTTGCCCAGCAGGTAGCCGCCTTGATCGGTGAACCTCTCTTTGAAGCGTTCAAGCTTGAGCTGAAAGAGATCATCGATTCCATCGTTGTGATGGATGAAAAGACCAAACAGCTCAAATGGTCCGAGGATTTCCTTTCAGGTGTTACGTCGATCAAGGAAGGTGTCACGTCGATCATAGCGGAATTCTACCGGCTCAACATGCTGCTTGATAAAGTCGGCGGGACGATGACGACCATCGGCGCGGCCCTGACTTTCGGCGACATGGATTCCAAGTTCCGGGAGTGGAACGACCTTTTTAAAAAGAGATACGAAGAGGGCGACCGCAAGCTACAAGGGTTGGCAAACAGATCAATCGGCCTGAATACCGACGGCACCGGCAGGAGCGGCGGAACATCTGACAAGTTTGTGCGGAATCCGGCGGCACCTGACGAGGATGGCGGCCGAAGCCTGGCCAATGACATGAATGCCGCCAACAGCGCGAAGTTTGAATACCTCAAGGCGGCCGAAGAGCGCAAGCTCGCCATCATCAAAAACAGCCTCGACATGGAGCAGCAAGTCAACGAGACGGCCTACGCGCTCGGGATTGAATCTTATCAGAAATATGTCGACACCAGACAGAGCATTGCCGAGAAATCCCTCGAGGCCGACCTGAAGGCCAAGCAGAAGGAGCTTGCCGACGCGCAGGCTGCCGCCGCCAAGGTTGCGCCGGTCACCGACAAAGAAGGCAAGTCCAGGCCCGATAAAGACCTGAAGAACGAGTACGACGCACTCAAGCGGGTTGAGAACGCCACACGGGCAGTCGAAGAGGCACAGGGCAAACTGAACATTGCGCGGGAGAAAGGGTCCGCCGAAGCGATCACTACCAGCCGGGAAACCTTGCGAGCATACAAGGAAATCGAGATCCAACTCCTTGAATCCCAAGGCAAGACCCTTGAAGCGGCCCGCGAACAGGCATCACTCGACAACCAGAGCGTCGAACGGCTCAGAATGATGGCGGCCGCACGGGAAGGCGACATGGCGGCGCAGCAGGCGCTCTTTGCCCTTCAGAAACAGCAGGCCATCAATTACCGCGAACTGGAACTTGACAAGGCCAGATCGGCAGGCGAAGCGGCTTCTTCCCTCGCTGAACTGACCGGCGAATACGAAAAGCAGGCGGCGGCCGAAGCCAAGCTGCTCGACATTGAAATCGAGCTGGCGAAACTCAGGGGCGAGTCTCCAGAACACCTCGCATACCTTGATGCCCTGCGGCAGAGATATCAAGACATGACGACCGAGGCCGGGGCCTTTGCCGTAGCATGGAAGGACGCTACCAAAGATTGGGCCTCATCGACAAAACGCATGGCTGATCTCGCCAGTGATACCGCCAACGCCATGCACTCATCGTTTGAAGACCTGTTCTTCGACGCGCTGCAGGGCGACATGAAATCCTTCATGGACTATTTCAAGGGTTTCATGAATTCCCTTACCCGGGCGCTTGCCGACTTCTGGGCGAAGTGGTTGATCGGCAACATGACAAGCGGGGTCAGTTGGCTGAGGGCTGGGATGAGCGCCGGGGCAGGGGCCATGCATGGCGGCGGTGTTGTCGGTGTTGATCAGCCTGCATTCACTCGTGATGTTCCCCTGGCGAGCACATCCGGAATCCCCAAATTTCATAACGGTCTCAAGTCTGACGAATTCCTGAGCATCCTCAAGAAAGATGAAGCGGTGTTTACCCCCGGACAACTTGAAGCACTCAGTCAGCATATTGTAGGGCGGAAGGACAATGCACAGCAGAGCAGCGTAAACCAGTCAAATACCATCAACGTCCCGGTTGCGATCAATGGCGGCGAGATGTCGAAGAGGATATCGGTTGAATTGAAGCGGGAGATTGAAGACGCGGTTATCAGGGTGATCCGGGGGGCCGCATGAGCTACCTGCGGATGTCGCTCGGGAATTACACATTTTCCCGAAATCCGAACAAGGTGTCCAATCTTTTGACACCCGTCAGGACCACGGCCGATGTGCAGACCTACGGCGGAGTAGCCTTTTTCTCATGGGGCGCAATGCTGACCGGGAAAAAGATCACCCTCGACTGGACCCTGTGTGAGACCGCCCAATATGACGCCATGGAGACCATTTACCTCGCCGACACTCCGGTATTTTGGACGCCGCAAGACGGCGGCGGAAAGAAATACTCGGTTGAGGTTCTGGACTACGACGGCCAATTATTCATGTTCTTGGGGAAGTGGTGGCGGCAGAATGTATCCATGAAGCTCTTGATCCTTGACGAAGGAGTGGCGGTTTAATGGCCATCACGCTTACACCGGCACTCGCCGCCGCGCAGGACAGCATCACTGGCCGCCATCCCATCATTAAGATGTTGGCCACTCAGGCACAGGATTCCATTCCCTTCGATGGTGAATATTTCAACGGTTCATCGATCAAGGAAGAAAAGAACATCCTGATTCCTTCCGTATCGTCCGCCATGGTCGGGCTCTTTATCCGCAACGGCGTCAATATTGTCCAGGTCAGAACCGACGACAACCGCACATTCTGGACTGAATCCGTTTCGCCAGTCAATTACGGCACCATTCAGAATATCGCCGCCGCCGAACTGGTGGACGGCAATATCGGAATCGTCTACACAGTAGGCCGCGTTCTTCGCCGCACGGTCCTGGATGGTTCGAGCAATGTCGTTTCCGCCTCGGCCATCATTCAAACACTGGTATCCCCGGAAACGCCACTCGACCCGGCGGTTGTGCGGTTGGCGGATGGATCTTTCCTGTTGGCATACATCGTTTACAATTCAACGGCGGAAACGTACCAGATCAGGACAAGGACTTCCGCAGACTTCCTCACATGGTCGGCGGCGAGCAATGTGACCCTTTTGGGCCTGCTCAACACCAGGACCATCGCCAACCTCGCAATGATTCACACGACAGGCGGCGAGACCTTGCTGTTTTTCGATTACGTGGACTTCGAGAAGGATGAGGGCCTGACGACCATATCGAATGTCTACTACATCTTGTCGGCCGACAGCGGGGCAACGTGGGGCGCACCGGTACAGGTGACCACATATACCGAATGGGGAACGTCGTGCATCAATCCATTCATTGCGGAGCGCACCAACGGCGATTTAGCGCTTGCCTACACCGACGAGCGCAAGGTGCTGACTGCGAACAGTGAAACCTTGTTATGGCCGGTTGATTGTGAATACGACTCTTACGTTGATGCCTCAAGTCTGCACTTTAACCCTGCCACGCATCGCCTCTATGTATATCAGGTCCATTATTATTCAGGATACAGAATACTGTGCGGCATAGTTGTTATCGACACCGAGTCATGGGAAGTTGTCCAGTCGTATACCACACAGACCTCTCCTGGGTACAATGACATCTTCAAAAATGATCATGTTTGGGCGCAGAAAGATCGAGGAGATGGAGAGTATATTGTCTTTTCCACCGCTGGAAACACAAAGGTCCTTTGTGTTATCAATGATATCGAAGAGACGATAACCGAATACTCCTTCAGCTCCAACCCAGACCTTGAGATTACCTGTAACGTAGATGTCACCTGGCCATATTACAAGGCATCTTTTGATACCGAATACGCTGCAAATATTAAGGCCACGTGGGCCGACGCGACGGCAAAACGGGTCTATGTGTTACTGGCAAACGGCTATATATATTTCAGATCGACGGTCCTTGGGTATATCGACCTCACCGAGACGATTGATGCAGCCACCGGCAAATATCCCTTCCATGTGATTTTGTCGACAGCGGATCTGTTTACCGACGCGCAGGTTGACGGCATGGGACAGATGATAGTTGTCCCCGAGAGGAATTGCATCATCGTTTTGGCGAACTCTTCACTCCCAACATGGAGCAACAAACCGGGAAAAACAACGGTTATCGACATGTTGAGTGGCGAGATTTTAAAGGAATTTGCGGTATCTACCCACTCATCGTATCCTCATGGCGGGGTGCATCATGCCTGTTATTACGATGGCTGTCTGTACGGTTCATTTGACTATGTGACCATAGACGACCAGGAAAACCATCGAGGAATGGTAAAAATCAACCTCGACACCGAAGAGATCACATATTACCAGCCGTCATGGGCGACCGTTAACGAATACAATCTTATCCAAAAGGTGCCGACCGGTGATGGCAGGATATTGGTTGCCGTCGACGATTCTATCGGTGGTGTGGCGTCTTTCGATATCGAGAGCGGAGCATGGACACTTTACGATCAAAATTCAGTGCAAGGGTTCAGCGACGGTAATATTTATTCTGTGGCCTATGACGCCGAGAATGGAAGGATTATGACCGGTGCGGTTTTTGTCACGACCGGCGTCCAGGTGTTTGACGAGGACGGATCTTTCAATAAGGGGAAGCTCACAGAAGGCATTAATTCTGGCGGCTGGGTATGGGGTACGCCGGAAGACCTGACACTTGGCCGGGCAGAAACCAACCAAGCCGTCGCTGTCGACCAGGAAAACATCCTGTGGTCAACCTGGACCCGGCTTGACGGTACGGAATTAAGCGCGGTGTGGGACCGTGATGTGAAGGAAAAAACCTTGGCCGATTATCTCGTTGACGGCCAACCGGTGACGCTCGGATGGTCTGTGGATAAGACCGGGACGCTCTCTTTTGCCGTCAGCCATGGCCATCTCTTTGACCCGAATAACCGATATTCGACATGGTCTGAATTCCTGAAAAAAGGAAAGCAGATCGAGGTGTCCCTCGGGGAAAGAATCGGCGGCATTGATTACTGGCAGCCGCAAGGCAAGTACATCGTTGACGCACTACATATCGACTACGTGCGCGGCCAATACCCGACAATGAAGGTTGATTGCGTGAGCCCTGATTTCATCTGGGGCGATATCGAGATACCGGCAACGACGCGGTACGACACCAACGCGCCGGAGCAAATGACAACCTCACTGCTGATGGATCACGCCAACATCAACGCCGGGTCCATCGCCATCCCTGATTTCCCGAATTCCCACGAGATTCACCATCAGTGGGTCGATGTTGATTTCCAGGCCATTATCTCGGCGATTCTCGACCACTTTCAATGTGTGCCGTATTTCGACATGGACGGCATCTTCGCGCCGAAGGTCATTGACCTGGAACAATCTGTTTCTCATGCCTACGTAGGCTCTGAGATTATCCGCTTCACGCCTGACGACAATTATTCATCGTTCACGAACCGGGTCGTGGTGACCGGTGAAGGGTTGTATTTCCTGGAAGTCACTTACGCCGAAGAGCTGATGGAAACCATCATGGGGTCGTGCGGATGGTGGGACAACGACACGAAAGTTGTTCGGGTCAACTACAGCACCGACCTTGACCGGGTTTGCTACGACCCGCGCCTTGTGGTGCTGGCCTCTATCAAGGATTTCAAAATCCTCTGGTCCCGGTCTGGCGGCGACGAATACCTTTCCCTGGTCGACCCGAACAACCGATATTGCGAGATCACAATTATTCTACCGGGGATCATGGATGTGCTGATTGCCGCCATCGCCCTGCTGCTTATCGTCGGTGCCATCGCGATCAGCTGCACCCAGAGTTGCGGGCCGTATATCTTCGCACTGTCTGTCGTCTCTGCCGCCATCAATTACATCCTCGGGCAAGTAGCAAGCTACTCCTATGAGGTTTACGCCAAGCCGACCGGCGAGGAAAAACAGATCGTCTCGGCGCAGGTTGACGACACCGAATTTCAAGCCCTACTCGGCGGCCTGGTGGTTACCGAGACGTTCGATGACCCGTTCTGCTATACGACGCAGAGTTGCCGTGAGGTGGCGGAACACGAAATGGCCATCGTCCAGGCCCAACGCAGCCGGCTGTCATTCGAGAAAATTGCCCATCTGCAGGATGAAATCTGCGACCGGATACAGATCGAGCATCCATATTCCGGTGCCGTTATCGATGTATTTATCACCGACCTGCAGCGCACATATACCAAGCCTGACGGCAGCAGTACCGTGGGTGGCGTGATTGACACTATCACCGGGTGGCGGCTATGAGGTCGGCGCGGCGTAAATTCCTGGGGCGGGCCATTGATCGATCCTCAAAAAGCCGGGTCGAGTCAAGGGATGGTGTCCTGTGGGCCATTGACTCAGACAGTTCTTGCCGGGTGAAAATCCAGGGCAGCAACGAGCTGATAACCTGCCATTTTCCCAGAAACCAGAAGGCTCGACCGTCATGGCTGAGAATAGGCAATGCGGTCAGGATATCACATCGCGGCGGCGTCCGGGGGTATCTTGAGGTTTCCGGCCAGGGTCGGGCCATTCCTCAACCTGTTCTCGGCAGCGCCCTGCCGCCGGCCGGCACCACGGCAGACGGAATTATCGAGGGCATGGTTGTTTCCGCAACCGAGCCGCCATCTAACAGTGTCCTGATATCAGCGGGCCGATATCGGATCAACGGCACGATTTATAACTACCTGGGAGAAAATACCGGATACCCCCTGATGACCGCCGACTCGACAATAGTGATGGGATCGGTCCCGGTGATGGGACTTGGCGTGCCATCGTTTGAGCTTGCAGCGCCACCCGCCGAAGGATACTTCCGCTATGATCTGATTGTGATCGGCGCCGACCGGGTGACCGATTACATCACGGGGACACCTGCAACCAGCAATCCACCGATGCCGGGAGTGCCGGCGAATCATATCCTGCTCAACTTCATCCTTTGGGTCGGCGGCGAGGCCACGATCACAAGCGAGAGAATCGGTATTCTTTGGACGGTGCCAAGGGCCACTTCACTGACCACAACCTCTGATGCGGAATTTCCATGGAGCGAATCCGACGACACGCCAGAGACTGATATTTCAGTCCAGTTCCGGGACCAATACGGCAGGCTGATAAGTGCGCCATCAACCGGATGGAAAGTGACGTTCACGAAGATCATAGGCACCGGTCAGGTATATTCGGCAACGACCGGATATGACGCGGACGAAGCATCGAAAACCGTCCTTTCCGGTAGTTCAGCCTCATTCAAATACCAACGCGACCAACTTGCAACAGAGGTCCAGCCGTATTTCATGCTCACGGTTGAATCATCTCCTCCACTCCACGCTTTCGTGATGAACATGACACTACTTTACGCCTTGGGATAATATGGAAATCACACTCGAATTACTGGCAAAACAGATTGAAGAAATGGGGTTGAAACTTGACAAACTGATATCTTTTGTTGAAGCCATCGACGCCAACACAACGCCATGCGACGAGAAGAAAAAGGCCGCTGATGCAAGCATGAGCGCGGTAATTGCGATGCTCGATAAATCGCCGATCATGCAGAATCCACAGATTGCCGAAATGTTCAAACCGATGAAGGATATGTTGAAATGACGACAAATTATCATACTCCATACCAAGATGAGGTAACGCACTTCTCGGCGGCAGAGATGAACCCGCCACTCGCGAGCCTGGACTCGCAGATCACCGCGAATGTCTCGGCCATCAGCGGCAAGGCGGCCACGTCTCATACCCATGATGACAGGTATTTTACCGAGACCGAGCTGGCCGGGGCCACTACTGTCGGGGTGAGTATTGGGTACCAGTCAGGCGACAAACCGGCCGCCGCCGCCGAGATAAGCTGCATTCTGCCATCTGGTGTCACATTCCCGGCAAATCTCACCGGATCGGCCTATTTTGCCAATACCGGCCCGACCGCTGAGGCTGTGGTCAGTATCAGGAAAAACGGCACCCAGTTTGCCACAATGACGGTTGCTGCCGGCGGCACGACTTCGGCAACATGGGCGGGCACCGAAACCGCTTTTGCGGCCGGAGATAGGTTGTCTTTCGTTTTTCCCGCCCAAGATGCAACATGGGCTGGTGTTTCGATAATGGTCAAAGGGGTACGGTCATGAGTATTATTTGGTGCGGTGGTGAGGATATCGACTTCCCGAATGGTGGCGCGGTTACGATAAATACAGGAAGGCAAAGAGCGGCCTACGCAAGGTGCGGATTGGTATGTGCTGCGACGAACAAAACAAAAGCTTTTTCGCCAATAACGGCGGGGTGGCTACATTTTTATTGCTATTTCAACAGCTCGTCAACAAGCAAGACGCTGGCTGGGCTGGTTGACCTATCCAGCGGGAAAGGGGTATTTGTCAGAGTTTCAGCAACCACAGCCAAACTCGCTATTGCGACGTTCGACGGCAGTTCTTTTGCCCAACTAGCCGAAGAATCGGGAGCATCGTTTACGAGCGCCGGTTTGTTTGACCTGCAAATAACAAACTTCGGGGCAAGCTCAAATATAAAACTATATTTCAACGGCACCTTAAAAATTGACTTTACCGGGGACTCATCGATTTCCGGAATATCAGAACTGAACTCCGTGGCTATCGTTGGGAGTGCCGCTGTTGATTATTATTTATCTGAATTAATAGTGGCCGACGAAGATACAAGGCTGATGTCATTGAAAACCCTTGCTCCGAATGCTGACGGAGATGCCAGTGAGTGGACAAATGGTTACGCCAGCATTGACGAGGTTACAATTTCAGATGCCGATACCATCTACACCGACACGGCTGACCAGAGCTTTCAATGCAATCTCACCGGAATGCCTGCCGGGGATTTTATCTGCAAGGGTGTAAGGGTCGCGGTCAGGGCAACTGATGGAGTCGGCGGGATTGGCATTCAGATTGGGGTAAAGACCAATTCAACGGTTGACCTCGGAGCATCGATCACGCTCGGTGGTGTATGGGAAACTGACGAGAAACTGTATCAATTAAACCCGGTCACATCAAACCGATTCACGCCTGCTGAAATTGAGGCCCTGCAGATTGCCGTGAAATCGGTGGCGGTGTAGGGCGATGACCACCGAGATATCAAAAGCGGTTGGTTATTCAGTCCTGTCGCCGCCAGATGGGTCGAACATCTCAAAGGCTATTGCTTATGCGGTGCTTTCTACAGAGGTCACTGTCGGGATATCCAAGGCTGTTGCTTATGCGGTGCTGGCGCCAGAAGAGGCATCGGCGGGCGGCGGCAGACCATTTATCAACCTATTTTTCTGAGCTACGGTGAAGAAGGTAGGCACAGGGATCATCGTTGAAGCGGCGATGCGGGGCAAGAAAGCGGCGGTGGAGGCTGTCAACAAGGAGCGGGCCGACCGGGCAAAAAAAGCACTGAGAGCATGGATACCACCAGTCACCACGGATGGATTTAATGAAGACAAATTAGAGACTGATATACTGGGGCTGATGATTGATTTATTGCATTTTGCAGAGCAATCAAAAATGGAAATAAAACCGCTGATTGATTTGGCAGTAACAAATTTTGAGATGGAAACGGGAGGTTTTGTATGACAAAAACATTGATTGCAATAATGGCATTGTCGCTGGCCGGACTGGCCGGACTGGCTGGGTGCTCGGTGAATTACAGTCCTACCGAGATCACATTCTCTCAGACGGTCAGCGGCGAAGGAAAAGGCACGATGAAGACAGACGCCAAGGGGCTCACGACCGCCACAACGCCTACTCAGGATGCCAGCGGTTCAGCGGCGGCTGATGGTGGGCTTGCTTCTCTCGGTGGAATTAGAGATGCGGTTGGTAAGCTCGTGCCGGATATGTCGCAGAAGACCACGACTACGACCACAAAGACCGAGATCAAGGAAGAGGTTAAGCCGGCAGAACCTGCCGCACCAGTCGAGGAAATCGCCGAGCCGGAAGGCCTTGACGATATTCCAGCGCCGGCCGGCCAGATCGAGGAGATTGAATAATGCCGAAATGTCCAAACTGCGGTCACACTTTCATTGAGGGCTCGACCCCGCAACCGGATCCGGTCAAGGTCTTCCCGCACAAAATCACCTTCGAGAACGATTCCGACCAGGGCAACGGCGCAGCGGCAATCCTTTTCCGAACCCTGGCTGATGGGGCCGTCTCGTCGGTGATTGTCAATGGCGAGTTTGCCCGAAAAGGAATCCCGTACAAAGGTTGCCCGGTCTTTCTAATGAGCAAGCCCGGAACCGCATACTCCCGGCCACTCCGGATGATCATCACGACCGCAGATGGCCAGACCTACTATGCGACCGGGTCGTCCGGGGAAACACCGGCAGGGCCAGCGCCGGCCGGGCAGTACAAGAACTCTGCGACCTATGATAGTTACGGGGTCCGTAATAAAAGGCAGGCCTGGCGGATCAGCAAGCGCGGCGATTCCCTCGGGCCGGGGCCGGTGAGATTCACGTTCTCGAGCGGGAAAACATTCACGGTCAAAAGCACGGCGAAAAACTGCAGGGACCGTGAAGATACATGCAGCCGTGATAGCCGGTCACCGCTCTACGGGTTTGTTTTCAAGCCTGGCAATGGAAAACCGAACGGGGATGGTGACTCCGATATCGGAACATCTCATGGCGGCATCTACTTGCAGGCGCCGCATGGCGACAATAGCAAGACCGTCAAGATGGAATGGTGATGACGACCTGTAAAGAATGTGGACACCGATACCGTGGATCATATTGCCCGGTGTGTGGATATCCAAACGACGATTGCGAGGACTGAGGCTGACAATTCTGACCCTAGAGGGATCAAAATGGTCATACCGGAAAAGAAACTCAAAATGAGCAAAAAGGATGAAAACGGGCTACATCACATGCACTACGAGGAATGCAAAGGACCAGGGCCGTGTTTCTCTTTTGATCTCAACGGCCGCACTGATAAATGTTGTGGTCGGTTTCGCAAACTGCCAACAGGTGTGAAATTATGTCTTCCGAAATGATAATCCCCGAGCCGAGAATAGAAACCATCCGGGGCGAGATGCGCGTCCGGTTGATTGAGGATTGGCGAATCGTTCTGAAATGCGGACTGGTCCTGATCGTGCCGAAGGGGTTCGAGACCGATTTTGCGTCTGTGCCTCGCTGGCTGTGGCCGGTCATGTCGCCGATGGGCGACCTCAGATACGGCGGCATCATTCACGATTTTGGATATCAGCACGGCTATCTGTTGTCGCCATACAGCCCTGCCCAGGTTTACAACCTTGCCTCGTGCCATCTCCGGGCGAAACGGCCGGATGAATTTAACGAAAACATTCCGGTTTTTGCCGGCAAAGAACAGGCGTTTTTTGATTGGATGCTCAAGTACGTGACAATCTGCGCGACTGGCAAGGCGATCAAGGCCAATGCCGCATATCTCGCGTTACGGCTTTTTGGCTGGATAGTATGGCGGAAATACCGGAAGCGCGGGCCGTCCGCTTTTAACCGAAACTCTCTTGACCTTTCGGGGGTGTGATGAATCCAGAACAGGTTGAAAAGCTCCTGTCGACGCTTGACGCAATCGCCAAGGGCATCATCGCGCCGAACCAGTACACGATTACCGGGGCAGCCGATTGGCAGATCATCGTGACGCTCGGCGGGGCCCTTGGAACCATACTTATCGCAGTGATCGCGTTTATGTGGGTCGATCTCCGGTCGGTTGTGAAGGACAATCGGGGCGAATGGCGGGAAGCCCTCACAGCGTACAAAACAGAGCACAAAGAAGAGCACGATCACATCCGCGAGGCAATGCGAGAGTGCCAGGAAGATTGTTGCCCTCCGAGGCATAAAGCATAATCAGTGAGGTAAATTATGGCCGGAACAGTAGCAGTAGATATCTCAAGAGGATACATCGACAACACCCTCAACCCTGCCCGCGAATTCGTGCTGGATTTTGTTGCGGGCGCAGACGGCTCTTTCCCGGTCGGCAGCATCCCGGATAACGTCAGCGGCATCCTGACCGACGTAGGCATAATCTGGGGTAGCACGGGGCCAAACACCCTGAATATCTCGATTGCTGATGGGCATGGTAGGGTGATTTATGCGGCAACCGGGCTCACAGCTACGCAGGTTGCTGGCCTGCTGCTGTCGTCTATCCAATTCGGCAAGGGGTTGACCGTCACGCTGTCGAATTG
>Ga0209728_1000744_pt1 | contig 23648 bp, 55 predicted proteins | sample RifGroD1_FD_183997 | JGI IMG/M metagenome (GOLD analysis project Ga0209728, IMG submission 183997) | Groundwater microbial communities from Rifle, Colorado, USA - Groundwater D1 (SPAdes) (version 2) | ecosystem: Environmental > Aquatic > Deep subsurface > Groundwater | place: Rifle, Colorado... | reverse complement strand
CAAGAACACTACCAACCACATCAACGTCAATACCTGTCTCATTGGCAATGTAAGCGGCAACCTCGTCAGTATCCATAATCGGCGGCAATCCGGCAACTTTTCTCGCTTCTTCATACTCGCGTCTTGTCTCGGCAGCATCTTCGAGAGAAACTTCCCCGCCTGCTTCAACTTCAACTTGCCAATCACCAAGAGTATCCCTAATTAACTCGCTGACACGTTTACTGATACCACTAATAATATTCTCAGCAAGTTTTTTGTTCGCCCTTAGTCTTGGATCATATTCATCCTCATAAATGCTTTCAAGGATATTAAATATGTTCGCCTTGCCGCTATTATAGATAAGTCCTGCAACTTCAACGGCCAACCATTCAGCATCAATAATTCCTTTTACAACTTCTTCGCTCAACTTTACTACCTCACTTTTCTTTACTCTGCCCTTTGCCTGCGTAGATAATTATACCACCACTATATAAACATTTCAACTTAATACGGTAAATTTATTCTGTACTCAGTAGATTTTTGGGCAAAAAAAGAACGCTCTCGCGTCCATCTAAAGGCTAAATTTTTTCAACAGAAACACCATAATAGATTCAATAATAACTATTTATTAAACAGAGGGAGTCACCTCGCTTTATATTATATTTGTCGGAGTAACCGCCATGTACGCATATCACGCGAGATAGAGGCGTAGCGGTTGATGTGAATATTATACCACCGAGTTAATTATATTGCAACCGTTTTCGGTAGAGGTATACTGTATACAGTTTAGGCAAATAAAAAACTCCCTCAATTAGAGAGAGTTTTGTGTTGTTAGTTGACTACTTCCTCATAGGTCGCCTCAAAAATGTCAGGTTTGCAGGGATAATAATGTTCTCCGTCAGGTTCAGGTATTATATAGTCACCTATCTCAAGGTTAACAATCTGGTTATTATGTATTGTATGAACATGAGGTTTATTGTTTCCCGTCAAGTAGCAACTCTGAGAATTGCACATACCCTTGACAAGTTTACCGTATTCCGTATATTGCACTGCCTCAATGACAACAGGTTTCTTGCGGTATTTCTTTGGTAACATTATTTTATCCCTCCGTAGTTCTCTATTTATCAATCAATTATACTACTAAGCAAATAAAAATTCAACCGTTTAAAGTATATTCATACCGTTTACAGGATAAATAATGTCAGATGTGGAATAGTTATAGTACATCTTCGGATTATCTTACTAGCATAAAATAATCCCAAATTATCTACGAAAGGTCAACCTTCCACGGTCGGCCTCTTTTTTTTGCCCAAAACAAAACTCCCCACACATACCCTATTTTTAAAGTGCGCGTCGTGGTGTACGTCAAGGTTCGCTGTGCTTGCACACCCACACTTTAAAGATAAGATACGTTGGAGAGTTTTGCCACCCTCAATGCCGTATACTGCATCTCTTGGGTGTTATGTCTGACCGTTGTTGTCGTTTGTTAACTGCCGCCTACCGCAGTATCTCTTGTACTCGGCACCTTCCGACTACGGGTTTAACGTCACAAGGGTAACATGGGGTTTCTTGGACCCCCTAACAATAAACATTATACCACCCCACACAATCAATTTCAACAACTTTTTCCCTAAAAAATACCTGAGATATGGACAAATTATCCCCGCATAAACTTAACGAACAGCATAGCGAACGGAGGTGTATTGTGGAGAAAAAGAATAACCTTCTTGCAGACGGTATAGATGCCCTTAAAATAGCATGGCGACACCGTAAAGGCAACGAAATACCTGCAACCATATTAGACACTATCGACATACTTTATCCACCGGATAAACCCCGTATATTGCCTATACGCAAGGGGATTAAGAAAACTCAGACAGGTTGGCATATGATATTTACTATGCGCCCCGGTACAAATTTCAGCACCCTTAAAAATCAGCAGGAATATTTTGAGGATGCTACAGGGCTAAATGTGGAAATGACTAAAAAGGGGAAGTATTTGCACATGAATATAAACACTAACGAGATACCTAATAAACTAGAATACAGTTGGGATTATAGCGGAAAACTAGACTTACCTATACCTGTCGGAATTAGCAAACAGGGGTTAGAGGTGCTACCGCTTGAAGAATCTCCGCATCTACTTGTTGCCGGAGTGCCGGGGTATGGAAAATCAAACTTTCTGCATGTCCTTATTGCTTCACTATTACCAGTAGCGCGAATAGGCATAATTGACTTGAAGCGGTTAGAGTTCGCATATTTGAAGGATTATGCGGCATTAGCAAAGACAGAAGAAGATGCGTTGTTGTTGATGCAGTCTATCGAAAAGGGCATGGAGCAGCGTATAAGAACATTAGAAAAGGCAGGGGTGGTTAAAATTCAAGACTACAATAAGACAGCGAAAGAACCATTGCCGTTTATTGTCGTCGTGATTGATGAATTGGCTGAAATATCCTGCAAAGATACGATTAAGTTAGTTGACCGCATAACCAGACTTGCCAGGGCCGTCGGTATTTCTGTAGTAGCGGCAACGCAAAGGCCGTCAACGAAGGTTTTGCCGGGTGATACAAGGGCAATGTTTCAGGCGCGATTATGCTTTCAAGTTGCCGATGAACTGAATAGTCGCATGGTGTTAGGTGAAAATTGCTCTATTGCCGCACATTTGCCGGGTATAAAGGGCAGGGCGATATATAGGTTTGGCATGGATACCAAGGAGGTACAGACTATGCACCTGCCGGTTAAGCAGGCAAAAAATCTATTGAAGGGCAGGGATATGGATGTTTTTACCGAGTGGTGCAATGTCTCACAGAAAACACGGTTATTGCCGCGATAACGCTGTTGTATGGCGTGTAGGTAGTCATAAATGCCTTAATGCCGAACAAGTGCAGGTATTACTATTCCCATTGACCGCATCGGGCAAGCGTAAATGTCAGCAGCGATTAAAGCGGTTGACCGATCAGTTAAGGTTACGACGTTTCCGTTATTCTCTGGAAGAACCATACGCATACTTTCAGAAGGAAATTAAGCAGATAGAACATACCGTTTTGCTGAATTGGGCGGTCATTTGGATAGAGCGACAATTGAAGTCCTGGGAGGAAATTTACTCTGTAGACTTCAATTATGACATGAAAATACTAATCACAGATTGTTTTATTGCCGTAAAAAACACAATCACAGGTCAGTTTAGGTTTTTGTTCATTGAAATGGACATTCACCACCCCGGCAATGATTTTGATAAGGTCCGTAAATATAATAAGTTATACGATAATTTACCGGATCAATGGTGGGTTAAGCATACTAAGAGGTTTCCTGTTGTTTTGTTGGTCACAAATGATGAGCGCAAATTAAAGGAAATTAACAAATTGATTAAGTCGGAGAATAAGAACGGACTGGAGTTTAAAAGTTATCTTGTGGGTGATTTACGCCGGGAGGTTTTAAAATGAGGTATATTGCGGCGATAATCGGGTTACTACTATCTCCAACGGTTGCGTTTGCATTGTCGGAGGGTTTGCGAAATACGATGGCAAATACCTTTGGTTGGGGTGGCGTAGGCAATAAGATAGTCATTCTCATGGTAATAGCGGTAGGGAGTTGGGTTGCTGAAATGGTTGCCGGTGCTGTTGGCAAGGGTAACTTTTGTGCCGTAATAAAAATAGTAGCAACTTTTCTGGCCATAATCTTAGTTATCGGGGTTGCCTTAGATTTATTGGATCACGTATCAAGAATATTTGTGTAGGGTGATGCTATGTTTACTATTATACAGGTTATAGTTTTTGTCATTGTCTGTGTATGTCTGCCTGAGTTGATGCTGTTGTCGTTGGTTGGTCTGATTGGTTTTATCGTCTGCAAGGTGACAAACAGAAGAAGTATAGGACAAATGATACTGCTATTAGTTGTGTTTTTAGGACTGGATATTGTTATTAGTAAGGTGCAGGAGATAATTGACTTCGGGAAGTTCACTAATTAACGAGTTAGTCGGTCAATCGGTCAGTCAACTTGTCCACGTTTCGCGCTGCCACCATAATCAGTCGTTCCTCCTGATTATATACCGGAACTTTGCGCTTGTCCATTTTGCCGTATTTGCTGAGTTTTTTAGGTATTATCCGTTCTCTTGGTAGATAGGGGTACGAATAGATAAGCGAACGGAGAACGATCAGTATGACGAATAATTTAAAAGGAGTTGTTTTGTAATGAAAAGAGAAGAATTTGAGAAATTTTCACAACTTGTCGAGAAAAATTTAAACAATATGGAATTTGCAGACATAGACATTGAAGAAAAATTCAACAGAATAATGAATGTATTGCGCTGCTCAATATGTGCGATGCTTTTGTTGATATTATGTCGGATGAAGAATTAGAAGGAATTGAGTTAACGCAGGAATAAGAAGTCTGTAACCCGAAAGGGTTATTTTTTTTCGGTGCATTCGTGCTGAATACGGTAGAAAAGACTTGCATTGTATATCTAAACGGTATATAATATATATGAGGTGAGGCAGAATTGAAGCGCAGAAGTATTTTTATGGATGATGAAAGACACGGGAAGTTAAAGAAGGAGGCAGGAAAGCAGAAGTTGAAAGTTTCTGAGTTGATTCGTAGAATTGTTGATGAATGGTTGGATAGGAATAAGAAGGAGGAAGGTTAATGATCTCACTTAAACTAGCAAAACAACTTAAGGACGCAGGTTTACTATGGATACCGGAAGATGGCGACTTTTTCGCAACCGGAGCAAAGCAGGGGTGGGATAATGTCTTTGCCGTGTCAGGTAGTCATGATTCAGTGCCAGAACTAGGAGGTAAGAGGTGGTTCTTTTATGGTCATCTATGTAATCGTGATGGTGGGTGTTATTTGAGTTCTACCGCTTGCGACAGTATGAACATGGAGGGCATAACGCCTGAGAGGTTTACCGACGGTAAGGTTTATTCCGTTAAGGATTTTATCTTTGTGCCGAGATTAGATCAATTAATTGCTGAGATTAGAAAGCGTGGTTACAAGTGGTTTCCTGATATGGAGTCACTTGAAGAATCGGCAGGTAGGACGTTGCTGTGGATTATTAAGAAGGAGGGAACCAATTGAGCAATAAACTACCCGATAAGACAAGGGACATAAGGGAGAATAATATTGAACCAAACTTCTGTGCTACCTGTAAGGATTATGAATGGTGTAAGAAGGCGGCAGGAGTAAGTAGGTATATATTAGAATTTAGTGCTTTTATGAAGCAGCGCAAGGAGGAAGATTAGTTGTATTTACTCGTTTATCATAGACATGAAAGCTGCTGTGGTTGGGCATTTGTGCCTGCCGATTTAATTGACATAGTTTGGGCAGTTAAAAGGTGTATTGCGCCTGATGATGTTATTTTGTATTAGATTAGAGGAAGTCAGAGAGTCGTTAAAAGGCGTTGATATTGACAAATTGCTTGATGCTCAAAGGTAATAAGAAGGAGGATAACTAATGGGTTACAATATCCATATTGGAGAAGCGTATATAAAGTATTTGCCGGAAGATAACTATATATACATAGCGGTTATTGACACAAAACAAGATACTGCTCCCGATTTTGGCTTTAATGACGTTAGCGGAAAATCAAACAGCAGGTATCCTAGTTATACTCAAATGTCAGATTTTTGTAAGGATGCTGGCATATATGAGTTATTTTACGATGAATACGAAGGACTATTAAAACAACACCCAGGATGCAGACCGATAACACAAAAACATCTACAACAGATTGTGGAGGCAAGGGTTAAGTGGGAAAAAGAACATCCTAACTGCAAAGAAATGCTTCCCTGTGCAAAGGATGAACCGAGTGGTTTGGATTATTTTGAAATGAGTAAGTTCTCAGAGAAGTTTGATTGGATTTATGCAAGGTTAGTATGGTATGAATTCTGGTTTGATTGGGCGTTGAAAAACTGCAAGATGCCGTCCATTGCAAATGGTTAGAAGGAGGAAAGTTAATGAGAGAGATTATTTTTAGGGGTATAAGATTAGACACCAAGGAATTTACCTATGGTTATTTGTGGGCAAAAAATAACTGCTCGGTTGGTACAAGAACATTAATTATGAACAGCATGGGAAGTGCCTACGAGGTTGACCCTGAGACTGTCGGGCAGTTTTCCGGACTAAGGGACAACAAGAGAACTGCCGAGTTTCCCGAAGGTCAGAGGATTTTTGAGGGCGATTTAATTAACTTCGATGGTGGTATTGCTAGGGTAGAATGGTGCAATGATTTGGCCTGCTACCTTGCTGTATTTGCCGATGTAAGCGATGTAATGCTTCATGCAATATCTCATAGATGTGCTGTTATTGGAAATGTACACGAACACAAGAACCTGCTGGGTGGGGAGGTTGACTAATGAAGCAGCGCATTGAGGAATTAGAGAAAGAAGTAAAACGCCTGCAGAGCAAATTAACCGAGCAGGCTGTGTTGTGTGAGAATGAAAATTGTGGTCATCGGAGCATAAGCGGTCAGTGTGAGTTGGTGCGGATATGCGTTGATGAAAACGGTTATTGCCTTGATATTTGCCCATTTTAGAGGGGAGGAAGTAGGGTGCCAATCGTAAAATGTAGCGAAACTTACTGTATTTATTCTAATGACCGTCTTTGTTCTAAAGATGATGTTATTATCAACAATCAAAGGTGTCTCAGTTTTAGTTTTGACATACAAAAGGCAAGAAGATGCCGTGACTGCAAGCATGTTTCCGAAAAAGAAATGTATCAACCATGCTGTGGCAATGGTAAAGATTTTAATTATGGTTATCGCAGGGAATGCTGGGAGAGTAACTAATATGCCCTTCGACTACAGCAAAACATGCGAACCGGAATACTGCCTTAGGTGCGGTCGAAAGTTGACCGCTGCGGAGAGGGCAGAGGGGGAATGTGAGAAATGTGGGGAGGAAGTATAGTGGGCGTATACGATCCGGTAATACAGGAACCATGTCCCGAATGTTGCGAAACAATGTACTCGGAAGGTGTTTCTAATGGTATAGGATATTATTACCCACCGTTTCATTGCGATAGATGCGGTTATTCTGAAAGATGCGGATATGAGGGTACTAATTGTAATAAATGTGACCAATACGAGAATTGTTTTGGTGAATTGGAGGTACAGAATGAAAACAACGTCAATCTGTAACTGCCAGTCATGCGGAGTTGAATTTATCCCAAATGACATTGCTTATTATGTTCCGCTAGACAATAATGTCGTATGCTTTAGATGCAGTCTAAAGCACGATAAGAGCGATAAAAGACTTGTTGAGATAGAAACTACCTGTAACCCAGTAACTACTCGCTATGACGTTCTGATAGGTATTTTATTGGACGGTGGCATTATGCCTACACCTAATGATGAAAGTTTTTTACGGTGGGTTAGTAATTGGGATGATGATACTGCGGTTGCGCTGGGTAGGTTGCTGGAGAAGTGCTTGGGGGTGGGTGATAAGAGTGAATAGTCAAATACAATTCTACTCGATACCGAAGTGGGCGAAGTTTATTGCTTATGACGAGACTGGATGGTGGGCGTTTGAGAATAAACCATATCTATGTGACAATAACACAGGTTGGAGAAGTAACGGCAAATGTGAGCAGGTTTATCCCGTACTGCCTACCACATTGAAGGAGGTTAATCGTTGAGCAACACTAATGAACCATTCTGCGAGCTAGCACAAAGAACCTGCAATAGAGGAAGTTGTATGTACTGCCCGTATATGGAGGGTGATGTTGAAATCGGTTGCCCTATATGCGGTGCGCTGAATGATGTATACGTAGAGGAAAAGGAGTCTAGTTATGAGCAACCTTAAATCTAAAATACATGCGTGCCGAGAGAAGTTGGCGTATGTGAGAGAGATATTGCAGGACAAGAAAGATGATCGGTTAGCGGAGTTAATTGGCGAGGTCAGCAACACGTTGAATGATATGTATGCTGGGATTAACATTTACAAGGAGCATATTAACCGATTGACAAGTAAATTGTAGGGGTGAGGGTATGGATTTTATTAAGTTAAAAGACGATATAAATTTCAAGGAATTATTTAAGTTTGGATTTGTGGAAGATCCGACAAACTGTGAGTATGGAGATACCTATTACCACCTAAATAACTATTACTTACAGATAGGTGATTTCAGAATAACCGTTAATACAATTTCCAGACACATAGACATTCTGTGCCTTGCTAAAGAGAAGGGGTTGCACAATATATTTAACCTAAAACCTTTGTATGGTTTAATATCTAATGACATGGTGGAGTTACCGAGAAAATAACTTCTTCCACCACGGCAACTTCTTCTCCTGCTGCTCAATAAACTTTTCGGTACGAGATACACGACTAATAAGATGCTCAACTTTTTTGACGAGTTGGGCATTTAGAAAAGAGGGGGTAAGTTATTTTGCGTACTATTAATATGGGTAGGGCAGATAAAATTATAATATGTAAAGGTACTGCCAATATACCACCTAGGTTTTGGTCTTGGATAGTTTGCTGTGAAGATGAATTTACTGAAGATATTAAAAAGCAAGGGTTTATAAAGACAGAATGTGCTAAGTATTTAACCTTAGAACAACTAAAATATTTAAATGAATAATTTAGTAAAATCATGTAACCGCTTCGGCGGTTTTACTTTTTCCAGAACTTCCACCAGGGCCGCTTACTTTGTGCCGCTAAAATATCTTCATTCTGTTTCTTGATCCACTCATATTCCTTTATGATGCTCTCTGTATTGCTAAAACTATCATTCTTAACATTTTCTATGGCGGACAACACTTCTTTTTTCTCCATGTCCTTTTCTCTCTTTAATTCCTCAAACATAGATACGGTTAATTCCTGTTGTTGGGCCAAAAGTTTCTCAAAATATTTTTGCTGCTCAGACAAGGCATGACTTATTTTTTCTTCAACTTCGGCCATGTAGTTGCGGCCAACGTCGATAATTTGTATCGGCTGCGGAGAATTATTTTCAGGTTGATAAATTTCAGTATGTGCAATTTCTGCACTAACTGAGTTATCCACAGGTTCGTTGATTTCGTTAATTTCGTTTTCGTGGTTTTCGCTGTTAGGCATTTCGTAAACTTCGCCGTTTAATGCAGCTTGAATAGATTCAGATGTTACGAAACGCCTTTTATTCTTTTCGCGAACAATAACTATCCTGCCTTCTTTTTCGCGCAGTTCTAAGGTACGAATACTAACACCCATCAATTTAGCGGCCTCTTGGATTGTATATCTATCTTTCGTAGTTTGCATAGTTTTCGCACCGTCCAATTCGCTTTTCGTAGTTTGCGATCTTAGATCGTTTAAGTAAGATTCGATCTTATTCTTTTTAAGATCTATATAATCATCATAATCATTATGGTTATTTTCGTAGTTATTTTTCGCTGAGATCGTAGTTTCGCTTCGCACTATTCGTAAATAACTTTTGTACTTATCGTAGTTTTCGTTAACTTTCCTCATTGCCTGTCCCACACATAACCCCTCCACCCATAAAATTTTCAATAAATTCTAAGCGGCAAGGAGTTGACATTTTGGCCTGCATACTCTAAAATAATAAACAGCAAAGCAGGCATGAGTAAACCTCACGCTTAGATAAAAACCACCTACACCTTGGCCGGGAGGGGTGGTTTTCGGCATTTAATTGCAATAATTTTAGCATTACCCGGTAAGTAATGCAATGTAATTTATTAAACCCCTCCACAACGGAAGGGGTTTTTGTTTTATGCGGAACCGGCACAACAAAGATATTCTTCCCTGGCATCAACCAGGGACGCATCCTGCTTTGTGGGACTATACACTACTATCTTATTAACCTGCTCAATACCTTCATGGGTGATGTGCTTATCGACGGTAATATTGTCACCGTCGACTATGCAATAAATAAAACCGCCAAAGTTACCTACGCCACTAACTCCTATAATAACCATCCCCCTTTTATACGAACACTTGTTTTATACTACTCATAATAATACGCCCAGCGTCCGTAATTTTCAAGGTAAAATTTTCATCTAATTTCGACAAAGTTATTACATATTTCTTACCTTTGTTATGGTTTTCAGCAATTCTTCGACAATCTCAGGTGGTATCTGCTCAGTGTACGCCTTTTTAGCCAACAGCAAGTAGGGCAGCGTTTCCTTGTCAAGTAGCATTTGCTTAATCTCGTCGGTTAATACCTCGTTAACCTCGGAAATGTCAAAAACGGTACGAGCGTTTTCGCTGAAAAAGTACATCGGTGATACATTCAGTGCGGTAGCAAGTCTCTCGATAACTTTAATGCCGGGACTTTGCCTTTTTCCGCTTTCAATATCAGCAATGGTATTGGTCGATACGGCCTTCGGGTTGTCTTTTGTAATAGTTTTTAGCGATAGATCATCCATGCTTAAACCCCTATTATTCCTCAAATTATACAACTTATCCTTAATCTCCATTTGGTATTCCCCCTTATTATATAATTATATTTCCTATCCTTAATTCAGTATACAGGTTGTTGTTGGTAGCGACAATTTCACGGTAAAATATACTTAATTCAGTTGACTTTATACTTTTTAAAGTATATAATGGACATAGTTGAAAGAACTTATTTTTTTGCATAGTTATACTGTTTGCAGTAACATTTTACTGAAAGGAGGACAAGTAGTTTGGATTTCACAGCGATTGGGTTAAACATCATCAAACGTCGCAAATCATTAAATTTAACCCAGGACGATATTTCAGAAAGAACTGGCATAACACAACCCAATGTTTGTAAGTTAGAGAATGGTCTTAATTCTAATCCGTCAGTCAATACGCTGCAACGTATCGCTGATGCCCTTGGTTGTGACTTACTGTATTTACTAGAAACTGAATCCGGTTCCGACTTGCTGAATTCATAATAGCACACAATTTTTTAAAAATCTGTGACCGTCGTCACATTTTTGAAGTTTTTTTGAATATTTTTTAATTTTTTTTAGGGGGAATATAAAATACTGAAATATGTTAACTATTTATTTGCTTTATGGTGGGCAGGTTTACTTATATCACTGTTTTTTGGTTTCCATCCAAACAACATAGTAATTGGTTGTGGATTTTTATGCTCTATGTTAAATTTTCTTTCTCATGCGGAAAATAAGTGAAAATGAACTGGTACTACCTACTTATCCATCATGGCAAGGAAGTTAGTTTCACGGGTGAATTTGCGGATACGCCGTTGGAAGCGTGTCAATTGGCAATGGACAACTACGACGAAGCGGAATGGATTGAGGTGTTTGATTTTTGAACTTAGACAAAAAACTTCATAATATGCACGAAACCGCTTTCCTATGCCAGATTTATTGTGATTTGAGGGAAACTGCGGTAAAGATACACGAATTGGACGATAATGTAACTACCGAATTGCTTGCGGTTATGGATAAAATACACGCTGCAATTTGCGAGCAGGATTAAGAAAGTAGGTGCATCGGTGAGTAATGCAATAGTTGAAACGTGCGATAACTGTAGGTTTTGGAAAGAAGTCGAAGGAAACATACCGTTTAAATGCACCAAACACGGCGTAAAGTTTTTCACGCCAGGGTGCAATGTGTGTTTTTCATTTAAGGCGAAGGAGGACAAGCAGGATGTTTAAAGTGTGGGATCGGGTTGTTGTTGATGATGGGATTCTGTTTAAAGGTTTTAATGCTACTGTCTTAGGCAAACTCATATATGATACAGATGAACCTCAATACCATATAAGATCAGACGAAAAAAATGTTGTTTGGTTTTCACATGATTGCTATGGGATGTGTGAGAACGGGTATGGACTAATTGCCAACGAATCTGACTTAACTCTACTCACCAACAAACCGGCATGAACACAAGCGACTATGCAGAACTAGCAAGAATAACAGCATCATGGGCGCATGGTATCCGTGAGGGACAAGCAGTATTAGTCGCGGAAACACTCGAAAGAGTGTCGGCGTATTGCTTGGAGCAGGCTAATGTACCTGATGAATATATGAGGGAGTCGTTCAAATGCCCGTGTGTGAACGCTGTGGAAGTGAAATGGTGGAAGTTGTTGTGCCTTGTACCGATATGGAGGTTGTTGCAGGGATTTTGGTCGAGAGGGAAACGCAAGACTACCGCCTGATGTGTCCGAAGTTGGATTGTTTTGAGGCGGTGGAGAGGGAGGAAGATACAATACCATTTTGAGGGAGGATTAATAAATGAGTTTTGATGTTAATGTTTTCAATAAGAGTTACGTAAATGCTCAGGAAATTGCTAACATGGTGCAGGAAATGGCAGATGCAATTGAGGATTTAGAAAAAGAAAATGATAGACTAAAAACTGATATTGAAGAAGCAAATGACGCTTATCAGGAGTTGGAAGGTGAAGTAGAGAGACTAGAAGATGAACTAAAGAGTTTACAAATGTCGCTTGAAGATAAGGAGGATTAACTTTGAAAGAAAAAATACAAAGAAACATAGAGAAATTTCACGCTAATGTAGGACATATTGACCGTCCCGGCATGGACAAGTTATCGGCATACTTAGAATTAAACGGTTTCTTCTGCGCCCCATGTAGTGGTCAGCATCATTGCAATTGGGCAGGTGGATTATTAGAGCATAGTCTCAATGTTATGGATAAAGCGGTTGAACTCCGCACCGCCTTTAACGCTACTGAATTAAATCTACAAAGTGTTGTATTTGCATCGTTGTTCCATGATGTAGGTAAAATCGGCACTCATGGAAAACCGTACTATATCGACAACGTACTTAAAGACGGGAAAATAAGCGCAGCAAAACCGTATGAGCATAACAAGGAAATTGTCGAGTGTGACCATAGTATCGTGAGTCTGCATATTCTCAGTAAGTTTGTTCCTATGACCGAGGACGAGCGACAGGCGGTAGTATATCACAATATGCTGTACATTCCGAGTGGTAGGGACGTTAACGGTAAGGAGCATCCATTGACAATGATAGTCCATTTTGCCGACCTATGGTGTAGTCGTGTGACCGATAAGGGCATTGTGCCGGTGAGTAATGAGGTGATGTTTTAATGCAAAAATCCGAATCGATAATCAATTTAGCAAAGGCATTAGCATTATTTCAATCTGAAGTAAAAAATCCTGCAAATACAGCGAATAACCCATTTTTCAAGAGTAAATATGCACCATTGCCGGATATTCTGAATGACGTTAGACCATTACTATCTAAGCATGGACTGTCTGTATTACAATCTCCAAGCGGTGACGGTGACAAGATAATCATAACAACTATGTTGATGCACTCGTCGGGAGAATGGATAGAAACCTGTCCTCTTATTTTAAGGGCAGACAAGGCAACAGCACAGGGGGCAGGTAGCGCAATAACCTACGGACGGAGATATGCTTTATCCTCAATACTAGGTATTAGTTCAGAGGATGATGATGATGGAAATAGTGCAAGCGGCAACAAAAACGGTAGCAATGACAATAAAAATAAACAAAATAATGGTAGCAACACTCAACAGTCAAATAAACAATCAACTGGCAATGAAAACCCGAACGCAATATCAGAGGGTCAGATTAAAAAACTTCATGTCTTGCGCGGACAGAAAAATATTACTGAGGATGATTTTAAAAAACAACTAACAGTGATACTAAAGCGAGACATTGCGAGTCTTAAAGACTTAACCAAAAAAGAAGCATCAGACATAATTGAGCGCATAGAAAAAGCCAAATAATGTCTGACCAACAAGAACTCGTAACACCTGCTGACATTGCCGAAGTCGAAAGACTTATTATTGCGGTAGACAAGCATATCGAGAAGATGGAGAAATGGATCAAGGAAGGTTAGGAGGAAAATATTGTGATACAGGTCAAGGAATTTTTAAACTATCAAGAAGCACAGGAAGGCATGATTAATGATTGGTTAAAGGAAATGGATGGTAAGATTATCGTTAACAGTATCCAATATAGTGTTTCTTGTTTTCAGGAAAGCGGTGCTTATGGTGCGCCAAAAGAGTTTTCCGGTGTACTAATAACCTACAGGACAATATAACTACTACAAGGAGGCAGCACATGGACAACCCATATGATCAAGGTTTTCGCGCAGGTTACTTGGGAGGTCCGAAACTGCCTCCTGCCGGTAAGCATGAAAGAGAAATTTACTGCACCGGATACCGGGATGGGCGTATATCGGCAAGGAGAAATGCCGTGGTTGCCCGATGGGTACAGGGTGTGGTGAGAGGGAGGGAAATGAGTGGGGGTATCGTGTGATTGTAGTATGGATATGGATGATTGTGGATTAACGGAACTATATAATCCATCCTTCCCTAAAGCGCGAAAGAAACATATGTGTTGCGAGTGCAGGGAAGTTATTAAAGTGGGCGAGACATATGAAAGAGTTTCCGGCAAATGGGACGGTTGCTTTATGGAATTTAAAACTTGTCTTGCTTGTGTGAGAATACGTAACCATTATTGCCCTAACGGATTTGTTTTTGAAAGTCTCAAAGAACAACTTATGCAATGCTTGGGTTTTGATTATACCGAAGTCGAGGAGGATGAATAGTGCCATTTGTAACGGTTGAAGTCGAGGGAGGCAAACTAACCCTGCTCGGCGGTGACGAGGTAATGCGTGACGTTATCGAGAAGGAATGTCCTATTGACCTGGCGTTTGACGATAAGTTGTTTAGGGAGGTTTACCGACACCCTGACGGAACGAGGTTAAATGTATACGGCAGTGTTCGCGGTAGAGGATTGAACGAGCATATACTTTGGTCTGATGTGGAGGTAGTTAGTTAGTCACAGAATGACCGCAAACAGCATTTTAAGGACTGTACAGCGTGGTAAATATATTTTAGGTAGTCTAAGTAGTTGAGTAGTCAAAAAGGCACGTAGGCACATATTCGTCTACTGTATCCGGTAGATAGAAACTTTTAACGGGAGGTAGTTAGTTGAAAATTGGACTTGTCGCAGTAGACTCTAAAATATCCAACCTTGCACTAATGAAATTATCCGCATACCACAAAAAGTTAGGTGACGAAGTAAAGATATTTGAACCGCTAATCGATAAACCGGATTTGATTTATGCAAGCAAAGTCTTTGATTCTACTCCTGATTATGAATACTACCCTGCCGATGTTCCAATTATTAAAGGTGGGACGGGGTACGACATAAAAGAAAAATTATCGGACGAGATTGAAAGCATGTTTCCTGACTACAGCATATTTAACCACAATATTAGAAAACGTAGCGGTCAAATAATCGGTAACTATGCCTTGGGGTTCACCTCTCGCGGATGCAGCAGGCAATGTCCATTTTGCTTAGTACCGGAGAAAGAGGGCGACATAAAAGCGGTAGCAGATATATACGATTTTTGGAACGGTCAATCTCACCTGATGTTGTTGGATAATAACCTTACTGCATTGCCGGAACGCTTTGAATTGACGATTAATCAGTTGATTAAGGAAAAGATTAAGACAGACTTTTCGCAGGGACTTGATATTAGATTTATTACCGCAGAAATGGCGCAGTCGTTGGCAAAAGTTAAGTTATGGAAACAAATTCACTTTGCATGGGACAATATACAGGATGAAGAAGCGGTAAGGCGTGGCATTGAGGTATTAAACAAAAACGGGGTTAAGAATTGGAAACTTAGTTTTTATGTGCTGATTGGATTTAATACAACGCCAGAGGAAGATTTATACCGAGTTGAGGTATTGCGCGGATTGGGGGTTGACCCGTTTGTGATGCCTTATAACAGAAATGAATTGTATCAGCGCAGGTTTGCAAGATATGTAAACCATAAGGCAATATTCAAGTCTACTACATGGGAATTATACACAGGGTAAGGAGGTAATAAAATGTCCGATACGGAAAGACAAGCATTGATGCAACAGATTGAGGCAGGGCAGCGCAAGATGTATGATGCCGTGACTAACTTTGACTTAACCGATACTGACGTGGTGAGAGCGTCGCAGGAGTTGGATAAGTTGATTGTGCAGTATATGAGGGGGTAAGTATGGACATTAGAGATCCGAGAAGTACGCCGGAATTGGCAGGTATTGACTACTTTGTTGACTGGGAAGAACGTGTCGTTTATGTGGATAACCTACAGAAGTTAGCTGAGTATTGCGGCATGAATTGGTCGGTGCTGGCGAGTGAGGTTGAATGGCGAGGTTGGAAGTGGAGGAATTTAGAGTAGGGTACAGCAAGTATCAATATGGGTGAATAGGATAGGAGGTAGGTAGTTGATAGTAAAGGTGAAGGCCATAATAACAATGAAAATTAATGATACTGAGCTTCAAAAGGCAATGGATGAAAATAATTTGCCTTTTGGTCTAAATGATATTCCAAATATGCTATTATCCAAAGTCAAGGAGTATGTTGACGAACTACATGATGAATCAGACGATTTTATAAAGGTTGCGGTGGAATGTGAGTTAATGGGGTAGGAGTTAACCCCGTTGCCGGGGTTGCTCCTTGTGAGAGAGGGCGTTAATGTAATCACCCATGACCTTACTTATTTGCTGACTTACATTTCTATTTTCTTTAATGGAAATATCCTTAATTTGTTTAAGTAATTCTTCGTCGATTGATATTGTAGTTTTAACTTTCACGTTAATACACCTCCGCATAAATAATATCATACTCAATACGAAATAGCAAGAAGTAGGCTATTGTATTGCAAAGTATGTCGAAGTGTGGTATAATATTACTGAGGTGGTAAGGGTGAACGACAAAAAATTCCATTATCTACATGAGAGGCAATTAAGAAACTACCTAATAAGAAATTTTAGTGAGGTATTCGGAGAAATTGAATATCTCATGCATGAAACGATGCTTAATGGTTGTGAACCTGACATAATAGGAAATAATAATGGCACTGTTTGCATTATAGAAATAAAAAACATTGCCACATCAGATATTTTCCCCCAACTCAAACAGTATAACAATTTAAACAAAAGCAATGCCGGAAGTCATTTTAAGTATCGGGAAAAATATAAAGATAAATTTAAGGTAATACTTGTTGCACCAATAGTAGATAATGAAACGATGATGTTTTGTAAAGAAAATGACATAGAGGTAAAAATACTTGATAACGTCGTTTATTGCGGACAAAATTTCGACTATATAAATAAGACAAAGGTTTTTGATGAATACATGCGCATTAAGTTAAATATGACTAGCGAGGAAATTAATCAGTTAGCATGTTTATTAAATAGTGGAACAATGATGTTTTAGATGTTATGGAGGCATAAATTGAAAGTAAAAAATTTTACCGTTGCTACTTGCGAAATAAAAGATATAAGGAACTTTATAGAGCATTGGCACTACTCAGGAAATGTTAACGGGGTTAAGTCTAAGTATTGCTTTATGCTTAAGAACGGAAATGATTTAATAGGTGCCGCCATATTTGCCGAAATGGGCATGGCGAATGTTTGGAAGAAATATGCCGATAGTCGTACTGAGTTGATTGAATTAAGAAGGTTGTGTTGTATTGACGACACTCCTAAAAATACAGAATCATACTTCATAGGTCATTGTCTTAGGTGGTTAAGAAGAAACACTGACGTTAAAAAGATCATATCCTATGCCGACATGGACTTTGGTCATAGGGGAATTATTTATCAGGCAACTAATTTCACGTATTTGGGAATGACTAAAAAAGGCAAGGTGATTATTTTTAACGGCAAGCGATACCATGACAAGACCATAAGGACATATCACAACGGAAAACTAAAACCTTATGCAGTTAAAATTGCCGAGGCACTAAAAACCGGACAAGCATTTTATCAGGAAACTAAGGGTAAACATATTTATATCTATAAATTAGTCAGTTAATGGAGGTGGTTTGAATAAATACGACAGACGGAGTAAAATGCAACTTTCCATTTTTTCAAGCACCTAACGATATATTTAAACAGGACTTAAAAACGGTTGAAATTGTGACATATTTATATCTTTGTAGGTGTGGTAATCACGGTGGAACTGCCTTTCCGAGTTACCAAAACATTGCTGATAATTGCAAGATTGGAAAGCGTACTGCCATTGATGCAGTAAAGTCATTACAAGAAAAAGGATTACTTTCAAAAACAGTTCGACCTAAAGACGATAAGGACAACTACACCAATATTTATGAAGTGGCAATACCAAAATCTACACAAAGTGCAACAGATGCACCCCCTGGTGCAGGACATGCACTAGACCCTGGTGCAGGACATGCACCCCCTGGTGCAACAGATGCACCCAATAAAGAACTACCTTATAAAGAACCATCTTCTTATAAAGATAAAACCATTGCTGATACAAAAACCGTATCAGCGCACAAGCAGGTTATTGACCATTATCATAACAAGTTTTTAGCTAAATACGGAGTTAAACCTTTCATTAATGGAAAGACAGGTAAAGATGTTAAGGGCTTATTAACTAACAATATTGAACTGGATGCACAAAAGGTTATAATCTTGCTTGATAGGTATTTTGATGATAACGAGGACTTTGTTGTAAAGAATAGACATTCTTTCAGTGTCTTTATGTCACGCATTAATCAACTGAATACGGTAGACAATACACCTAAACAGTCTAATACACAAGAACGTGGTGGTTGTTATCGAATAATCGGTGGTGGTGACGATCCAGAATATCAAGCATGGTTGTCTATGCAAGAAGGTGAATAATTGAAAAAAGTACCCTCAGATGTCGAAGCAGAAAAAGACCTGCTCGGTGCAATGATGTTTAATAAAGATGTCATTGCTGATGTAGCAGACATACTTTCACCTAACGACTTTTACCATGATATTAACGGCATAATATTTAAGGTCATTGTAGATTTGGATAATAAAAGCATAACTCCTGACTTAATTACAATGTCCAATACGGTACCTAAATATAATAAAGATATACCGATTACATATATAGCACAATTAATAAACGGTGCCGCTACAAGTGCCAATGCCCTACATTATGCCGGACTAATAAAAGAAAAATCCATACTCCGACAACTCATTATCAGGCAGACAAACATTATTAATCGGATATATGACGATGATTTTGATACAGCGCAAGAACTCCTGTCTGATGCAGAAAGAAATATACTTGAAATTAATGATAAACAGCAAGTAAACATTACTCACGTTAGAAATGTACTGATTGACTATTTAACCGACCTGGAAAATTTGAAGTCAGGCATAAACGGACTAAGAACACCTTTTAAAAGTCTTGATTTCATAACGTGCGGTTTTCAGAATAAGGACTTAATTTTAATTGCAGCTAGACCGGGAGCAGGAAAGACAAGTTTAGCTACCGAGATAATAGGTTATTCGGTAATAAATGGCTTGTCGGTTGCGTTCTTTTCCATCGAAATGCCAAAAGAGCAGATATTAAACCGTATATTTGCACAGCAGGCACATGTTCCCTTAAAAAAATTCCGTATGGGCGGCATAAGTACCGAAGAATGGGATCGCGTAAATAGATTTAGTTCAAAGTTAAGTGATTGTAATTTAATTATCGAGGACAAATTGGTTACGACACTTGATATTAAAAGTAAGTGTCGGAGGATTAAAAAGCAGTACGGACTTGATTTAATAGTTATTGACTATATGCAAAAGATCAGAGGTCATAAAAAAGCTGAAAACCGTAACCATGAGTTAGGTGCTATTAGTGGAGATTTGAAAGACATTGCCAAGGAATTGAATGTTCCGTTAATCTCGCTGGCACAACTTAGTAGGGCGGTTGACAGTAGGGCAGATAAAAAACCTCAAATGTCAGATTTAAGAGATAGCGGAAACTTAGAACAGGATGCCGATATGATCTGTTTTCTTTATAATGATGAATATTATAATCCCAATACAGAGAAAAAAGGCATAACTGAGTTAATCATATCTAAGCATCGAAACGGTGAAGTTGGGACAATAGAATTGGGTTGGATTAGAGAGTATACGAAATTTAGAAATTTAACTTAACCACGCCCCGACCAACCGTAAGCAGTAGAAGTTATCTGAATATAGGAGGAAAGTCATGTTAGAAATAGGGCCGAATTTACTTGATTTAATAAAATCTATAGCCAATTTTATTGCTATTGTAGTAGTTTGCTGGATACTTTTTAGGTAGGAGGATTACTATGGAACCAATAGTTAAATACCATTGTCCGGTATGTGATAAAGAATACGACACGCCGGAAGAAGCGGAAAAGTGTTTTGTGCCATTAAATGAAAGATTTAAGCAGGGAGATATAATCGTATTAGGATACCTCAATAGTCCTAAAAAGGTTATGTATCCCATCCGTGAAAATGAAATGGGCATAACGGCAGAGTTAATTGCCGAACACAGCATTGCCACATGCCAACCAGTTAAGAAAGGCATGGATGCGAGAGGTTATTATTGCGGATCCGGAATGACTCTTTGTAAAGCTAAAAAATACCCTCTCGAAGATGCTAAGAAGTTAGTTAGTGAATTACGCCGCAGGTTAAAAAATGCCGAGAAGTTTTTAGAAATGGTTAAGAAAATGTATGAGGAGGAAAACAATGCGTAGACCAACAGTATATCTCGCCGGTAAAATGTCCGGTTTGAGTAAAGAAGAAATGTCCGAGTGGAGAGATAAGGCAGCAGACGACTTGACTGAAGCAAATTTCAATGTACTTAGTCCGGTTAATACCGACTTCGGAACTAACCCATCCGACAGCGAAATTATCCACAGCAACGACTTTCAGATCAGGCATAGCGATATTATCCTTGCCGAGTTGTATTATGAGAATATCTCTATCGGTACAATTTGCGAGATTGTGGAGGCAAGAAGGCAGGGCAAACCCGTTATTACATGGGGTACTGCCTATAACATCATCAGTCATCCGCACATTAAGGGCAGGATTACACGGCATTGTGAGGACTTGATTGATGCCGTTCAGTATATCATCGAAAATTATTACCTGTAGGAGGAAAACAAATGTCAAGAGTATGCCACATCAACGCATCACCGGATCAGATTAAGCAGATAGCGGAAACTATCAAGGGTGCTAATCCCGACAGTCTCTTGGTATTGCCGATTGTCAATCCTATTAGCACATACTCACCGACCAAGAAGAAAAAGTTTCACAGAATAAATGTTGAAATAGTAATACCGGAGGGTGCTTTAAATAGTTCTGCTGCCCTTACCGATTTCGGAGTATTTGCTGTACTGAGGATACCTGAGAAACATATTTCAGAGCAGTATTTGACGGATAAGAAGAAGGAGGATACCGAAAATGCCAAGACAGAAACGCCACAAACAACCTAAACTTAAAATCATCGTTGACATACCGAACGAGAGTAACCGGAAATGGTACGACGAGAAATATAGGAATATGTTTAAAGATCGCCGGGGTACTGCGTGGCGGCGGTGGAGGTAGTCAATTAGTCAACCACAATCCAAAATAACCGCAGTAGCGACTCCGTACAGCGACGTAAAACTACAGGACATGCTTTCATACCTGTTGTCGTGATTGGGGCGTAGAAGGGGGTTTAAAATATAAGAATTTTAGCGATAAGCGATATTCATGGAATGTATGATAAGTTTACCGAACTGCTTGAGAAAGTTAAGTACGATTCGGCAAATGACAAGTTGATTTTGCTTGGTGATTACATTGACAGGGGACCGCACTCTAAGAAAGTAGTCGAGTTAATTATGGAGTTGGTTGCTGGTGGTGTGGTTGCGCTGATGGGGAACCATGAGGACATGCTTGTTAAGGCGATAGATGATGCAGAAGATTGTGCCTTATGGTTTCAGAATGGTGGCAGAGAAACATTAAGAAGTTACCGAATAAGCGGCGGTTATGGTAGCACTCCTTGGTATGATATGCCGAAACGAATACCTAAAAAGCATATCGAGTTTTTAAAAGGACTGCCTAAATGGTACGAGACAGAAGAATATATTTTTGTTCATGCCGGATTACCGTTTGGTTATAATCACCCGAAAGATGTTGCCGACGAAGAATCGTTGATGTGGGTTAGGCAAGAATGGTTAATTAGTCAGAACAAAGGAAAAACGGTTATCTTTGGTCATACTCCGACCTTTACGATAAGAGGTCACGAAATAGCAAGTCCTTGGTTTAGTAATGGTAAGGTAGGTATTGATACCGGGGCAGTATTTAAAAAATATGATGGCAAATTAACCTGCTTGCAGTTACCGGCAATGGTTTGGCAGGTATAGGGGGTTTGAAATGAAATTTTCCAAAGGTGATAATAAATTCGGCATGGATACTAAAACGCCAACTCTGAGTGCAACGAGTCGGGCAGGGATTAGAAAAACAACCACAAGAGTATTGACGGAGGACGAGATAAACTATGTCCGAGAAAATACCGGCAAAATACCGTTGCCGGAGATTGGCAAGGAACTACACATTTGGTCGCAGGACTTGAAAATGCTCTGCAAAGGTGTAGTGGAAATGAAGAAGCGTCCCAATAAAGGCGCACCTAAATATGTAGTGCCGAAGTTTGTCGGAGAAAGTAGTCATGTTTCGAGGGGTAATGTCAAGAAAAAACCGGAGCAGGTCAAGCAGCGAGTTAGTCAGAAAATGTTTGAAAGGTCAATGGAAGAATGTTTCGCTAACCCGATAATGAAGGTGAGTATTGAAACCGGACAAGTCCTGTATGAGAGGGATTGTTTATGACCATAGGCGACACAGTAAAAGTTGTCAGGATGCCGAAAGGTATACGTAAGGTTAAGCATAAATTCGCCATCGGAGATATTGGTGAGATAAGGAATATGTACGGCAAACGTGCTTACGTGTGGTTTGATGTAGGCAGGGGCGCACCAATTAGCACGAGAAATTTGGAGGTGGTAAGGGGTGGGGAGAACAGGGGCGAGACTTAAAAGACTGGAAACGCTTACTGAAATTACGGGCAGGATGCTTGATAAGCAGAATGACATAAATTTAGGCAGTAAGAAGGTTTTTGACGACATAATTGAAAGATTAAATATTTCCGATGAAGTACAGGAAGTTTTATGGGAAGATGTGAAAGCACTAAAGCAAAGTAACTTTGACTACCAGATTAAGTTGTTGCACAGTAACCTTGATGTAGTGCAGGCAATTATCGACAGACTGCAAAATGCCGCATGGAAAAGGTTTTGTCGATGGATACGTCTACTGTTTACGGTATAATGTAACTGGATATGGGAGGGACTATGACACCAAAGGCAGGGCAAACATACAGACATTTTAAAGGCTGCGTATACGATATTGTTGCGGTCGAAAATGACAACGTGAAATATCGTGCGCGCAGTACCGGCGTAGTTTGGAATAGAAGTGTAGAGGAATTTACCGACTATGTTTTTAGGGGATTTAGGCTACTAAAAAGATTTGAGAGGTTGGAATAATGGGCAGAAAAACTGGTAGACCTAAGCAGGACCGGCAGGAACTTTATAAGGAATTTAAGGTTGCTGCTAAGAAAAATTTAGATAAGAAGAAGGGGGAGAAGTAAGTTGGCGACAAGGACAACTTTGAAAGCAAGACTCATTCGTGAATCAATACCTGTAGGAGTATATGAGGCATGTGCCGGGACAGCCAAACAGTGTTATAGTCCCGATGATATACAAACTATTATTGAACATTTGAAGCAAGAGGACATTGAACGTGTAATAGCACATTGCGCTAAGTCTGGTCATTTAGCAGTATTCAATGTGGTATCGGTGGCGGTAGCAGTAAACGTGACAAGAGAGTGCTTAACGCAGTTAAATACTCACGCCTTTGTTAAAACCGTTACCCAATCTCAGCAGTATGTGGATC
>Ga0209728_1000738_pt1 | contig 23711 bp, 40 predicted proteins | sample RifGroD1_FD_183997 | JGI IMG/M metagenome (GOLD analysis project Ga0209728, IMG submission 183997) | Groundwater microbial communities from Rifle, Colorado, USA - Groundwater D1 (SPAdes) (version 2) | ecosystem: Environmental > Aquatic > Deep subsurface > Groundwater | place: Rifle, Colorado... | reverse complement strand
AATGAAAGGGAGGGACTCTGCACCCTCCCCTCGAGGAGACTTGCTTATACGCCCCAGATTTCGATCAGGAACCGCCCGGCCGTATAGGCTGCCGCGGTCCCGGCGGCGCCGCCAGTGAGGTACAGGTACTTGTTGGCAGCCACATCAGCCAGAAGAGGCTTTGACAACCCGAGAGTCCAGTTGCCGCCGGCCGTAACCAGTGCGGTTTCAACTAGGGCACCGATGCCGCCGTCAAACGCGCCGGTTCCTTCCGTCGCCGCGTAGAGGTCGATGTCTACTACCCCGCCTGTCGGCACTTCCAGACAGGTCATTTTCCCCCCCATGCAGGTGCCGTTTTTCAGCGCAGTGAACTGGCCGATGTGCGATACGCCGCTGGTGCCGATGATGTCGAGGTCGGTGGTCGAGGACGCTGCACCGGTCAGGTCGATGATGATCTCGGTTTTAATGACATCGCCGTGCTTAATGACCGAGGCCTTATACAGCGTCCCGGTGCCGGCAAAACCTGCGCCCGGGGCCATCACAACCTGCGTAGAAAGGTCACAGCCTTGGATGATCTCCGTGGTTGTAGCGGTCAAGCCGTCCAGCAGGTTTAACTCCGCCGGTGTCGCAGTGAGTTGCACTTCCGAGCCTGGAGCGCCGACAAGCAGCGCCGCCGTCCGCAAGGACTCCACCTCAACGTTTTGGAGTTTTTCCCATGTCTTAGCCATGATTCCTCCTTAGCGCCAGGCTGCCCAGTAAACTACGTCGGCAGCGGTATCGCAGATGTCGAGGCCCAGAGTGAAGCCGTTACTGGTCAGGGTGATCGCCCCGGCGGCATTCAGAGAGTTCTGGGTATCGGCGTGGTTGGCATTGTCGAGGCTGGTGCCTGCATCCATCCCCTCGAAAAACTCATAGGACGCCAGGTTGTTGACGTTGTACGCCCGGATATATCGAGGCACCCATCCGAGGGTAACGGTGACAGCAGCGGCCGGGTTCGCAACAGCGATCTCGCCGGTCTGGAAAAAATTATCGGTGTAATCCATGGTGTTCCTCCTTCAAGGACTTAGAAAGAGGGGCGTAAGCCCCTCGATTGATTACAGTTCAGGTACGGCAACCTTGCAAACTGCTACCCACAACTGATTTAAAATCAGAGCGGCGAAGTAAGATTTCCAACCGATCCAGCCGCGCTGTCCAAGCTGATCGCCTTCGCGGGACTCGCCCGGGTTCTTAACGAACGGGGTGAGCGCGGTGGCGCCTTTCAGCGGGGTGACGGCTGCGCAGTCGGCAGAGATGTAGATGACCGGGTACACATCAGCATTGACGCCGGTGGTGGAGATCATCGTGGTGCCGGAACCGGCTTTGGCCCCGCCTGCATCGGCCCAGGCCTCGAACACGGTGGAGGTCAAGTATCGAACATCGCCTACGGAGCCGATCTCAGTCGGATAGGGTGTCATGCTGCCATAGTCGACCACATCCTTGAACCCGGCAATCGCCTGGATGGTCGGCTCGAGATCGGGATGGACGAAAGCAATGAAGCTGGGCTTTACGTTCACGGTGTCCATGTTCGGAGAACTGGACAACTTCTTGGTGATGACGGAGGCGTTCTGCCGTTTGAACCCGCGAGTAATCTTCTGCTGCAGGGCTTTGGTCAGCGGAGTGTTGACATCGGTCGTCTGGTTGCTGTTGGCATAGTAGATGTTCGTCCCGGCCCGCATAACATAGAACAGTTTGGTCTCAACAGTGAGAGCGGCCTGCTTGGCGAGGATGTCACTGTACTCCTTGATGATCGGGTCTTCGTGGGTGTCGGCGACCTTATCGGTGATGCCGACCCAGTCGCCGATCTGGGCGAGTGTCGCCTGATAGTCGGAGCTGGTGATCGCGCTGCCGGGAGGGGTTACGCCCTCGGTCAGGTCGGTCGTGGCGGCGGCAAGGGCCGCGTAGCGCCGGAATTTAACGGTGTCCGAAGAGTTCTTCGGGATGGGCTTGGCCTGCAAAAACGGCTGCATAACGAGCGCGGGATCGGCACGTTTGAGCAGATCGGCTGCAACCATGCCTGCAGTTCTGAGGCCAATGTCACTTACGGTCTGAGTACCCATGATTCAATTCCTCCTGTAGGTTACGAGTTTGCAGCCAGTGCGAACGCTCCTTCGAAGTCGTTCTCGTCAATGCTGCTTTTCTGTGCTGTCTGCCGGCTACGGACACCTTCCTGAGCTTTCAGCTTTTTCTCACGGTCGGCCTCCGCTGCGGCTTTCGCAGCATTGTCCGCTTCTAACTTAGCCTGGTCGTCGGAGTGTGCGCCCTCAACAACATTGGCCTTTTTAAAAACACTAAATAATTCGATGGTATCCTCGATAGCGCCTTTGTAGCCGCCATCCAAAATGGTGTTCATACGATCTTGGATGAACTTAGGCTGAGTACCTACCCAGGCCTCCACCTGCGGGAGTATCTGATACGCATCTGGGTGAACCTTGGTAATCGCCAAGGAGAACGCGCTTTGCGCATAGTCCTGCACAACTGGCAGAACGGGAGCAAGTCTTTGCTCAAACTGAGAGGTCAGTTGTCCGAGTTTTCCGGACAACAGGTTCTCGATCTTGGCAAGGAGGACCCGCTCACGAATCTCGAAGGCCTTGGCAACATCCGGAAAATCCTCGGCAGTTCGGGCGAGGACCTCTTGGTCCGCATCGGTGAACTGCTCTTTGGCAGCAGCGTCGGCTGCGGCCTTGTCGGCGGCTTCTTTGGCTACGCGGTCGGCTTCGAGTTTGGCCGCGGCGTCGGCCGCTTCCTTTGCCGGGTCTACGACGGGCGGCTTAGTATCCTTGGCGGCTGCCTCGTCGGCAACACGCTTGGCTTCGGCCTCGGCAGCGACCTTATCCGCCTCTTCCTTTGCAGCGGCGTCAGCGGCTTCCTGAGCAGCTTTGTCGGCGGCTTCTTTGGCGGCGGTGTCGGCAGCAGTACCTTCTGCGGCAGCAGTACCTTCGCCTTCACCTGCTCCTACATCGGCTGTGCCTTCGTCCTGGGCGGTGTCCTCGGCGCCATCTCCCAGGCCGGCAGCGGCCTCAAAGGCCAGATCGAAATCGGTGAGTCCTACGTCCTCAGTATTATCTTCCATCGTAAGGGAATCCTCCTAAGAATAGTACGTATGTATTACTGTATCAGATTGTTACAGAAGTTGTCAACCGAAAAGATTGAGGAGGTCCTTACATTCTTTTGCCCTCCCTCGAATTGTTGCATCTTCATTATTCTCCAGCTTGTCCCGGTGTTTTTCTCGCCGGAGGGCGAAAAGCTCGAGCAGAAGTTTTACCCCTCGCTCGTGGGCTACAGCGGGCAGGGCTTCAAGGATTTCGGTTTCTCTGTCAGGCTGCATTCGTGCCTCCTTTGCGCTTCGCGATCACTTCGTCCGCAATCTTGCGAACCTCCTCCGCACTCAGGCCTTTGCCCGGGTTAAGCACTTCGGACAACCAAGACAGCAGGTTTATCCCGCTGAATGTGCCGTCCCCATTGTCGCAGGCTTCTCCAAGAGTTTTTGCTTTTCGTGGGTCGTCCATCAGTCCTCCAGTATCCGGCACGGCTCGGGGTTCTCGTCGAACCGCACCGCTTTGATTGTTTTCTCACCTTGCAGGATAGCCTTCATTATCCGGTGCCTGCCGTCTAGCACATCTCCATCTTCGTCGAGGATGATGGGGCAGGACAAATCGGAGTCTAGGGCAGTCTTCATGTGCATTACAACCTCACGTAGCGTAAGATCGCTGTACCTGGTATAAACGCTCATATGGTCAAGCGGGATGTCCATAACAGGCAGGTCTTTCGCCAGCGTTATCAGCCTGGCTACCGAGTACTGCCGCCCGCCGCTATTGCATACTTGGGTTTGGTATGAAGGAAACTCAGGTATTTTCATGATTCCTCCGCGAAGTTTTCCACATTGCGAGTGTTAAGCCACTTCGCCGTGTTCGACAAAATCATCCTTACCTCGTCTGAGTATCCGAACCGCTCCTGGTTTATCTGGATGCTCTTGAAGATGTCACCATCAGCATGTCGGAGAGTTGCGGCTTTCCAATCGCAGAGCATCTCAAGCAGGTCGATGAGAGTCATCTGCTCAAGCGGCGACTGCACACAGGGTCCTTTGAAGTACTCAGGGTGATGGGAGTTAGCAGCGTAATGGTGGTCGAGGGCGACCTGCATCCCTTGTAGGAAGCCTTTATACTCTTCCGATCCATAGGCGCAGTTTCTGAGCTTGGCCGTGTACTCGGCGAACACCTCTACTTCCGGCGCTTGCAGCTTGCTTTGGTCGTGCCACTCGCCGCGATGCAGTAACTCTCGGACGGCTGCGTTCAGGAAATTTCGAACCGTCTCTATGTGCCTCATGGTCTTGAATTTACTTTCGTGCATCAGCTTTCTCCTTCTTCTCAGTTGCCGTCGACAGCAACATTTTCAGGTTCTCCAACTGGTTCTTATCCTCTGCCGATTTGGCATTCGCCAGATTACTCTCAACCCGCGACAAAATTTCCTGGATCGTCGCCTCGGTCGAATCCGCAAGGACCTGCGCCTCAAGCGTTTTCTTCTGAGCGGCTGCCGCGGTGTCCTCGGTCTTGGCCTGGGTCAGGCCCTGCTCGATCTGAGAGGCCTGGGAGGCAGCGTCACGCATCCCCTGCAGGATAGCCGTGGCTTCTTCTTTCGGCAGGACCCGGTCAACCGGCAGATCGCGGGACTTCAGGCGGTCGATAAGCAGGCCGTAGGTGTCGAGAATCGCCCGCTCCTCCGGCGAGAGGGTCATGACGAACTGGTCAAGGGCCGCGCCCCGGACCTCTTTCGCTACGAGCGATAGATTGCCCTTGGCAACGACCTGGTAGTCTCCCTTCAGGGACTCGTTCGGGTTGAACTCCATGTTCCACCGGAGCAGGCTGTTTAAGAGGGAAGTCGTAAACCTGTCGAAGGCGCGGACGGTGTCTTTCGTCACCATGTTGGCCCCGCCCATCATCATTGACATGTTGTTGCTGGTCCTGAATGCTTCGCCGAGCGGCTGCTGCATCCCGCCCATGGTGAAGGCCGGCAGATTGCTCTCGATGTCGAGTTGCTGGCGCTGCATCTCAATGATGTTCAGGATCTCGCCCACATGAGAGTCGGTCTTGATGTCTCTGACTGCCGGGTACTGGGCCTCTGGCCCGTCGCCCTCTCGCTCGATCACTTGGAAGGCGTGAACGGCACCAATGGTCTTCCTGCCTCTGGGCAGGAGTGAAGTGTTGACCTCAAGGATCGGGCCGGCGGTTGCCGCCATGTTGTCCATGAGTGCCCTGGTTGAAGCACAGAGCGACATCTGCGAGTCCCTGATCTCCTCGGGCAGGCCGACGCCGGTCAGGCCGCTGTCCTCATCCTCGGTGTAGATAAAGGCATGGTACTGGTCGGAGTGTCTGTCGCCGAAGCTGGCGACTTGGGCCTTGATGATTACGTCGTCGATGAACCAGACATCGGCCAGGATGTCCTGATCGAGTTCAGAGTCTTTTACCGGCACGCCGCAGGCTTGCAGGGTGTGGGCTGAGACGAAGCCGAGGCCGCGGTAAACCTCGTACCTGCGGGCAGTACGATCGGCAAGATTGGAAGTCTTGTCCAGCAACCGGAGTTCCGCCTCGTAGGCCTTCTCCTTATAGTTGCCGGACTGATTGTTCTTCAGGTACTCAGTGATGTTCTCCTTGATGAAGTCGTCGCGTTTGCCGAGTTGGCGGAAGTCGTGGCGGGAGAGTACGTACCGCTCAAACCCCATGTCTTGGTCTTCCCAGTACTTGGCCGAGAGGTCCGGATAGTAGTCCCAGATGCGAACGTACTCGAGATAGGGCCGGCGAAGTGCCTTCTCCTTGGCAACGTAGGTGCCTAGCATCTCGTCCATCTCCCACACACGCTCGGTCTGGGTCCGGACCATCGGGCACCGGGCGACGCCGAAGCCATAGATGTAGCCGCTTCGCACGGCCTTTTTGCACAACTGCGGGTAGTCGATGCCGGGGTCGGCAAGCTGGTCGGCGATCTCCGCCTCCATCTTATCCTTGCGCTTGTTGGCAAAGGCCCGGACTTCACGCTCGATCGCGTCGCTTGTAATAGGCCGAGGCGCCCGCTGCTCCTGGTCAGCGAGCATAACCTCGTTCTCTTGCAGGACGTTCAGGATCTCCTGCAGCGCCTCTTTGGGGATCGATGGGTTAGGCGAGACTGACAATTCCCAGTTCTTCTCCTGGCTCGGAAACATCATCTCCATCATCTTGGCAACGCCGCCCTTAACCTTGACCCGGGTGTCCCGCGGGTAGACCTTGGAGCGTTCGGCCGGGATGGCCCGCTCAACCTCCGGGTCGTACTTGCCCATGTACTGGCGGAGGTTCTTCAGCCACTGCTGCTCGCAGAAGTTGCGATCATGGATGAACTGATCGAGTTGCCCCTTCAAGGTGGCGCCGAGTTTGATGAGTTCCTGGGTGCTGGTGTTCATGTTAATATCCTTCGCGTTGAGCTGGACGGTAGGTTGATATTTGATCGAGCGGACTGTTGGTTACTCGAACGTGGTCTGATGGGTCGTATTTGCCTGATAGGAGGTAGAGGTCACCATATTGCCCCGCTTCTGTCACATGCGACCAGGAATTTTTTGCTGGGCTGTCGGCGTAGTCTCCTCGGGCCTTTTGTTTCTGGTACATGTATTTGCTGCGCAACGCTTCGATGTAGTACTTGCAGGAAGGGTCGATGACCATGAGCGGCTCCCCGTCAGGATACTGACTGAGCATCTGCTCTGTCGCCTGGATGCGAACCTTCGGATCATTCGTAGATGCCGCCTTAACGATCGCCCCATCCTCGTCGTAGTCTTCTTTCAGGACCTTGAACGCAGACGACTCATCCGAGTCTGCTCTGCGCTTGCCGGCTGGGTCGCCGATGAAAATCAGCGGGTTATTTGGGAAGAAGTTTTTAATGATCGGCCTGAGCATTGACCGGCTGAATCGCTTCATGCCCATGTCGAAAGCTACGGCTTCCCTCAGAACTTTCACCCTGCCGTCGAGGCTCATTTGCTTGAAGGTTGCTGCCGGCGTTAATCCGCAGTCGAAGCTGATGATTACCGGGAGGATAGGGTCCGCTTTCAGCGGCACCGGAGAAACGTGGCGGTCCTGACGAAAAACTCCAGCATATACCGGCTTGCCTGCTTGACTCGGGGAATATAGCCCATGGATGTAGGTGTCGACCCACGCCTTCGTCTGACCTTTGGCGAGGTCTGTGTAGTAGTCTGGATGCAGGTGCTCTCTGTTCTCCGCTTCCGGCGAAAGGCCTGATGGCTGCTTGAAAGTATCGCACTCAATGATACTATTCTCGTTGTCCTCTTCTTGTGGAAGATGTTCCATCAGCTTGTAGGCATCGCTGTCAATTTCCGGAGGGTTGGTGTCCATAATCATTCCGTACCACGCCTCTGGGACCTCTACCGGATTCGGATACCGTCGGAGTCGGCCTTTTATATCTGCGAACATAGATACAGGCAACTCCCTGAATTCATTGATAAATGCTCCGGTCAACTCCAAACTGAGAACCCTTCCTACATCGTCGGGAGTATCGAGTGGGAGAAACAGAATCTCGGAGTCGACCTCGCCGAATTTCAGCCGGAAAGTCATCTTCGACTCATGCCAAGTGCCGAGCTTCCGCATCCAGTGCATCCAGGTGGCAAGAGTTGTGTCGCGTAATTGTTTATTGGTATTACGTATTATTGCCCACTTAGACGACCTTTTACCGTCGTTCCAGGCAGGCATTTCAAGGTTGCGCCGGAGGATCTCAACACAGCACCCAGTTGACTTGGCCGATCCGATCGGACCCATGATAGCTCGATGGAACGCATTCGAGCGCATGAACCTGGATATAGTCGGAGTGGCCTTGTAGTTGAAATCTATCATGCTGCTACTCGCTTACGAAAACCTTTCAAGGGTATGCCTAGCATCTCATCAACAGTCCACCCTTTTTCTTTGCGTTTGTATAAGGTCATCAATGGGATACCTACGACATCGGACCACGCCATAAGCGGCAACGACTGCCCGCCATACGTTATTACTTCGGCGGCGGCTTTTCGGCTCGCAATCATGTTTGCTAATTTCTCGGGGGTCATAGGGGCCTTGCCCGGTTTACTTCTGGTTCTACTGCCTACCAGTTCCCTCATCATTGGAGTTTTATTCAGACTTGCCATGTGCTCTCTTGCCTGTTCCCTGCGCTCCACAGACCATTCGACCTTACTAAGGGCCTCTTTGATCCTCACCTTCTGTTCCGGAGTTCTTCGCTGTCCCGTATTAGCTTTGCGAATCTTCTCTCTCGTTTCCTGAGAAGGCACTCTTCCTCTGTTCGCTGCAGCTATTTTTCGTTTTGCTGCCTCGCTACATCGCACGCCTAGAGTATTCCCTGCGATTTTCGCCGTGTTGTACTCAGGAGAGAGATGGTCAATAGCTCTTTGCTCATAAAAAATTACATCCTCTCTGGAGCAGACAAGTAGTGGCTGAAAGACAAACACGTCGGCCCCGTACTTATTCCAAGAGTACTGAAGGTGCTTAGATTTATGTGCGTTTTTGAGAAGCTTGTCCCTATGGTTCCACCATCGTTTTCTAAGGCATACAGCACTCCCCACATATCGCTTGCCATTCACCGTGTTGACGATCTGGTAGACACCGCTTTGTTTCAGCACTTTTCTCTCCTCCTCTCCTCAATCAGCCGCATCTGCCATGCCAAACACTCAGGACAAAACCCATGGGACTCCTTGATACCTCGTATCCGAACAAGTATGGCCGGCAGCCAGGTGCCGTCGGCCAGTGCGATTTTGTTACATCGACAACAGTGCTTAGTTAATTTGTACTTGTCAAGAGCTAAGTAGTTCGGCTTAGTCATTAAGTCCTTTTTCCCATGGCTCGTCGTCACATTTGCAATGGACCGGTGCCGACAGGGTAACCCCATGCTCCGGGTCCGTCAGCCAGAACGGTTGCCGTGGCGGCTCATACGGGAAGTTCCCGTTGCTAGCATACTCGCTGTAACCGACCATCGAACCACTCATGATGCAGCCGCCGAGGGTATGCTGGCTATGAAAGTGACCGCAGATCATGATGTTATAGGGCTTGCCTACTGCGGCCTGCCGTCCTTTCTTCTTCACATCCCCGCGCATGACCGGGCCGAGCGGCCCCATCCAGCCTGAACCGCCGCGGAACTGGTTGCCGTGGGTCAGGCAGTATTTCGTCCCGTAGACCGGATAAATGGCGTCAGGTGAGATCGGGATGAAGAACTTGATATGCTTCTCGCCTTGCAGTTCTCGGGCGATCATGTTGTAGAGCAGGTAATCGTAGTTGTCCTGGACCGCGCCCTTATGCACCACATGCGGCGTGAACCGGCCGTGGTTGCCGACGACGCAGGGCACGAAGACCTCCTTATAAAAGTCGAGGAGCATCAGAATGCCAGAGGCGATCTTGGTCGAGTAGTGCAGGAGGGTCTCGGACATCGGGTAGCAGTTCGAGGCCTTCAGTTCGTCGTGAATAATGCCTGAGACGAGGTCGCCGGCGAGAGGGTGGACGAGGCCTGCAATGGTCACACCGCCGCAGTAGTCGCGGCCGAGCCGGACGATTGAGCGGTAGTATTTCTCAAGTCTTGCGTTGGCGATCTCCCGGTCGTAGCCGTTGACGAAGTCGATCTCAGCCGGCACGACATGCTCGTCGAAGTGGGCGTCGGACATCACAGCAGTGGCGATCACCTCGCCCTTCTTGCCTGCGCCGGGCAGGAGCATCTTGGGGATATTCAGGTGTTGCTCGCGGATGTCGGAGAGGACTTCGATCTGGCGTTGCAACCGCACGATTTCCCGCTGGGAAGCGGCCAGGTCTGACTTGGTGCGCTTGAGGTTGTCGACCGTCCTGGCAGTCGCCGAGGCGTCCTTGCCGCCGATGATCTGGCGGTTTTTAAGGCACTCGTAGAGGAACCTGGCATCTCTTTCGCAGAGCTTAAACCTCTCTCGCAGGTCGCGACGAGTGAGCCTCCTGTCGTCTCGTTGGAACTCGGATTCGAGTCGTAAAACCTTCCGCCACAAGTCGGCCAGGTTCATGCGAGAGTACCTCCGGCTGCGCGGTAGGCAATCAGGAGCGGCTCGATTCGGTGCTCTCTTTGTTCGTAACCGGCACCTGGCAAGCTGGCCCAGATGTTTTTGACCTTGCCGATTGCCTCAACAATTTTCCCATCATAAATATCTTGCAATGCCCGCCGCTCTTTGATAAGTTGGACGGCTATGGCATCCTGTGAAGCAGGCGAAAAGTCAGGTAATTTTAGGAGAGCGCGGTAATGATCATAGGTCCGCATAAGAATCTGATATCGGCCGGCTGCGGTCGAGCGAAGCGTCGGCGTGAGCCGCATCATTTTGCGGGGGTGGTCAGAGTAGTCGGTGAAGAGTTTCACTCGGCCGGGAAGACTGCCGACAAGGATTCGGTAGCCTTGGTCGGACTCAGCGAGCATTTCTGGGCCGATCTCCGCCCAAGCGATCGTACAAAGGAACGCTTCGAGGTTTTTGTTCATCAACGGTCATTTCTCCCCAGGTTGAGTAGATGATTCATTACTTCCTGATGTCGATGCTGACTTGCCTGATCGTTTGCGGCTATCAAGGCCTTTATCTCGGTAAACTGTGCATTTCCAGCGGCGAACTGGGCTGTATTGCTTTCTTTGAGAGCCTGCTGACTCTCCTTGAGCACCTGCTGACGTTCAGCACACGTCTCGTTGGCGACATACTTTCCGGCCTTGAGGTTATCGACATCTTTCTGCATCCTGCCAAGCCACCATGCACCTCCGAGAGCGTGTGCGGTTAATGCGAGTATCAGCCCCCACCAGTCCTTTACGATGTCGATCACGCCTTAAATCCTCCAAGCCAAAATATCCACCCGAACAGCCGCACTGCCAGGTAGTACACTTCGCCGATCAGCCTGCCGGCGACCTTTATCACTCACTCCCGGAACTCTTGGTCAACCTGTGCCCTTGGAGCGGTACGAGCCTCGTACCCTTCGTCGTGAAGCAGACATCAGCCGGCAAGGTCGTAGGACTTGATCCGGTCGGGAGCGAGGGTGCAGTAATCAGTTTTCACGTATCTTCAGCACTGCGGCCTCGATCGCCGAGTTGATTACTGAGGCTGCCATCTCGACGCCTTGCGATGCGAGTTTCGCCTTGACGATCTCAAAGGCCGCTGCCCGCTTATCCGCGCCGGAGGCGCCTTTCATGGTACTGGCAGCTTGCACGGCCTCAAGAGCTGCGGCCATCAACAACCTACCGCTCTGGGCGAGGAGGATCTTAATGAAGGGCAGGAGGAAAGCCCAGGCCTCGGACAGGATGAATTTCAGTTTTTGGGTCATTTCACACCTTCTTGGAAGAGGCCTTGGTGATGTAGATATTGACGATCGCGAGGATACCGCAGATTACCTCCACTGCGTAGTCCTGCACCTCGGCCGGCAACTCAAACTCCGGGAATTTCGCCTTGATTGCCGAGACGAGGCCGAGAAGGACGGCGCCGACGAGGTTCGTCAGAATCTGCCCTTTTTTCCACTTCGCCGGGTTTGCCAGTTCTTGACCAGCCTGCCAGGCTTTAAATAAATCGAGTATCATGTCCTATTCCTCGTTGAGATATAAACTTTCCTGCCAGTGATTGGCTGGTTCTCCGCAAACCATCTATCAATTGCGTAATCTACCTGTGGGTCAACCTCCAAAGGTACTATCAACTCATGAGTGCTGTATTGCTGCCTGTTGGCTGGACAACTCGCGCAGCAACTGATGGGCAATGTGCAAGAGCAGCTCATTTCCGCCTCCACAACTTTTTAAATAGTTTTATCAGTTTCTCGAGCGGGATGATGACCCTCACGACGATCGGCTCTTTCTTCGGCGCCGGGCCATAGTCGTCGTTCACTCCCTTGCCTCCTCCGGCACGCAGTACGCCGCGGTCAATCTCTGCACATATTGAGGACAGATGTCCACCGTATGCGCCTCCCTGTTTCCTTTGATACATGCTCTGGCGCACTCGTCAGTTTTCCACTTCCTGTTACCATGCTCATCCTCGTGCGGATGAGTGACAATCGGCTTCCCTAGATCGTGCGACATTGTAGCACCTCCCTAGTTCGTTAGGGTTACGGGCTTTGCGTGTCTCCGAGTGTGGAGGCACCGTCGCCTCCGGTCTGACTGTAGTACTTATTGTTGAAGTAACTGGTCATATCTACACCGAAGTCTGCTCTGACTGAACTGCTGCGATCTGCCGAGGTGCGGTTCCATCCTATGAAGGTGTTGTTGCTCCCCTTGACATACATGGCGCTCGCACTGCCTCCCCCACCAAGGGTCATACCGTAGGCCTGCAAGAAAAGGTTCGCATAGGGTAGGAAGGCCGCGGCGTACTGCACAGGACCGGCTTCCTGGGGCATGTCTAGGCCTCCGCCAAATACGAATGCGGTAAGGGCTACCTTACACCCTGAGTCGTCCTTGCAGGCTGCCATGCCTTCGGTGAGCATTTTCACTTGCGCGGTTTTTAACTCAAGAGTAGCTTGCTGGTTGTTCGCGCACGAAGTGAGTGCGAGAACGAGAAGTAAGGGGCTGATGAGTGTTTTCATGGTTGCCTCAAAAGTTTGTTATGGTTTTGCAACAGTTTAGTTTCGTATCAGTCACCCATGCTCAATAGCTTCCCCGTAGCCCTCCCGGATATCAGTATAGGTCAGTACGCTCCAAAGGTTTCCAGTACAGATTCGGGAAATCAGGGGGCAACTGCCCCGCGACAGAGGTCATGTCCTCAATGGCTGCAAACGCATTCATCCCGACCGACATAGGGGCATTGTGGTAATAATATTTGTCAGCTTCCCAATCAGGAAAAACCAGCTTGAACATCGCAGCGTCTTCGATGATTATATTTGGCCCCTCGATGTATTCTCGCAAAATGGTTTGAGCATCCTCGGTGCTCGTGCCGATCGGAATCAGGTCGTGAGAGATTTCGAGGAAAATTTGACTGCCAACGGGAGGAGAGAAAACTACAGATCCGTTTTGCACCCCAAAAGTTGTGAGATAAAAACAGAGAAATCCAGGGGTTCCGAGATAGACTGTTTGGCCGCGACGAGTTACAACCCAATACGGAATATTGAACATAATTTTCACCTATTGTTTTTCTTATAGAACGGAAACCCACGCAGGGATTCCGCCAGTTACGGTTATTGATGTCCAATTTTTGTAAATCAGATCAGCAACCGCGTACGCTACATCGCTTGGACTAGCCTCGGTTCCCCAATCCGGAGCACCGTCGTTTGTGTTCACGTTTATTGAGCCACCAACACCAGTTGCCCCGCTCATGTTTATATCGATAAGGATTCGCCCAACTGCAGCGCTCGACAAGAGGCAGTTATCCATTGAGAAAATCAGCCCGTTTCTCACGTTTGAGCGCAGCGCTCCACCTGTGCCGTATGTGAGCCTAGAATAATGGAACCTGAATCTTGTGATATTTGTGCGCATTGTCCAGGTTGACAAATCGCCTGATATATTCGGGCTGTTGTAGCAGATAACTTCATAACTTGTAGATGCGCACAGAGATAGATTAGGGAGCGTACCAGTTAGATATGAATTGCCGGTCAGAGAATAATTGAGGTCTGTCACTCCGACCGGAATCTGCCACCCGGTGATGTTTCCGACCGCATTTACACAGTTGTATAACAGAGCTGGCAGAGTAGTGAGAGACGTTGGAAACACCCAGTTAGTAACGTCCCCGGAAAACGACGACATATCCCGGAAAGTCAAAGTATTCAATCCGGTCATATACGGCAACATCACATCAAAATTAATCAGACTAACGAATGACTGTGGCGCGCCTGGAGCAAATCCTAATGCCGTTGCCTTTGACCAATCAGTCACATGACAACGATACTGCCCTGTTTGTGAAAAATTTGTCATTGCCGGTGCTTTGCCGGTGAACGTCGTACCGTCCGGTTTGCGCCAGGTGACGTTGGCATCTGCGAGCAGAGCAGCTATGATGCTTGGCGGGGTCCATGCGGCGTTGTATCCAACGGTTGTAAAGGTCAGGTCATCGCCGGTTTCGGTCGTGACCGTGAATGCTCTTACCACCCCGTTAAACACGAAACTAAACACCGCAGAAATACCAAAGAAAGTGCTCGACGTTCCACGCACAGAACACCATGATACATCTGCTGGCCATTGGTATGTCCCCGCAGTTTTTACGGTGCCGTCGTGCAGGATCAATTCGCCGCCAACCGGGACTGTGTAATCCTGCCCTGCTACTATGGTTGGTTGAAAACTGATGGATCGTATGGACGTTGCAGAAGATACACCAGAGGCAGCGAGAATATCGGCCGGTCTGGTTAATTTAAAATAGTTGTATGCATTAGTGAGCACCGCGTCAGCTGTATTGTAGGCATAAAGAGCATACCCCTTAGCCGCAGTACCAACCAACGTGCCGATATCGAGCAGAGGGCTTGCCTGGATGTTTGCGATAATGGTTGCCGCGTCGAGCACTGATACTGGCTGCCCTTCGCCATCGAGCGCAAAGAATGTGCTCCATAGGGCGGGGTCTATCAGGGGTGCATCGCTTACAGATAAGCCGATATCATCACTCAGGCCGTTTGCTACCAACGCCCTAAACAATAGGCCGGTGCGAGGCAGGGCAAGGCCTCCACCAAGTGTCGCGTGGAACCGGCTGGGTGAGTAGCGCTTAGTCATTATGCAAACACCAAGGGGACAGTGGCCTCTGCACTTACCGTCGTGTTCCCAGTCAGCGTGATGGTGAGCGGCCCGGGCACGAAGAACATCGGCCGGTCAAGCTGGATGTAGCCGTCGGCGGTGATGGTGCCGGAGGCGACTGGGATACCTGCCACGTCAGTGACGGTGATGGTCAGGCTGTCAGGGGCCGTGGTGCCGAACTTGGCGCCGATCGCGGCAAGGGCACCGTCGAAGGACTGCTCAGTCGTGAAGGCAGTGAACGCCGCCGTGGTGTCGTCGGCCACGAAGGAGAACAAGAACCCCTTGGACTCGCCGGGCAGATCGTTAGCGCTGGTGTTGGTGTTTTCCCTGAGAAACGACTGAGTGGCTCCGGCCATGGTTGGCTCCTAAGATAAAATATTTAACACGGATTAACACCATATACTACTTTCATGTTGACAAAAGCATATATACGGTTTATTATAGTCCTATGAAAACTAAAAAATGCATCCACTGCGGAACTGAGTTCCTCGCCGACGGCCGATCTTCTGCGCAGTTTTGCAGTGAAGATTGCAGTTTTTCCCATAAAATTCCTACCACTTCTACTGCACAAGGGTGCCTCGAGTGGCTCGGAACCATTCGCCCTGATGGGTATGGTAGATTTGCCTACAAAGAACTTCAGACCCTCCCTCACATATACGCCTATGAGAGGGAGTTTGGAAAACAACCCAAGGGTACAGTTATCCGCCACAAATGCGACAATAGGAAGTGTGTCAACCCTGACCACCTTCTCTCTGGGACTCACGCTGACAACGTCGCCGACAAAGTCTCCAGGAACCGCCAATGCTTCGGAGACGGGCATAGCAATGCTAAACTTACATCTCAGGAAGTGAGAGAAATCTGCGACCTTATTCGAAATAAGCGGTTTATGCAGATCGAGATCGCTAAAATTTACGGCGTGTGCAAGCACACCATCTACCTTATAAAAAAGGGAGCGATGTGGGGGCACGTAGGAGTTGCGCTCGGAACTGGTAGCCCTGCCAGGAAGAAAGTCAAAAACGCTCATGCCAGAAAACTCACCGCCGAGCAGGTTGAGGAGATACGGTCCCTCACAGATGTAAACACCGCGACCCTCGCAAAAACCTACGAGGTGTCTAAAGGTGCTATTAACAACATCAGAAAGAGAGCTTCGTGGACCCATATTTAACCTGTAACTCCTCAAAATGAGATCGAAACGTTAATTTGCGTAGCGTTCTGAGTGCTGTCGGACTTCGCCTCCTTGGGAAGAAGAGCGCCCCACTGCACGGCCGAGCGGATGCACTCCAGCCGGACCGAGGCCGGGGTGTTGCTGTCGTAGACCAAAGAGTCTAATACTGACAGGTAGCTCTCGGCCTGAATTTTTGCCTTGACTTGGAACCCGACGCCGTTCTCCCGGGCATCGCGCATGGCAAGGGCTAGCTCTCGCCGGAAGACGGGAGTGTCTGATAACAGGTTGAACTCGGCCTCTGAGAGGTCGTAGCGGGCAAGGATAACTGAGAGGTCGTCGACCGCGATCGCCAGGTCGAGAACGAGTCTCGGGTCCCATTGACAGGTGGGCGGGACAGGGGCCGGGACGAGCGGAGTTGGTAGGTTTTTGGACTTTTTGGATTTGGCGTTCTTGGCTTTCGTCTCGGTCAGCAGGTCGTCCAGCCAGTTATCTTGGACCACGTCGTCGAGGCCGAAGCTGGCGTCTTCCAGGAAGTTGGGTAAGCCGGATTGGCTATGTGCAATAGACTTGTCCATATATCAGGTATTACCCTAATTAGGACAAAAGTTCAAGTGGAAAGTGAGGGTTTGTTACTTTTTTGGTGGGTTAGGGTTTTAGAACGTACTTAGGAACCATGCAGTTACGGATTTGCAAAGCGGTTCTAAGGAGGGCCTGCCTTTGAGGGCTATCCAGCAACTGCCTCCTGGCGATGTGCGCCTCCACCCCTGCCGCCTGTGCCAGTCCAAAGAACTCCTTGTCAAAGTCCTGAATTGCCTTAATAGCGGCGTCGAACGCGGCCTGATCTTCTTCGTCGTAAATGATCTCTAGCATCACTTCTCCTCCAAGATCCTCTCGAGGTCGGAGAGGAGGGTGTCTCTCACTACTTCATTGCCACAGCCGTGGTCCCTGCAGTCGCCACAGGTGATGCACATGCCGCAGTCTTCGCACACCACGCAGTCCGTCCCGTCGCCATACTTGTCGTCCATCGTCTTCATTTTCTCCTCCTCTCTGAGTTTAGGTCACGGTAACACGAAAGTCGTAGAGTTGTCAAGAGGAAAGTTAGGGGAGTTACGGAAAATGGGGAGGTTACTGGGTTTACGGAAATTTAGGCCAGGATGGGGTGGGGAAATTCTGGAACAGGGTTAACGAAAAAACGAAGGGATTTTGGGTTTCGCAGTTGCGTACCCATGATATAAGGCCGACCCGGCCGGGGCGCGTCCCCCCAAGGGGCTTGCCTGGGTTATCGAGCATGGGGTACCCATCCCATCTAGCCCGCACTGCCTCTCGGTCTACCTCTGGCCGAACGTCGAGCTGCAAGGCAAGATCCCGTCCGTCTAGACACAATCAAATAAAAAACGTAACGCAAGTAAAATAATACTTGTAACTCCCGTAACAAGATGTTACATTTTAACCATCATAGATTGATTAATGATTAACACTAACTAATGAGGTAAGCACATGGCAAACATGGAATACGTAGTCAAGGTGGCGGGAGCTATTCACACTATTAAGCGCAACAATCACATTACCCTGGAAATTGACTTCTATGGCCACAAGGCTATCTACTGGCCGAAAGGTGCGACGGTTGTCCTGCGTAATCCAGTAGACGGCAAGTATATGTCCTTACCCGCTAAATAACACCTAACCGCAAGGGGACGAGGAAATGAAGAAACTTAAAGAGACGCACGAAATATTCTGGATCAAGTATATTAAAGACGTAGCTGGCGATACTTTTGACGGTCGCGACAAAGAATGGATGGCTCCAGCCGTGGCCTCTCATTGTCGCAGCTACGCAAAACTTACTGGCCGGAGCCCAAAGAACATTCAGGCGGCGATTGCTGCCATAGCTGGGCACTGGAAAGAAGATAAATAATTTGACCCTTGCTCGAAGCGAGTTGTTAAAGCAGCTCGTTTCCGGGAATGGTTAAAACAGAATAATTTTAAATGGGAGAAACATTATGGAAAATACAGGGTGCAGAATAGCGCAGAGATTAACAGCGGCATTATCAGGTCACGGTATAGCTTATGCTGTTCTGAGCAAAATAATATATCAAGAATGCCAGGATATAGCAAAAGAGCAAATTAACGGAGATTGGCTGGAAATGCCGAATGGCGATACATACACCAAAACTTTTACAGTGGGGGTGAAGAGATGAACTTCGAAAAAGCAAAAAGAAATTATGTCAACAGATTCACTATGGATCACGTCCCAACGTGGGCGCTAACTCCGGCCAACAATGGCAAATACTACGCGCCGCAATATATTTCCGATAAAGAATGGTACGATAATACTTTCTTTCCGCCTCACAAGCTTTGTTATAAATCCGACTGTTATTCCACGAATCAAACCTGGCCGATTGGTCAATGGCTGGACAAACCTTATTCTAAGGAGCCTAAAAAATGAAATCCTATCTTATCCGTCAAGCCTTGAAAAGCCTTATGTCCGACAATTATTTTCGGCTGCATCTCAGTATCAGGCGACAGCTTGTTATGAACTATATTTTTAATTTTGGGAGGTAGAAAATCATGAAACAAACAGTGTCCAAATCAGACTTTATCGACGCTTTCAAGAAAACTCGCCCTGAGAACTTCAGTTACGCAGGGCTGGAATCCTTGTTTGAATACTTGGAAGATTTCGAGGCTAATTCGGGCGAAGAAATGGAGCTTGACGTTATTGCTATCTGCTGCGATTTCACGGAGTATGAAAACCTGGCCGAGTTTCAGAGCGCCTACGGCGAGGAATACGCGACGATTTCCGATATCGAGGACCGGACGCTGGTTATCAGGATCGATGTTGAGGAAGACGACGAGGGCAAGGAAGACGGCTCTTTTATCGTACAGGATTTCTAAAAACTCCGAACCTTCCCGTAATGGGGAGTTAGGGAAACTTAAAAATTGGAGAGGGAAAGATATGCAATACCTAGATACCAGAGATTTATACAAGCGCCAGTGTGAATTGCGGAAAGAGAAAGAAGCCTTGGAGCAAGACTTAGAAGAGAAGCGGGAAGAACTGGCAGCAGCAAAACAAGAGTATCAGGACGCGAGGGAGGAGGATAAAACCGAGGAAAACGAGGATGCAATGGACGAGGCGCAAGAAGATTTCGAGGCGGCGCAAGCGGACCTTGCCACCTGGATTGAAGAAAACCAGGAAGAGTTAGACGAGTTGAATGGCTTGGAAAAGGAAGTCTCTGAATGGATGCATGGCAACACCATGATTCCGGAAAGTGAGTGGGTAAGCTACGTGCAAGACCTGGCCGACGACCTTGGAGCGGTAGGTGACAGCCACTCATGGTTAGTCATCGACTGGGAAGCGACCGCCGACGGCGTACGAATGGACTACCACGAGGTAAAATATCAGGGAGTAACGTACCTGGTAAGAGACTAAAACGCCCTATTTCGAACACGAAAATTGCCCTACCTTGTTACATGAGGTGGGGCTTTTTTGTTACCTGAGAGTAGCAAAACGTTACAAGAAAACGTTAACTAAGAGTAACAAATGTTACAGCAAGTTAACAAATAGGGAGGGAAAACCGCCCTATGTTACAGCAAATGTAACATCGGCGACAGGCGCGAGGGAAAAACTTTGTTAACTAGGAGTAACATTTGTTACAGATGGAGTAACAAAACGGTGTAGCAAAACACAGCAGCGAGATTTAGGCCGGCCTAACTATTTTAACAAAACTGGCGATTTTACCAAAAAACAGGCCAAGAAAAAAGTGGTGGTGTAACAATTGTTACATTTGAGTTAACAAATCAAGGGATCAAAATACTCCTTTCCGAAGAGAAAACCACTGCCGCAAAATGTTACATCAACACTTCTAAGTAACAAAACACGGCAGGAAAGATACAACAAATGTAACATGGCCTGGATTTTTTCAACAAAGAAATGTAATAAATGCCGGCTTTTGTTACATCAAAGTGTAACAATGGCGGATAATTGTTACATCCAAAAGTAACACAAAGCGGCAGAAAAGTGAAATCTAGGTGTATGAAAGAAACAAATGGCCAAAAATTTTTTCACAAACTTTTTGGAGGGCAGCCACCGCAAAAGCCCTAGTATTATTATATATTTTATAAGATAATAAGTAATAATAAAAATTTTACTTTATTAAAAAAAAAAAAAAATAACCAGAACTTTTAAAATTTATGCCGTAAGGATGTTACATGCCCTGGCAACCCGTCGCCCCTTCCTAACAACACCGCACAATTCCCTTGTAACATCATTACGGCATAAAATAAATATATCTCTCTCTAATAAAAATTTTTTTAATAAACCAAAAACCACTTATTCAATGATTTCAAGCACATTTTACTGCACGATTTTTTCAAATTTGTTTCTTTCATACACCAAAAACGCCAATTTCTGCCGTAACCATGTTACAAAAAACTCTAAAAACCGCAAAATTTCATGCCGTAAGGATGTTACACCTTCCTACAAAAAAGCTATCTTGTGGATATTACAGCAAATCTTAATTTGTTAACTGAAAAGTAACCTCTCGCAACATTTTTTCTTGACAGCTCTTGCCGACAGTGTTACAACTCAGTCATAAGATTTAAGACCAACCTCAAGGAGCCGATATGTACACTGAACCAATAAACCACCTGATCCTCCTCAAGCGAGTCGCGCTCGAAATGAGCCAAGCCGAACTGGCCGACCACCTCCTGATGGACATCCGGACCCTCCAGCGGAAGGAGACCGGACTAGTAAAGGTCTCGGTCAAACAGGACAGCCAGATCAACAATCTGCTCCTGGCCTCGCCGCCGTCTCCCACCTACTCCGGCCAGGACATCGCGGCCCTCCGAGTAAATCTTGGCTGGACTATCTCAGAGGCAGCGGAGAAGTTCTATCGCCTCCCTGAAGAATGGGAACAGATCGAACGCAGCCAGCACGCGCCCTCAGCACTGCACCGATTCCTCTCTCTGGCACACGACAGCCAAGACGAGGACGGTAACATACCCAGGCCGACGGTCGGCCCGCACAGGGCATCCTCAGACGATTCTGGCCCATCTGCCAAACCTGAGCATTTAAAATTCATCCGCAAAGAATACGGACTCAACCAGGCCCAGCTCGCCGTCCTGCTCGGCGTGTCCCGTGCAACGGTCAACCGGTACGAATCCGGGGACTACGTGATCCCAAGACACATGCTGGTCACGCTGCGTGGCGTGGCGGCAACATTGAAAGAACGGAAATTTAACCAGGAAGATTAAAAAGGAGAAAGGAAATGAGAGACCAAGACGAGCACAACTACCCTGACGTGGTGGATTTCGCCCACCAAATTATCAACATGCAGTCCGAGATCGAGTACCTTCGCAGGGAGTTGGAGCATTACAAGGAACTGGTGGCGATCCTCCGTAAGGGCCGGGACGACAGCATGAAGCACACCCAAGAGATGGTCGGCCTGACTTTCAAGGCGCTGCTTGACCCGAACAGCCTGGTAAATAAAGGACTGGAAGCAGTCGCTAAGGAGAGGACGCCGGAAAATGCTCGGTATGGCCAGGAGAGACTTTAAAAAAGGACGAGGGGCAGTTAGTGTATGTAAGGCAACACGGTCGCACCACAATGCATTGGGTTTGATCACCAATGTGAACGACAGTGCGCGGGTTCGAGTCCCGTCTGCTCCACCAAAAACCTTCGAAAGCCCGCCCCGTAATCTCGCAAGAGAGCGGGGTTGAGGCAGTGGAGGCCGGACAACAACCGGCATTTTTGGAGTAGATACCATTTAAACCCGATAGGAGGCCCACCATGACGCCGCTGGAGTAAAGGCCAGCAATCCCCACACAGGCGATAGCCACCAGCGCCCCGGCTAACCACCGGGGCAGTTTAAAGACAATTAAGGAGGAAAGACAAATGACAAACGAAGAAAGAGCAGCAATAGCCGACGAAGCCTTGAACGCCCTGCCTGAGCGGGAGGACGACACCTGGACCGATATTATCGACCTCACCACCAACCTCCTCCACCTCGCCCATCAAGAGGGCCTGGACCCGCAGACTATCCTGCGCATGGCGGAGACTCACTTCGAGGAGGAGGAGAGATAATGATCTTAAAAAATGGCTGGTACTACGACGACAATAATAACCGCTGGGACGCTGACATTTACACCGAAGTCCAGGCCGAGAACTTTTCAAAGACCCTCACAAACTGCTCCGACTGCTCCGACTGCTCCGACTGCTCCGACTGCTCCGACTGCTCCGACTGTCGCTACTGCTCCGACTGCTCCGGCTGTCGCTACTGCTCCGACTGCTCCGACTGCTCCGGCTGCTCCGGCTGCTCCGGCTGCTCCGGCTGCTCCGGCTGTCGCTACTGCTCCGACTGCTCCGGCTGTCGCTACTGCTCCGACTGCTCCGGCTGCTCCGACTGTCGCTACTGCTCCGACTGCTCCGACTTCAAGGAAAACCCGAACAGGTACACTGGCAAGAAGATCGGTTCCCGCAGCGCCCAGACTACGACATACTGGCTAGGAGAGACTGTCCAAGTCGTTTGCGGCTGTTTTCGCGGAGACCTCGCAGCTTTCGAGTCCGCAGTGGAGAAAAAACACAACGGCACCGACCACGGCAAACAGTATCGGCAGTATATTGAGATAGTTAAAACTATTATGAAAATGGAGGCTGAAGGATGAATAAAAAATACACCGTCGTTTTACTCCGTCCGGACTACCTCTGCGCGGACATCCCGCAGGGCCAGGACGTTTATGTGGCCCATGTCGAGGCCGAAGATGAGGCCCAGGCGTTCAAGTTCGGCCAGAAAGAAGTCGCCGCAGCGGATAACGAAGACCTTTAAGCAGACGAGCAGATACCTTACGACGACTACGCCCTCTCGGTAATGTTTGAAGGGCACCATGATCCGGTTATGTTCGGCTGGGAAATTTAAGGAGGATGGGATGGAAACTTACAAAGAGTACCACGTATCCTGGGAGATCGAACTGCCTGCCCTCTCCCCTATCGACGCCGCCATGTCGGCCCTGAACACCCTGAGAGACCCGGACAGCAGGGCGACAGTTTTTCGAGTGAAAGCTATCGATGACGATAACCCGTTCGCCTCTAGCCAGACCATCGACCTCACCCGCATAGCCGAGAAAAACTTGGAGGAGGAATAAATGTTGAACGCATCACCAGTAAAAAGCACCAGGGGCGGCAAGCCATCGTCAATACCTAAACTGGCAGTCTACGGCAAGGGCGGTCAGTTCGTCTTTAATGCCGCCGCCAGGAAAGAGTTCGCCTTGGACGACTTCGAGTACGCCCTGCTCAGTTATGACAGCGTGAGGGGCAACGTCAGGCTCAGGCTGACCAAACACGAGACCGAAGGGGCGCACCGGCTCCACAAACGCAAAGAGTACATCAGCATCCACGCCACCAATTTTGCTAATCGGTTCCACCTGTCGGACAAGTTCTCCTCTGCAATCACACTGGACACTGCAAGCGGTGTGGCGTTGGTTGAGGTGCATCCGGAAGTGAAAGAGAAGGCCGTTCCTAAGCCGAAGGCCGTAAAGCCTAAAGCGGCCCCTGCGTCAGAGGCCAAACCCGAGCCTCCCGCATCTTTGGAGGTGCCTGACTTACAGAAAGCCCTTGAGAGAGCAGTGGCGGCAGGCGTCAAGGCGGCACTTGAGCAGCTGGTTGAAGAGGCTCGGACAATCTTGTCAAAACTTTAAGGGGTAAGGAGACCACCGAATGTTCCAGTCCGAAAGAGCAGAACTGCTGACCATGCACCTAAACCGACTCCTCCAGCCAAGCCGCAGAAGGTTCCCGGCCCTTATCCAAACCTTCGAGGTCGAACCTCCTAAACCCACCCGCATAATCCGCCCGCCGTAC
>Ga0209728_1000737_pt1 | contig 23720 bp, 14 predicted proteins | sample RifGroD1_FD_183997 | JGI IMG/M metagenome (GOLD analysis project Ga0209728, IMG submission 183997) | Groundwater microbial communities from Rifle, Colorado, USA - Groundwater D1 (SPAdes) (version 2) | ecosystem: Environmental > Aquatic > Deep subsurface > Groundwater | place: Rifle, Colorado... | reverse complement strand
GTGCATAAAGTAACGCATCAACAGCCAATACAGATTCAGCAATTACAACACCTACAGGTAATCCATCTATAATTTTTGTATTTATTTCTGCATAAGGAGCATTACTATCACTAAATGAAATAACTTCCAATGCAGTTCCCTTAAAAATTCCAGGTATACCAATAAGTGAGTAAGGATAAGCACCAATTCCTGTATCTGTTCCAGTTCCTCCACATCTTATTACCGATGTCAATAGAGTAGAATTCCACCCGATAGAATTATAGGATGTTAATGTTATAATCACGGTATTGTCTAAAGTATCTAATTTTGTTGCTAAATCTAATCTTGCTTGATCATCTGCAAAAGTATCGTATAATTGTGTAAAAATAACAGATAAATCACTTCTGTCAATTACTGTTAACATTAATCCTCTGCCACTCACACTACTTGCACTAATTATTTTTTTATTTATTAATAGTGAACGATTAGCATTTCTGTTTGCACCAGTTCCTTTTACATAAATTTGACCATCAACAGTGTATGCTGGAGTTGCCAATGCAATAGCCTCAATTAATAATTTTTTAGTGCTGTTTACATATATGAATTTATTTACTAATTTTTTCTTTTGGGATCTTGTCATCGCAATAGGATAATCTAATTCTGCATAGCCAACCCAATTATTTAATTCAACCTCTAATCCATCTATTCCACACGATGCAATTGTTCCAGTTAAGGAGTTTTGATAATTGTTAATTATTGCTGAATCAATTACAAAACCAGTAGCAATATTTATTATGTCTACACTTTCATTGTTAATTTTTACAAATGCTTCACTTAACATTGTTGCTTCTGCATAAGTAATTTGTCTATCTTTAGCAAAATCAGCAATATTAGTCAACATATTAGCAATAGCAATATTTACTTCTGAAACTTGATCATCTGTATATATTCCTGCTCTTTCTTCTCTGATTAAAGCAATTTTATTAATTAATATTGCCTTTGTATTTTGCACATTTTCAAAAAGAGTTTTTATAATATCTCTCTCCGTTAAAAGAATAATTATTGGATATGTTGTTTGATCAATCCACTTATTTAATTCTAATGTTAATGCATTTAATGCGTCCCTATAATTTATTTTTTCATTTGGAATAATATCATCTGTCAATCCTAAAGAATTAGCAATAATAATAAAATCCTCTGATTCTGCATTTGCTTGTTGTAATGAATTTTTCAATGCACTTGATTCTATTTTTGTTATATATCCATCAAGTGAAAATCTATTTACATCAATATTTAAATTTAATAGTGTACCATTTACTTCTTCAATCTGTATATCAACATATTCTTTAGCTTTGATTAATTGTTCATTCCATTTTTGTTTGTTGAGATCAATGATATCAACATAATTTTTTTGTTCATATAAATATTCTCTAAGTTTATCTCTATTATCTTTGCATTTTTTAATATCTGCAATTGTTAGTTTAATTTCACCAGATTCGAAATCAAAAGATGCTTTTGTTATAGAAGCCAATACATCAATTCCTAGTTGCTCATTTTGTATTGCAACTTTATTTCCTACAACTATCTTTTTCCAATTTCTTTGTTCTGATAGCACCTCAAGAAAATTTACAATTGATATTTCGATAAGTTGATGTGGTATTTTACGATTCTGGAGTTCATCAAGAGCAGAAAAATACAAATCTGTAGAAAGAATAATACTTTCGTCTGACCACTCACCATCTAATTCATAATCAATCTTTTCAATTAATAATTCAGGAGTAAAATGATTTTCTTCAGATAAATCAGATTGCAAAGTTGAAATTTGATCTTGTACTCCTGTAACTAGTGCGATTGCAGCGTCTACTTCTATTTGTTTTGCATCAATTTCTATTTGTAAAGCTACTTTTTCAGCAGTAAGAGCAACAACATTAATTCCATTATCTTGATTAGTTTTAATATTGTCGTCAATTATTAGCATATCGTCAACTAGCAAGGTCATCTCATTTTGTTTTTCAGTTAATGCAATTTGATATGCAGTTAATTGTGCTAATAAATCAGTATAAGCAGATGCTTCTTGGGACATTGCAATTTGATAATCTAGGATTGCATGGCATAAACCATCAGTCATATAATCAGAACTTGTGATCACATTTCTGCTTTCATCTCTAAAAAATGGATAAAGAAAAAAATCGTAATTTTCTAAAAATGGTTTTCCGAGTGGATTGATAGATTGAATTCCAATGCCATCCTTCCCATAAACATTTAATCTAGTACAGAAATTTTCATCATCTTCACTTTGAGTAATTGTACGGAGATAGTTTTTATCATTTATTCTTAAACCATCAAATGTACCAAATTCTTCAGTTTCAAAGAAATCAATTACTCTATTTTGCGTATTAAATTTAGCAATAATTTTATATTTCTCTGTAAGTGTATTTCTTATAAATTCTAATTTCGTGCTAGAAATACCTTCAAAAGATCGATATATAGAATTTAGAGAAATTGGAACATTTCCGAGAGTCCATGAGGTTCCCTTGAGAATTCCATCTACAACTTCTGTGGTGGTTGCTTCATCAACAATTGTATCTCTTGAATATCCATTCATAATTTCTGATAATAAAACGGCTTGGGCGGTATAAGCTTTAATTCTTTTGTCATTTAACTCATTTTCCAATGATACGCAATTCACTTCTAAGTAATCGGAATCTTCATCTGCGGTTGGGATGGGACTACTAATTATAAACCATTGTACATAATCCCCTAGAATAAGTTTGATTAAATATCTATTACGTAATAATGAAATATGATTATTTTGTTGTAATTGATGATTAATGTTAAGTTTATAAGGAAGTAAGAATGAAAGTGTATCTAAATCTAAAGAATTAATATCTAAGTTAATTTCAAATGCTTCTAGGAGGTTGGATATTTTTGTTTTGTCTGGTTTATGCAGAGATAATTTAGGCGAAGGTGGTTTTAATGATAAGTCTATATCTTGATACATTTATGATTTTTCTCCTTTCGGAAGTGTGTATTTTACAGTAATTTGAATTGATATTTGAATTGAAGTTTAATATTGCCAAAACATAATAACCTATTTACTCCCCTTATTGTAGAAAGAAAATCTCCAGACATCTTATCATAACGATAAGTTAATGGGATGGAAGTTTTAATATCTTCATTTTCACAATTAATTTCTAGAATTTCATTTGCTTGAAGTCCTGTAAATGAAATTGTATTTCCTCCATCAGAAAGATTAGTAATAGAAAAACTAGTGCCAGAAATTACTTGAACTGTGATAAATGGCTTGCAAGGAATATCTCCATTATTTACAAATTTTAGAGTAGTGGATGTGGGGTTTGTGGATAGGTCATATTGAATAGAGGAGTAAATTGGAGAATAAGCATATGGAGAATCACATTCGAATTCGCAAACAATATAACCTTCTCCACGCCCATTGTGCATCAAGTCAGATGAATTTGTACAAATTGCGTAATACAAAATGTCAGGAATTTCTGAAAATGATAATGGAACAAAAAAATCAGTGTGTAACCATCTTTTAACTGAACGTAATTTTCCCTCATCAAATCCCTCTCGAAATGCTAAAAAACATTTGATGACTCTTGATGATTCTTCTACCCCTTGAAAAAATGGAATTGGATTATTTTTTACTTTTGTTTGATTGACTATTCTGTCAGGAATTAATGTTTCGCTATATAGTCCAGAATCAACAGTACAATTAATTATATCAAATGTCTGTGAACTAACATTATTAAACATTAAATATAAGCTTTCTGATATTGGCATATTTTCACCTCAATTTAAAGTAGAGAGATTTGCTTGACTTCTCTCTACTTTTATTATTTATTTTTTAATCATTTTTACTAAATCAGCATAAACTAATTTTACAATTTCCTTCGCTTGATTTTTACTAGTTCCAGAAGGAATCGTAATATTAAACACAGGATTTAAATTATTAGTCGTATTAGTAGATATATTATTTGCCAGTTGTGGCATTTGGAATGATGGAATATTTAATGTTGGAAGAGATATACTTTTCAGTATATTTGGAATGTCAATTTTTGATAGAATGTCGGCAATTTTGAAGAATTTTGATGTTTCTGTTGCGTTTAGAATTAATTCATCTTGATGGACTATCATTGATTTACCACCAGGACCCCATGATGGAGTTAATGCACCAGAATAAGCAGAACCCATAGAATCACTTGTACTCATGGACATATTTATTCCATCTAAATTACCTGCCGAATTTTTAATATCATCTATGATATTTTTTATTTCTTCAAATGATCCTTTGATTAAATCTGCTTTACCTGTGATATCTTTGGTGAATTCTTCATAAAAAACAGCAAGAGATAATTTAATTGCATCAATATTACCATTAATGATTAATAAACGTTGTTCTGCCCAATATCTTTCATTATTCATGAGTTCATTAAATGTTGTTTCTGTAGCAACTTTTTCTGCATCTAATTCAGATTTCTTTAAATCATACTTGGTATTTTCTGCCTTTTTCTTTGCATCAATATCTTTTTTATAATCTGCAAGTTGATCTTGGAGATTTTGTTTACGAAGAGTATTTGTATGATCAGTTTGCATGTCATCAATAGATGAGTTTTTTTCTGCAAGTTGTTTTTGAAGATCAGCAAGTTTAGATTTTCCTGAAATAGAAGTGTCTTTGGACAAGATATTAATTTGATTTTGAATATCTTGTGCTTCAGATTGAGATTTTTTAAGATTTTTATTGTAATCTTCAGCAGATGAGAGTTTATCAATTGCATCAATTTGTTTGTTTATAGAATCTTCATATGCAGTTGCTTCTTCATCTAGGAGGTCTAATTTTTGTTGATGGCGAGTGTCTTCAAGTTTCGCTTCATTTTCTATATTTTTTATTGCTAATTCTTCTTGCTTTTTATAGGAATCTTTTAGGGTTTGGATTGTTTGGTCTGCTATTTCTGTTTTGATATCTAGGAGAGATTGTTGGAGAGATTTTTGGGAATCAGCCAATTCTAATACAGATGTTGAATTATCTCCCCAAGCTTTTTGGAGTTTTGACAGTTTATCAAAAGTGGCAGAAAGTTGTTTTTGAGTTTCTACGGATGAAGCATTCCATAAATTTTGATAATATAAAGTTGCTTCACCTTGCGCGTCAACAAATTGAGATGTATTTTGAAATCCAGATTGAGTAGATACTTTTACGAATTCTGCTTCTATTTTTGACTTTGCTTCTCCCAATTGTGTAATTTGAAGTTTTTGATTCTTTATTAAATCATTTGTGAGAGACAATTGTAAATTATAGTCATTAGCAGATTTAGCAGTAGCAATTTGTTTTTCTAGAAGCTTACCTTGTTCTGCTGTCATTTCTGCTTGAGTATTAAATGAGCGAATAAGTGATTCTTCTATTGAAACTTGTTCTGCTATTGATGATGTTGGAGATGCTTTTTCTTTTTTATCTTTTTCTTTGCCTCCAGACATTCCTATACCTGAAAAATCTATGCCAGAAGTACCTTTTATTGCAATTCCGTCCATTGCAGATGCCAAAGCACTCATTTGATCTGAATATTGTTTTAATCCTGATAGTTGTGCTTTCATTTCAGGAGTAATACCGTATCCATTTACCCCACTTGCATTTCCACTTGCGTCTACAAGAGTTCTTCCGCCATCTAAAGGTTGTGCAACCAATGCTCCAGCTCTATAATAATTAGACCATGCAGAGGCAAGAGTCTGTATTAATTCTTGATCTACTTTTGCCTTTGCTTCAGCAAGTGATTTATATTGACTTAAATCTCCATTATATAATTTAGATAAAGCATCCATTACTTGAGCATTGCCTAGAACTTTTGCTTTGTAGAATTCTTCACTATCCATAAGCATTTGAGCATATGCTTGACGAGAAACCTCTTGTTCTTCTTTTATTTTATCAGTAATTATTTGTCTAATTTTCGCTTCATTGCCAAGATGATTAAGAAGTTCTGGATATGTTGCAGATAATTTAATGATAGTGTCAAGACTTATAGTGCCTGAATCAGAATATTCCTTCATAGCAGATTGGAGTTCTGAAATAGATGATGCAGACGATGACATAGTTTCTTGAAGAGTTTTTAGGGAAGATGAAAAATCAACTATTTTTTCTTCTGTTTTAGGTGCAACACCACTTAGCACAAGTAAACCTTCAACGAAAGGTTTAATGAATTCCATTTTCATATTAGGATTTGCTCTTGACATAGCGGTTGTTAGACTATCTACTGCATCTTGATGTATCTTTTCTGCCTTAGAAGCGTCAATATTCCCTTTTTGAAGACCTTGCAAAGATGTATTCCATTCATCTATAATTGGTTTAATATTTATATCTGTTTTAAAAGTGTCGAATAAAGTCGATAATACTTGTGCAGGACTTTCTCCACTTTTACTTATTTCAGATATTATACCCATATATGATTTGGAAAAATTACTTAATGAATTAGATGACAAATTTAAAGATTCTAATTCTGTTTGAGTAACTGCTTTTAAACCACTAGACATAGCAGAATTAGCTTTTAATATTTCACCCTGAACTTCAGAAATCTCACCTTTAATTTTATTAATATCTAAATCTTTATTTGCAATTAAGGAAACTTTTTCATCAGGAGTATAACTATTGTTTGGCCCAATAATATTGGTTTTAATTTGTTCCTGTTTTGATAATTTATCTTTTAAATCATTGAGTTTATTTTGTTTTTCAATTATGTCATCTATTTGCGAGGATTCATTTGCATAGAAATCACTAACTAATTTTTGTTTATTTATTTCTAACTCTTGTCTTTTTAAATCTAAATATTCACGGAGACTCTCAGCTGAACCTAAAATTGCTTTACCTTCCGAATCAAAACCTTCTATTGATTGAGGTAAAAGAGTAGATAATTTTTCAGTTGCTTCGGATAACTTTTGAGTCTCTTCTGTAGTTTTGTTTTTCTTTACAGATAATTCGTCGTATGTAGAAATTAAAGTTTCAGATTGGGAGACTTCTGAAGATAATGATGATACAGATTTTTGAAGAGAATCAAATGCTTCTTGTGCTTTTTCTTTTGCATGAATCCATGAATCTGCGTATCCCATTACTTTACCGATTACGAGAGAAAGAGCAACCGATAAACCAAGTGTAGCAACTGCTTGGAATGCCGCCATTGCGATTCTAGCTACTATTGCAGATGAAGCTAATGACCTCATAGCACCGCTTATTCCTGTAATAGCAACTCCTAATGCATTTGTCCATCCTGTTCTACCCATTGCGGTTTGTTGTGCTATAGCTAAACGAATACTTGCAATATATTCTATAACTGAAACTTTTGCCATTTGAAAACCAACAATAAATGGATTTGTCCTCCATGTATTGGCATATCCACTAAATTGTCTCATGACTACTGATGTTTCTATTACCGAAGCTTTAAATGCTAACATTGGAGCAATTAAAAATGATCTACTCATAAATCCTTGAAATTTTGTGGAAAATAAAGAAGCAGTTAAAACTACTGTTGCCAATATTGTTGGGATTCCTCCCATTACACTAGCAAAATCTGCAAAGCCAGATATTACAACTGTTAAACCTTTTACTAGGTTTTTCCAAGTATCAGTATTAATTGAATTTAAATAAAATTTTTCCCATGCCGCAGTTAATCTTGCTACAGAGGCAGATAAAGAATTGTTATATATTTCTTGTTTTTGTGCAGTTACCCCTTCGCTTTCTTGTGCGGCAGTTGTATTTTGTAGAACTTTGTCGTAATTGGACATAAGACTAATAAATGCATTTCTTCTATACATTCCAGCACTGGCCTGTGCAATAGATTGGCGTTCAACATCATTTAAAGTCTTCCATCTTTCGCCCAATTCCGACAAAATCTCTCCTAATGGACGAATTGTGTCGGATGAAGATTTAATTGCTATTCCTATATTATAAAATTTTTTTTCTATCCCTTTAAACTCTTCTGGATCAGACTCTTCCCCTACGGCTGATATACGGCTAATAACTGTGCGGAGGGCATTTGAATTTTCTGCCCCACTACGCCTCGAAACTTCTATCATGGTACTTAAAATGCCAGTTGTTTCGGAAACTGAAAGGCCCGCTTCCTTCGCCACGCTTCCGACAGTACGCAATCCGCTAGAAATCTCAGAAACTGCCTTGGGAAAATCCATTTGCAAATTACGTGCCGAGCCCAATACAGAATCGGTTACAGATGTTATATCATTGGCCCCAAGTCTAAATTGACTCATAATCCCCATTAATTCATCACTGGTCTGCTCTACTCCTTGCCCTGTAATATTTGATAAAGTAATTGCAGATTTTGACTTTGTAAGAACATCATCCAACGTAGAGGAATAAGTTCCGAATACAGCTATAGATTGCATTACTTTACTAGTTGTAGAACCTATAGCAGAGGCAAATTGATTCGCTGTACTAGTTATTTCTCCAAAAACTAAATTTGTATTAGTCATCTCAAGTTGTAAATTTGTAAACAATTTTGATTGTTCTGACATAAATGTAAAGGCCTCTTGCATCTTATGCAGACTGCCCATTACCAATGTCGAAACTGCTATCCATAGCGGAAAACGCTGTAGAGCTACCGACGTGGCTTCTCCTAGTCCTATTTGCCTATTTGCCAAATTACCTGTTGATGTGCTTAAAGAATCTATTTGTCCTCTAAGCAAATTATAATTACCAGAAACACTCATAGTCTGAGTATCATTAAGTTTATAAGTTTGCGTTACTTGTTGCATACCAGTACTCAATGTTTTTATTTTTGCATTCAATAACTCTAAGTCTGGTATTAATTTTTGCGTTTTAAAATCAATGGGATTACTTCCAGACTGTTGTTTAAGAATATTAAATTGATTTGTAACATTTCTTAAATCGGCAAAAGTTCTTTGAGCTGCCACTGTACTCTGATTAAGCAAATCTGGAACTCTGGTACTCGAACCAATTTGCTGAAATGACCTACTAGCTTCATCAAATTGATATTTAAGTCTGATTGTCTCGTTTTGTGCATTTTTTAATACAGCAATTAACTTTCCTGCTTGATCATAATCATAACTAATTAAAGTATTTCCTTTATATTGACCAGAGGCAGTTAAAGAATCTGCAAATGTTTTAGCTTGAGTTAATGACCCAGAACCAGGAGTTGCTACCGTACTTTGTCCTTGAACTTGTACTCTAATTAATGGTCGTAACCCTTCTATTTGCTGTTTAAGTTTTGTAATTTCAGAAGGTGGAACGAATAAAGTTAAATTAACTTTTTTACCATCGATTTTAGATGTATTAAGTTTTAAATTTCCAAGACTAAAAGATATTGATTCAATCTTGCTCTTTAGTTCTTTTGTAGCGTTGGAAGGTACTTTAATATTATTTATTGATACATTGTCTAATTTTATTGCTAATTTTTCTAAATTGGATTTTATATTATTTAATGCACTAGAATCTATTTTTATATTATTAATGATTATGGGATTTGCTTTGACAAAGTTGTTTAAACGATCTATTGTTGTTTTTATTTCTGATTGGTCATATTTTATTATTAATTTAGCACCAACAGTATACGTATTTCCCACTAAACATCACCACCTTATAATTTTTTAATTGCATCACCCACTGCTTTATCTATTAAATTAATAATACTCTCGGAATTTTCTTCTATTGTATTTTCCATAAATGGCCTTGGACGATTGTATCCGTAAGGGTAATTAAAATCATATCCCTCTCCTGTTTCTACGATCTGAGCATAACTCTCTAATGAATTATTTGAATCATTCATATGATGACTTTTAGCTATATCATCATCTACATAAACATCTATACTTATTCCATTTAAATCTTTGTTTATTGGAGATTTCTTTACCGCTCTTTTTAAATTATAAGTGCGTTCATACATTGGATCTGACGGATTATATTTATCATATACATCTAAATCTATATGTTCACGAACATCCTCAATCAACATATCTCCAATTATTTTTAATTGACTTGAAAGTTCTTGTTCTAGTTTTTTTACTAAATCATTTGCTAAAAATGATATATCTTTTGGCAATATTTTCACCTTCTTTTAGTAATATTTTCTTTACAAATGCATATATTTTAGTATATAATTGGAAATAAGAAAGGAAGTGACTAAATTGATAAAAATAATATTAGCAGTAATAGTATTTATTATAATAATGGTTATTATGGAATTAATTAATGAACCAAAAGATAAAAAGTTTGAACGAATAAAAACAACAAAACAAACTTTAAAATCAATACCATTAATTCATATAGATGGAATTACTAATTATGGGAATGGTGTAAAAGTAAAATTTTCCAAAACTCCGGATAAAATAAATATTGATAAAACTTATTCTATTCCTACAAAAAATATAGAATCTACCTTATTTAATTCTTCCAAGGAACTTACAGAACATCAAAAAAGTGTTGTAGGTAGATCATTACTTGGAGGGCTATTATTAGGCCCAGTAGGTGCGGTAGTTGGAGGAATATCAGGTGTAGGAACACAAAAAGAAACATCAATGATGTGGATGATAACTATCAATTATAAAGAACATAATCAAAATAAAACAATTGTGTTAGCAACCGAAGATGAATTTATGATCCCAAGATTAAAAACAGCATTGAATGCATATTGAATATTAAAAGAATCCATATGCTACTATGGATTCTTTTAATATATTATTTTACTATTTATTCATTAACATCCAAGGCTTTTGCCAACTCTTTTTCTTCAACCATTTGTTCTACACTTTTTTTAAATTCATCAACAACCCCAGACATTTTTAAAAGTTCATCTTCAGGCAATAAATTCATAATCTGTCCAAACAGTTCTAACTCTGCTAATTTATCTGCCATTGCCAATAGTTTTTCTGCTTCGTCTGGAATAGATATATTTGTGAATTTTTTTATCATAAGCATAGGAAGAATAATGGTATCTTTGAGAGTGTCTATTCCTTCCATATCTTTTAATTCGTCAATAATTTCCATATAATCAATCATGATTCTTTGTGTATCTGTCTTTTTAAGATACTTTGATACCTCTACCTCATACTCCTCACCGAATCTATCAGCTACCCTTTCTGTGACCTTCTCGTTGAATTTATTGAAACCTTTGTTTAAAGATGCCTCATTTAATTTTTTAATAGTTGCCATTGTATTTTCCTTCTTTCATTTAATTATTTTATTTATTATACTATTTCTTTATTTAACTGGTTTATACTTGTACTATCCCAATCTACATATGGAATTACTATGCATTCATTCATGACTAATTTCCCTTCAACCAATAAATAATTAAAACTATTATAATTACTTAATATTCCTTTATTATTAACATATTCCAAGATCAACTCCCTACACAACTCTGGTTTATTTTTTATATCGCTTTCCCATAAGTATAATATGTCAATTTCTTTATATCTTTTTATATATGTTCTCTTTCTTTTGTCTCTAGTAATACCTTTTATTTGCATTTGATTTAATTCTGTGAATTTTAAAGGGTTTGAATGAAAATAATCTCCATTAACCTCAATCATCAAATTGTAGTCTGATAAATAATTATCAATAGCATAATATTTGCAATTGTATTCATTCACATATTTTATATTTAATTCTTCTAAGATATTATCAACCCCAATTTGAGGTTTTGTTATTCTTTTAAAACTACCACTTGTATACCTAGCTGTTGTGACTATGCTCATTCTTCTTCTTTGTTCGACAGTCTTTTTTATACCAAATTGATTATGCCTTTCTCCAACATAGTATTTACTTCTAAATTCCCAGTAACATTTTTGAGAGCAGAAATTATGTATATTTTTCTTAATATAAAAAGGGATAACTTTATTTTCACATCCACAATTATCGCATTTAGTTTCAATTCTATTATAACTAGGATGATCTTCTCCTTTTGGTTCAAACTCTCTTTTATAGTTCCAATAGCAATCATATGTGCAAAAATATTCTTTATTTTTAAGATAAATACTTAATATTTTTGATTCCTCTATGCCACAATATGCACACATCACCTTAACATTTAAAGGTTTATTTCCTATTTTTATATAATTATTTAAAAGTTCAATTATATCTTCTAAGTTTCTATTCAATATTTCACACAAATCATTTATGTATGTGATTTTTTCATTTAAAATATTATCTATAATTATCATACATTCTTCTTTATTCCAGTTTTCTGGAATATTTAATTCATCTGTTCTTTTAATATACTCACATAGTCTACAACTACTTCTAAGACCTAATGGTGCATTTTTATCTATTCCATAATCTGATATTAATTTTATCTCTTCACATACACTGCACCTTTTATAACTTTCTTGAATTTTAAAATCACTTAGATATGTATCACATATTTCACTATATTTCATATTGTAATGTTTTTGTAAAGGATACTCCGAATATCCCTTATCTTTCATTTTTAAATATTCATCGCACAATGGCATTCTGCCTAATTCTTTTGCAATTTCTCTCAATTCGACAATAGAGATGTCCATTCTTTCTTCGACTGATAATGGTTTTTCAATTAATCCAAAATATACACATGCGTTATCAATACTACCATATTTGTCTACGTACCAATCTCTAGATGGTTTCATTTTATACAACTTAGCATCATCTTTGGTAGGTGCTCTTTTAATTTTGTTAAATATGTCAACTAGTTGTTCCTTGGATACTTCCTCTGTATATAAGTTTAGTTTTTTATTAGTTTTATTTGTTAATAATGGTTTTTCATGTTTTAGTTTTAATCTAGATCTTTTTGTTTTTATACCACCCTTAGATTTATTTAGTATTTCCCCTATTTCTTCATCTGACATTTTTAAATAGTTATCTTTTAAAAACTGTATATGTTCGTCTGTCCATTCTGGAAATTGATTAGCCATTAATAATACATCTCGCTTTCTTATTATTATTTTCCTCGCCCATAAAAATATAAAACTAGCAAGAAACGATGTGCGAGTTACATCTAATAGTGGGTAATTACTTCCACTATCTCTTGCTAGTAAAACTATCAAATCCAAAAAAGAATCCATATCTCTACAGATTCTTCACAATCCCTCTAAAAATCAAAACCCTACAACCCTTGCCACAAGCCACTTTCAAAATATAAATTTTCCTATAAAAGTGTACTTTTCTGGGATGTTATTTTAAATAGAAAAGGAGAGGATTATTTAATATCCTCTAATCCTTTTTTCTCAACCATTTTCATTCCATCTGCATTAAAATACTTACCCAATTCATCATCAACTTCTGTGTCATCGTATAAATCTACCATCGACACATTTTCCCATCCAACTATATCTTTAATTACCGAAGCAGGAATATTACATTTACACATTGAAGTTGTAAAGAAATGTCTACAACTATGCCAATAAAAATCTATCCCCAATATTTTAGAAAATGATTCTGCATAACCATCAATAGCAGTAACTTGTAATGGTTTCCATACTCCTAACCGTTTATTTGTAAATAATTCATCACATGTAATTCCCAACTCTTCACGTTGTTTCATCCATAAATCAAAATAAGGTTTAAACTTTGCTACTATAATATATTTATTTATAAACTTTCCCAAGCCCTTGCCTTTTGTCTTAATCTTTTCAGGAGTTTTGTAAAGAGAATCATATATTATATTTTGTTCTGTAAAATATGAAACTTTAAATCTAAGTAATTCTGATTTTCGCGAGCCTGAATTTAGAGCTAAAGATAAAATACAAGCTTTTTGATACAGCTTATTTTCTACAAGGTAATCAAGTAGTTTTTCTATTTGATTATCTTCTAATACAGTTTTTTCTCTTGCTTCTTGCTTTGGAGGTGAAGGTATTTTATTAATTATTGGTTTATAATTAACATATAAGTCATCCATCATTGATTCAATAAAATTAGACAGACTACTCAATACGGCTTTTCTGCGTCTAATTCTACTTGAACTTAATTCAAGGTCTGATATCAAATGTGATTGATATTTCATGACATCTCTTTTAGTAAAATCAACAAAGAATTTATTATCGTTATTTTGTAAATTCCAAACGAAAAACAAATCTAAATCACTGGCATAGGCGTATATTGTAGTAATTGCCTTACCTGTTGCTTTTAGATACTCAATAAATTCTTTTGCCAATTCTTTATTTTCTTTTGATATTTGGGATATTAACTCAGGGGATGTTTGTATTTCTTTTCGCGTTTTTCGGGGCAACTCAAAACACTTCCTTTTTATTATTTTTATTTATTACTAATTGAATATCTTCTTATACGTATCTTCATTCAAATCACTAGGAAACAATATGTAATATTCTAATCCCGAATCATTAAACATATTTTCTTTATCCTTAAGTTTTAGTCTATACTTTTCTTTTGATTTACTATTTAATGGTTTATCTTGATAGTACCAATCCTTATAATCACGCAACATTCCAGCAATCTCTATATATATCAACCTTTTCTTATATTTTATTACATAATCACAATCAAGCATACCTCTATAATCACATATAAATGTTGAATATCTAATATCTCTTAAATAATCTTCTTTATATTCTAAATTTAAAACTCTTAATTGTTTGCTAAAAGACAATTCAAATTGGGATCTTACTTTTTCTTCATTGTCTTCAAAGAAATAATTTAACCCACTTCCAGATTCAACAAATTCAAATCCTATACTATTTATAAATTCCCTTGGAGATGATCCATTATCATTAAACCATTTTTGACAAGATGGATAAGATGCCATTTTTATCTTTTTCCAATCCGAGATAGTCAAAGTATAACGATTTTCCTTTTCTAAAATATATGCACATAATCTCACTATATCTCTTTTTATAGCAAAGAGAGAACGTTCTTCGTCTTGTAGGTTTCTACCCACTATCTCTAATCCTAACTCTTCTTTCATTTTATTAAAACCACCCCAATAGCGATTTAAAGCTCCTTGACCGATACTATTATTCTGAACACCTATCAGGTCTTTTTTCATCAATGGTCTTCCTAATTTATCTTGCAACTCTAAAATACATTTTATAGTTCCTTCTTTACTTAAATTATATCTAGGAACCATGCCGATTTCGAACTCGATAAACTCATTGAAGTTAGTAACTTTTGTATTTTTACAATGTTTTACATACCATCGACTATTGTTTAGATTGTATTTTTTGGTTTCTTCATACTTTATTGCTCTACCTAATTCATTCGATATGGTTTTAAATTTTTCTACCTCAATATTATATTCCTCTGGAGTTGGCTTAGATTGTTTTACGCCTTTTTTCATTTGTCAAACATCTCCTTCAATATTTTATGTTCCTTATAAAGAGTAATAAACAGACAAATGCTAAGGATTGCATCTTTCAGGAGCTACCCTAGTCTGTTTACTGTGTTTTTACACACAAAAATAGACACCAAAATTGATGCCCATTATCTATGTAAAATTTATTTACCATTCCAACAACATTTCCACTCTTGGATTTAACTTATCATATTGAAAAGGATTAAATTCCAACTTCAAAAACTCTCCACAGTCATCTTTAAATACCTTTGCTTCAACCAATCCATCATTTATTAACTTTGGGGTAAGCATAAGGTTGTCGAAATCATGTCTTACTTTTGTTTTAAAATAAAATGTATATGTAATAATTGCATTATCTAAATTAAGATTATCTATTTTATAATATTCTGCCAACCATATGGAAAGTTCTTTATATTTGCCTTTTAAAGTATTCTGTGCCATACGAATCATAGAAATATATTCATTCAATGAGGGAGGAATTGGTTTTTTTATTGGAGCAACTTTTCTTCTTGGATATTTTGCGAAGTAATATTTATTATACTCGTCTAATGTATTTTTATCTAATGTAATTAAAACTTGATTAATTATTTTATTTCACTCCCTTAATTAATTTAAACCTTTTCCCTGACTACATCCCTCATCAAATATACAAACTCCTGTTGATTCCATGGAAAGGTCATATGCGTGTATGTAATTTATCTTTCTCACTCCATATCAAATAGAGAGACACCAACAATTAAGTCTATGTCTCTAATATTTTATTTATTATGTAATCAATAGTTATTTTACTCCACATTGATATTAACAGGCCCCCATATTGCAGAAACCATAATAGATCCAGAAACATCAAAAATAGATGATTTAGAACACAATTTAAATTTACCAACAGAATCAAAAATAATCTGTCCTTTAATAGCTTTATTTATATCTGATAATACTGTAATATTTTTTGTAAATTTAATATTTGGTTGAGTAATTAATATATAATCAAATGAATTAGTATAACCTATACCCGGAATTGTTTCTAAGGAACGAGGAGTATTAATAAAAGTTAGTGAACTTCCATTGAATTGATTCAAAATAGCAACACTATTAGAAGGATTAACATTCCAGTTACCAAGTACATTATTAATAACCCCATTAATATCTACTTTTGAATTTTGCAATATCATATTTCTGATAGTATAATTTATACCATACTCATATTTAAAAATAGTGTCAAATACTAAATTTAAATCATTATTACATATTAAATGACAATTAATATAGTTTGCATTACCGCTAAATGGGCCTGTAGTTGTCGTTACGTCTGCCTCAATATTACATCCAATATAGGTAACATTTGTATAATAATCCCAACCATAATTATCTCCTTTTACAATATTACAATCTATAAAATTTGTTTTCCCAACACCACTAATATTAGATTTATTTATAGAGCATTTTTTTATATTACGAACGGTAAATCCTGTACCTGCTTGAAATGAAGAATTATTTATCATTGTTAATCCAGATAATTTAAATGTAGAAGACTGATTAGTTTTCTTTAATTCTATAGCTGAACAATTGTCGAAAATATTTCCACTGTCACTTAAAACTGTGCTTATAAATGTAATATTAGCATTGCTATTTCGCAATCTAAACACATTTTTAAATGTACAATTTGTAATTTCTGATGCTTCTGTTGAAATATATGTGGCTATTGTTGGACAAGAAAATATACAATTTCTAAAAATGCCACTCAAAGATAAACTACTATCAATACTATCAAAAGATGAATTAGTAACTAAATAATTAGGAGAGTTGTTAGGATTCATTTGTAAGCTTTTTGTTATAGATGAAGCAAAAGCACACTTATCAATAGTAAATCTATCTGGAACATTGGTGATGTAAAATGACCCATCAATAGTACAATTTTTAAAATCTATACTTCTTAAATAATTATTTCTTGAACCACTTACACTAGAAATTACAGTATAACCATAGCAGTTATCGATAGTCACATTGTCAACTATAACATTTTTAACATTCTGGTTTATTAAATCTGGTTCAATATCAACTCCACTATGAGGAGAAGTTCCTTTTGCATAACCGATATAAGTATCCTTAATTAATATAGTATCTCCTTGGTTTAATGTTAAACAATTGCGTCTTGCATGTGTAAGGGAACAACCATCTAGAACAATGTTAAAGTTAGACGCTACATCGACACCACCAATAAAAATACAATCTCCCGTAACTTCAGATATGACAGTAGATATTATATTATTTTTAGAATTTTTAATGTTTATCCCATTACCAAATTCATGTGTTGGATATCTGTAGTTTCTTGTATCATTATTCGGCAAAAATAATGTGGAATGATTATAGGTAAATTTAAAAGTATGCCCAATTAAATAAAATATAAAGGTGTCTGACGAACTATATGCATCATACTGAGCTTTAGTAATTGTCGTTGTAGTACCATAACCAAATACTATATTATCAATCCTTAACTTCTGAACACCATTAGATACTCCAATAAATGATACAGATGAAGTTTCGGCAAGTTCTGCTAATGATTCAACGTCTACCATAAGTCTAAAAGCTATGTGTGTGTAATTAACTGCATCTGGAACCCATTTATTGTCAATAAGTACGCAACGATAACTATCTAACTGAACTTTAGTTAATATGAAGGTACTACTACCAAATTCTGGAACAATAGCACCTTTCTCATTTACGCCTGTGTTATTGCCTCCACCAACAACATACTCTTGGAGGTTAACTCCAAAATCGTGGATGAGGCGATCACCAATAATTTGACCTCCATAGATACAAGAATTATCAGAATTAAATATCCTAACAATATCGTAGTTAGCATAATTATTACTTGCTAATTGGATAATAGTCTGATTGTGCATATATAGAGAAATTCCGTCATGCAGAGTTAAAACTTTATTGTCCATGATTAAATCTTGTGGAACTGCTCCTACTAAGTAATTTCCTTTTGGTAAATATACAGCATCATATCCAAGGATAACTGCATTATCTATTGCGGATTGGATATTGACAGTATTTGTAACAGGGTCTCCCTGACCATCTCTTTTAATATTCCATTCAATTGGATCTATATAATATATGTTTTTTAGTAATTCTTTGTTATTTGAGATAGAATTATTATTATAAAAAAGCATTGCATCTCATCCTCCACATTTATACACTCCATATCTCCAACTTCGATCCGTTGGCTATGCCCACACTACTATTCCATAATGTAAATGAAATTATAGGATATCCCATAATACGTGCATCATTAGTTACCCATGTTGTCAATGCACTTGTTTGAGCAAATTTTGTTGGTTGCACAGGATCAACTCGCACAGCATTATGATTATTTTTCAATACCGCAGGTGAATTTATAGAGGTTGACGCTATAACTTCCGTCATACCAAAGATATCTGGAGTATAAGAGATTATAGGGTAATTAAATGTCGTTCCTCCCACTACCCAATAAGGAGTATACCAAGTCTGTGAATTACTATTTGATGGTGCTAAAGTAAAATTTCCAGATTGTTTTTCCCATTTAGAGTATGCAACCGCTCTATACGCCAAACTTGCCGACAATCCGCTTATAGCTATCCCATTTGTCGTATATTTTTCAAAGTGCCATTTTGTAAGATCAACATTAACATTGTCTATAATATCAATAACTGCCCCACCTACAGTAAGGGATATTTGAAATGTATCAATTGTTTTGTTTACCACATAATATGTTCCTTGTACCATTCCCCCTGCATACACCTGTAATGGATAAACTCCATACACACCAATATTAAGTGTAGGGAAAATGCGGTCGCCATCCAATAAACCATGAGCAGTTTTTGTGAATGTATTTGTTGTAACATCAACCGCAGTAACGGCTACCTCAGCATTGCCATTATAAGTGGATACCGCAATTAAACTTCCAGGAGGAGGATTTATACTAAGGCTTTCAACTGACGGAGCTTTAATTAATCCTGTGTGAAATGAATTGTCAGATGCTTTCCCAGAATAATATAATGATATACCTCTATCATTTTTAATTAATGATGGTTTATACAATTGTGTATCATCCCAGTTCCCAGTAAATCCACGCTCTAGTATGGGGAAAGGTACAGACCATGTTATATTATCCAAAGATACTGAGTACCACAGTTTATGAAGTGTATTTAAATCTTGACTCACATATGCAGAAAATACCATTTCATAACCAATTGAAGTTTTGATAATATCAAAATGCCATGGTGTAGGTCGGCTTGTATCAGCGTAACCACCGAACATAGAAAATACTCGTTTCTCAGTCCATGCAGTACCATCAGTTGACTCGTAATATCTAATTCCTCTTTGAATATTTGGTACGGCAAGATAAACCACCCATATTAAATATTTACCTGCAATGGCATCCCATATCGCAACTGGGCAAGTCAAAAGACCACTAACAGGTGACGGATCTGCTGTATAAAGTAATTCCCTTTCAGTCCATGTTATACCATCCAAACTTGTTCTTCGGTAAATCTTTTCCCATGTCGCATTTTTTACAGCACGATACCAACATTCAAGTCTGCCAGTGGTTGAATTGAATACAAGACATGGATCTGAAAGGTAATTAGCCCCCACATTTATCTGGAGGTCTAATGGATTTGTGAGTCCTGGAGGTGTAATCCATGTTTCCCCATCATTTGACACAGCAATACACGGATGTTCATAAGTATCTGTCGTGAATGGTAATGGGCTATAGCTCATCCAATAAGTATAACCATTCCAAGGAGTATCAAATTTGATAGCCTTTGGGTGCATGGCCTGATTGCTTCCATCATAGGTGGCGATAGATAGAGGCGTTGGAGGGTTAGCTTTTACCCTATTAGTAGCTAATTGAGTCCTTGCCACAGTATCAACACCTGTGTTCTGTAACTCGGATAAATTATTCATAATTTCAGATAAGTCATTCGTAACATCTACTTTATACGAACTAAGATCACTATTATTTTTGTCTGCCATTCCTCTTGCAATCATATCTGAGCTCATATTAATTCACTACCTTTCCCTTGACACTCAACGATTTTGTGTCACTTACAGTAATTGCACTAATACGAACTCTAAAACTCGTCCACGCAGTCAAATCTGCTTGCCAAGTTTCATTAATACCAACAGTTTGAGTTGCCAAAGTTAAAGTAGATAAATTTGCACATTTTACAGCATACCAATTTCCATCAGAATCTTTTCCTTCAAAAACACATGTTGATGCAGTTGCATCTCCTGTGATAAAAATATTCATTGTTACCATTCCGCCAGAAATATTTAAAATGAAACCTTCACCAATTTGAGTAGCTGAACTTTGAAAAACCCAATTTGTAATACATGAATTATTTCCCATTATTTTTGCCTTCTTTCTTTTTAGATTTTATTATTTTGAGATTCTTGATTGGATGAGAATTTATTAGTGATTATTGTGATTATGGAAAATAGTAAAAAAATAAGGAAAGAAAGACAATTTGGTTGTCTGTCTTTCCTTATTGTGGATGGGATGTTGTTGGATGTTGGTAGGATTATGAACAATTATAGGATTTGCAATTTCTTATAATTGATTTATGCTGATTGTTGAGTTTTGTATCCATACATTTCACATATACCAGTCCATGATTTACAAAATCTTCTTCTATAAGTGCTATCATCATGTTTCGAAATTACATTAAATACTTTTTTAGATGGATATTTATTTTGTTCTGAAAAGTAATTATCAAATACTTCTGTAAAGTTTGTTTGTAAATATTCTTCACTAAATATACGACCAACATTCCCTGATTTACGCCCAATGTTTGATTTATGTTCTTTCTTTCGTTTTAAATAATCTTCATAGTCAATATCCGATGAATACATTTTCACAATTTCATCATAAATATCTTTATGTAAATCAAACTTATTAGAGTACGATAAAATATTTATTTTTGTTTTTTCTATGAAACCATTATATAATGGTATATAGCCAAATGTATTAACTAATTCTAAAAAATTATCTTTATATCCATCGTCTGTATATTGTTGTTTAATTATGCCAACATCTTTATATATTTTGTCAAACCCTATGCCAACAAGCATATCTGATGTTATATATTTATGTTCCTTAGAAAATTTACGAAGGTCTTGATTCTTATCAATTTTACAATATGCGGTAAACTCATCAATAATATAATTATACAAATCGTCAAATTTATTATACTTTCTTACTACATCAATCCATATCATGTTAAAGTAATTCCTATAGGATTGTATTTTTATATTAGATACAGTATTAAATCCTTTAGTTGTTAATAAGTATGGTTCAATTGCCTTCACTGAAAAGTTGTTATTGTATTCTGTTTCGGTAAATAATGCTTTAATATATCTCATTTTTCCATTGAATATACTTTCACTACATTTCTTACAATATAATTCATAAATATGATTCTTTGTCATTTCTCTGCCGCAAGATGCACAACATATTTCTTCATGAATATTAGGATATAATTTATCTAATAGTTTTTTTGCCTTATTTATTTCTGATTTAGAATAATTTGCCGTAGTTTTTGTAATTCCATTTGCTAAATTAATAACCCAATCCAATTCTTGTGAAGGTATTTTATTTTGTTTATAAAAGTAGTCAATTTTTAATTTAGTCACATATCCAAAATCTTCGGTTGCACACGATAAATTACTATATTGTTCATTCATGGTTTGTTTATCAATTACTTTGCCAGACTTTAATATTTCACTAAAATGTTCAAATATTAATTTCTTAGTCCAATTTACTTTAACTAATTTAGTTTTTACTCCATATTTATCTGCGAACTCATAGTAGGTATAACCACGTTTTAGAATTTGATAATATAATCCCGCACTATACATCTGTAAGTCAGTAGTTGTTGGCAATGTTAAACCATCTGGACTTATCATCATAACTTCATTAAATATCTCATCATCGCTAAGAGAAGAAGGGGATAATAATTTTTTATAAGATACATTTTTAAATTTTAAATCAATATATGGTGAAATCATATCATATAGATGTTTTTGTATTTCATCATATTTTTTATCAAAAATCTCATAGTTTATACTAATTAATATTAGGTCGTTTGAATATTTTTCATATAATTTTTCTTTTATTTTCCTTATTTTATGATAGTGTACTGCTCTTTCGGAGTTTATTTCGGTTGCTTTAACTCCCCACACTTCAATATGAATATCCTTATCATTCTCCAAGTAAAAAGTAAAATCAGACCTAAAATAACCTTCTTCTTTTGGAAATGGATATTGTTCTCTAGTATATTTATCTTTTAATCCTTGACTGCACACATAATTTGCAAAAATCAATTCTCCTATAGATTTATTATAGTCACCACGGAGGTCTATTAAATCACTGCTGTCATCATATTCAATTAATTTTCTAAATGCGTTAACCCCGCCAAATTTACTAACAAAATGGGTATTAATGCGTAATACTTTCTCCATTTCTTTGCTCTTAGGGAATCTATTATATTCCTTTATGAATCCTAATAATTTTTCTTTAATAATTTCTGGATGATTAATATAATAATCTTTAGGCATTGATTTAGAAATATCTTCGATTTTATAACCTAATTCTACTGCTGTGTCATAAACATCGTCTTTATGACTCTTAAAATTATCATACAATCTTTTTCCTATCTCATTTGAAACCATTTTATCTAGTGTGTAGTATTCTTCTAAATATTTTCGTAATTCTATTTTTCTTTTATCATGAGTGTCATAATTGCCATATCCATTGTTATTATTTAGTTTTCTTGTATTTTGTGAAACCACCCCACACATACATTTTCTGCATATGTCTTTACCATATTTATTTTTAATTATTATATATCTACTGTATCTTGTAGTCGATGGTTTATTACATATATCACATTCAAATTCTATCTCTATATTAGAACCAATATGCAAGTCTTCAATTTTTACTACTAATTCTGCATTATGTTTAGTATAAATATATCCTAAATTTTCATAGTATTTTTTGGTAGTTGGATTCCACTTTGTTATTACTTCTTTTGTTATCAACATTTTATTATCCCCTTCCTATATCAGAGACAAATGGGGGAAAGACATCTGTATAGGCAGATGCCTTTTTAATTACTCAATTTAATCTTGCAAAATCAAATTGAAACCATATGTAATTATTTTTCCAACTTAACCTCACTGAATTTAAAATTATCTGGCTTAAAGAAACACTTAATTTCTTCTAAAGTAAACATTTTTTCTAACTCTTCTAGCAGATATACCTTTCCTAATTTAATCCCGAAAGGAGCAACTGCTGGATGATTATAAGTCAAATATTTTTCCATAATTATTTACACTCCTTTAATATTAAACAGCAAGAGTTGGATCTGTCACCATGTT
>Ga0209728_1000736_pt1 | contig 23737 bp, 25 predicted proteins | sample RifGroD1_FD_183997 | JGI IMG/M metagenome (GOLD analysis project Ga0209728, IMG submission 183997) | Groundwater microbial communities from Rifle, Colorado, USA - Groundwater D1 (SPAdes) (version 2) | ecosystem: Environmental > Aquatic > Deep subsurface > Groundwater | place: Rifle, Colorado... | reverse complement strand
CCCATCTGAGGGTTGGGTATTTAAGCTAGATACATCTTTAATGACTGCTATTCCGTATTTTTCTGCTATGTTGCCTTTGCTTATTAATGATCAAACTATGATTGCTTTACAGAAAAACATTAATATGGCTTCTGCTGCAAAAATATTGTTTGGTGAAGTTCCCATGAGAAAAGACGATAAAGGTGCTTCGGTTGCAGATATGGCGGCATTAAATCCTGTTCAATTAGGACAGTTTATGGCTTTGGCTAAATCTGCGGTTGGAGAAGCCGTTAAAGTTTCTGCTGCTCCATTAGAGAATATGCAAGCATTTTCTTTTGAAGGCGATACTGATGTTTTGAGTAAATGGATTCAAACTTCTATGTCTATGTCTGGAATGGATACTGCTTTGATTTATTCAATGCAAACAAAGGCAAATTTAGTAGATTCTCAATTATCCTTTGAATCTGATTCTAAGATAATGGAACAACAATTATATCCTCAATTTGCTGCATTCCTTAATTATTGGGCAAATTTAAGAACAAATAAATATAAATATAGATTTAGATTAGAAGGTAATGATTACTATTTAAATAGAACTCAAAGATATGAAAGAGCTATGGGAATGGCGGATAAGGGAATAGTTCTTCCACAATTGATTTCTAGTGCCATAGGTTTGTTGCCACAAGAGTTGGAAAGAATGCTTCAAGAAGCTAGAGGAAGTGGCTTTGTTGATAAACTTACTCCAATTATTTCTGGTTTTCAAATGAGTGGAAAAGATAGTGATAAAGGCGGTAGACCGAAATCATCGGATAGCGAATTGGGAGAGGCTGGTGCTCAAACAAGAGAAACAGGCTCAAATGATGCTAAAAAATTAAAATGAAAATATAACGAATATTTTTTTGAACAAAATATTTGGCTTCCGTATTTTCAATATATAGACAATAAATGGAGGAAATAAATTATTATGATTACTGCAACACAAAAAACTAAATTAAATAAAATGAATCGTGCTTCTCAGGATGTTTCACTAGGAACTTTAATTCAAGGATTTCAGGGCGCATCTGTTACTACTGTTTCTGCTGCTCAAGCGAGTGCTTCAAGTGTAGCAATTGCTACAGGATTAACTTCTGTTACTGGATTTATATTCCAGCAATATCGCTCAGGTTCTTTAGTTCCAAGTCCAAGTGGTTCACAACTTTATACTACTAACGCTGCTGGTACAGTTACAATTTCAAGTCCTGCTGCTGGTGTAATTCAAACAAGTGATGTAATTCGATTGATTTCTTTCCAATAAAAGATATGTTTTATTTGATTTTTTTGGAAAGGAGGTAAACTAGAATGGGGATGAAATTAATTAGTGAAAATTTAATCGATTCTTTATTGGCGCAATGGGCGCATGAAAAGTATAACGCACATTTATATTTATACATATCTTCTTTCTTAAAAAATAAAGGATTAAATCATTTGGGGAATAAATTTTACAATCAATACAAGGAAGAGAATGAACATTCTGAAATGATCATAAGTTTATTGACTGATATAAATGCAAATGTGATGCTTCCAGAAATTGATGAAATTAATATTCCAATTACTTCTATTATAGATATTGCCGATAAGTATTTGTTAAGGGAATATGAAACAACTGCGAGTCTTGATGAAATTAAAAAAATATCAATTGATGAGTCAAATCCAGTTGTAGAAGAATTTATGAGAAAAATGATAGAAATGCAAAGACATGAATACGAAGAAGCAACTGATTTTATGGATAAAGCTGAATTGACTGGAAATAATTGGTTCAACGTATTCCTTTGGGATTTAGGAGAGAAATAATGTATCTTATTAATCCTACTCAAGAGCAATTAGATTCGTGGTTTTCTTGTAATAAAAGAATGGGGGAATATTTAATTCAAGAGTTAGGCGCTATGGCAATTCATAGAAAAAAAAATAAGGACTATTTTGTAAATACAGTTTCTTTTAAAGAAAAATTAAAAAAAGTTCCTATTTATATAAAACTATTGAATAAATTATAGAAATTGAGAAGAGATTTTATTAATCCTTCTGGAAAGGAGGAAAAATGTGAGTGTTAATAAGCATTTATTATTTGATATTGAAAGCGGAGAGATTATAGAAGATAACCAATCTTCTCAATTTGCAACAGTAAAAATTTTTGCGTTTAATAGTGGTTGGAATAGACATGACATGTATTGTTCATTAGATACATTGAAAAATACAGCGTCATCAATTTATGATAAGCCAGTTATTTATTCTTTTTCTAAATTATTTCGTGATTTTGATTCTCATACCGATCCAGAAAAATCTTTTATTGCTGGATTTATTGTTCGTGATTCTGCTGAATTTATTGAACTTGAAGATGGAAGAACATCTTTATCTGTTTTAGCGAAAATATGGAAAATGTATGCTCCTCAATTTATGCAACTATTAAAAGAATCAGAAAATCATGAAAAAAAAGTTTCTGTTGAAATGGAGTTAAAAGATTATTCCGAAATGGAAAACGGAGAAGAAATGCTTGATTTTGAATATTCTGCCGTTTGTGTATTGGGAGATCTTATCACTGAAGCTAGTCCTGGTGCTCATTTAGAGGTTCTTAGTTTTGCAAAAAAAGAATATGAAAAAGCATTACATTTAGAATTTTCAAGAATGTATGATGAAATTGATTTTTCTATTCCAGAAGAAATAAAGAATAATGCTAAAAAAAGTATTGAACTTTATAAAAAATATGGCGGTGGAACTTCTGTTGGACTAGCAATTGCAAGATATATAATAAAAAATCAATCTGTAACTCCAGAAAAAATAAGAAGTATAGAAAAATATTTTTTCAGACATGCAAAAGACAATCTTACTAATAAAACATCTAATGAATGGATATCTTGGTTAAACAGAGGTGGCAATGAAGGAAAAAATTGGTCATCGAGTATTGTCGAAAAGATGAATGAAATAGATAAAAGAGAAATGACTTATTTTTCTGATATTGAAAATTTTGAAAAAGTTACTTTTCCGTATAAAGATAAATCGGAAATGAATCCTGCTTTAAAGGGAATAAATCCTCCTATTTCTGTTTCTCAAGCAAATACAATAGCAAGACAGGCTGATTCCATTGGTTCAGATAAAGAAAAAAATGGTTGGGCTATTGCTATTTCGAATTTTAAAAAAACTCATAAAGTTGAGAATGGAAAATGGGTGAGAAAGGAGAAGTCGAAAAATATGGAAGAAGAAAAAAAGGATTTTGAACAAGAAACCGAAGAAGAAGACAAAGAAAAAATGGCTGAAAAGCCAAAGGAAGAAAACATGTCTGATGAAAAAGAAAATGAAGAATCCGAAGATGAAAAACCCGAAGAGGAAGAGAAATCTGAAAAAGAAGATATGTCTTTGGACGCTAATTTAGATGTTAAAGCTATTTTAGCTTTTCTTCAGGAAGAAACAGAAGACTATAAATCTTTGGCTGCCGAATTTTCAGACGAAAAAGAAGTTAAGAATTTTTCAAAAATGACTTATTATATGTTTGAAAAGATAAAAAAAATGGCAGAACAACTAAAGAATAAAGAATCCGAAGCAAGTTCTTATATGGCTGAAAATGAAGATTTAAAGAAATATAAGAAAGAAAAAGAAGATGAACAATTTAATTTTTCTGTTGATTCTATTTTAAAGAAAATTGAAGAAAAAACTGAGATTCCAAAAGATGAGTTGAGTTCTTTAAAAGAAAAATCTAAAGAGTTTAGTTTAGAAAATATTTCCGTTTGGGAAAATTTGGCGAAAGCTAGAGCTTTAGATTTTGCAATTAAAAAGGATTCAAAAAAAGAGGACGAAGAGCCTCGTTATGGTTGGGATTCGGTAAATAAAAATCAACCAGTTACCGCAAGTTTCTGGAAATAATAGGAGGTAAATATGGCATATGCAGTTATTGAGTTAAATCAGGTTGCCGCCACTGACGTAGGAATTTATAATCGATCAGCGGTAAGTGGTAGTATTTTGGAACAGGCTTCTCTTTTCCGTTTGGACTCTCTTTCGAGTGGTTCTGGACAGAGTGAAGTCTTTGCCGCAACCCAAGTAGCAACAGGTAGTTTAGTTGATGTATGGATGGCTAATGCAGCGGTTATTCCTTACGTGAGTTCAGCAGATGGTGAAATTTTTAATGTGGGTTCGGAAGATCCTCGTAATTTCGTTATTCCTGCAAGTCGTGTGTTTAGTTCTTTTAAACCACAGGTTGGAGACATTGTAACTTTAAGCGAAGATTGTTTCACTGCTGCAAAATCTACCAACACTTATGCTAATGCTACAACTGGATTGTGGCAATTGGTTTGGGGCGCTTCTCAGGATGTTAGTGCTTTATCATTTAAGTATTTAGCGACAAAATGGATCTCTATTGGTAATCCTGCGGTTGCAAGCGGTAGAGTTACAGCTTATCGAATGGTCTGTCTTGCTAACTAATGTTGGATTTTCCACATTATCTAGTAAATAAAAAAAAATAAGGAGGAAATGATATGCAAATTCCGAATAATATTGTTCATTTCGCTGTTGGGAATCCCACATTATATAATAAAATGATCCCTGACTGGTGGAATCACTATAAGTCTTCACAAGACAAAACCCGAAATTATGAATTCGCTAAAGTTAATGATAAAGGCGAATTGATTACTTTTGAGGAAAAAGAAAAACAAATTACTGATGCAATTATTAAAGAGGCAATGAAACGAACTAACGTTCCTTATCTCGCTGAAGCTTCGGCTGATCAAATCTTTAATCATCAGGGTTTGCGTAATGAAATTTTTGCTGTTGTAGCAAGCATTGTTGATATGATTATTCCACAGACTTTAATTGATTCTATTAGCTTATATTCCGATGTTCGTACTATTGGATTTGGTGATAGTGCTCAATTTGATGTTGAATCTAATGATCTTTTTTCTGTTTCTCAGATTGGTCGTGGTCAAAGAAATTCTTTTTCCTATAAACAATATATGGGAACAAAAACTGTACTTCCAGTAAATCATGCATTAACTGTTTACGCTGATTTATATCGTGTGTTAGCTGGAAAAGAATCGCTTGCCAAATTGGTTACAAAAGTTATTCGTTCTATGGAAACCGCTATGCGGAATGACGTGTACGATTCTTTTGCTGGTATGGCTGCTGCTCTTCCGACTACCGCTACAACTGGTTTACAGGTAGCAGGATATTCACAAGATTCATTGATGCGTTTATGTGAACAAGTTACCGCTTGGAACAACGGTAATAAAGCAATGATTGTTGGTACTGCACGTGCTTTAGTAAATGTTTTACCAAATGATGCTAATTATCGTTATACTTTAGATGATCCTTATATGACTCTTGGTCATGTTCGAACCGCTTTTGGTTATGATGTGATGGAACTTCCCCAAGTTGCTAATTTCGCTACCGAATGGGCTTTGAAAATTGATACAGATCGTTTATGGATTTTATCTCCTGCTTCTCAGAAATTTGTTAAATTAGTATTGGAAGGTTCAACTCTTTCTATTACCGATTCTGTTTATGAGAATAACAACCTAATCCAACGTGCAACTATGCATAAGGCTTGGGGAGTGGGTATTGCGAGCAATGCAGTCGCTGGGGTACTAACATTATAGCAAGTTTTTACGCCTATTATAAATATATTTTATATAAATTATATTTATAATAGCGAACAAGGAGGAGTTGTAAAAGACTCCTCCTTAATAAAAAAAATAAAAAATTAATTATATAATATAAAAAAGGAAAATTTGCAATGGCAACAAGAGGAAGACCTCCAAAAGATAAATCGCAAAATGCGGAAAATAAAAATTTAGTTGAAAATTCTCAGTCAAAACCTTCAGAGGAAGAAACCGTAATTATTAAAAAAACAGAATTAGAAAATATTTATAAAATGATCAATGATCTTCAAAGTAATATAAAAAATAATTCTAAGTTGGTAACTAAAAAAGATGCTGAAGATGATGATGTAGAAGAAAATTATGTTTACGAAGAAGAGGAAGAAGTTCCTTTGAATTCTTATATAAAAGTAATGTCTTTAATTCCATATGAATTAAATATAAGCACAGAAAGACACGGAAAAGGAAGGATATTTACTTTTAGGGGATACGGTAAAACAAAAAGAATTATTTATCAAGAATTAGAAAAAATAATTGAAGAAAACAGACATTTTCTTGAAAGAGGATTTTTCGTTATTTTAGACAGAAGGGTTGTTAGAAAACATGGTCTAGATGATGTTTATAAAAATGTTATGAACAAAGAAAAGATGGACATGATACTTTTGGGTTTTCAAGGTGGTGAAGTAAAAGAAAATGATATTTTGACTTTTGCAAAATCAGCACCAAAAGAACAACAAAAAATTTTAGCAACCATGATTATTGATAAACGAATTAATGGTGAAACAATAGATTTAAATTTATTTGATAAATTAGCCAGAATAATGAATATGGATTTGAACCAAAAATATGAAGATTCTGTTGCATTTTTAGAAATCACAAAGAACAAAGTGTAGTAATAAATATTAAATTTTTATATATAGCCTCTTTATTAGAGGCTATTTACTTAGAAAATACATTGAATTGACAAAAATTGTCATTTTCAATTTAAAAATAAAATTTTTGAAAGGAGGTTTTATGGGAACTTCTGCTGAAGATGTTTTTGATTTGTTTTTAAGTTTAAATGAAGATTATAGATTAACAGCGGTTTATAATTCTTCTGGAAGTTCAGCCTTAAATACTTATTTAGAGCCTTGGCTACTCTTTTCAATAGATATGTTTGATGTTTGCGATCAGTCTTTAGAATATTCTACAACTACCCAAAGTTTTACAGTAGATTTACTTCAAAAAAATAAAAATATGTTAGCTGAGATAATGATATTGTTTTGGCTACAAAAAACTGTTCAAGATGTTTTGCAAATGAATAATTTTATACAAGATAGAGATTTTAAAATTCATTCCAATGCACAAAACTTAAGGGAAAAACAACAGTTGTACAATAATAAGAGATCTGAAATTAGTCAAAAATTAATGAATTATAAATTAAAAGATGCGGATATGTGGAATGCTTGGTTTGACCAGGATTTTTCAGCATATTAGGAGAATGATTATGACATATAAATATTTTTTATCTGGATCTCCAATAGACGCATATCCTCCAAATACGGGGTGGAGAAATAATTTTAATTCTTTTTTAGATGCTGATTTTTATAACTCTCCAAATGTTTATACCATTCAAGAAGAAACTGTTTTTTCGTCTGGATCTTTAGTTAGTGTAGATGCGAGAGTTACAACTGCAATATCAAATGATACCGGAATGAAATTAAGTGATGATTTTAAACAATTATTGTTTAAGTCTGATCATACTGTTGGACTTGGTTATAAATATTATTTTGATAGCAATTATTGGATTGTAACAAATGTAAATGTAATAAAATCAATTACTATAACAGCGTTAGCGAGAAGATGTAATAATGTTTTACGATGGACTGATCAAAATGGAATCATTTATGAAGAACCATGCGTAATTGATTATAAAATTGCTTCTCCTAATAATAATACAACCGATCCAATTACTCCAGAAGGTACAATACATATATTTGCTCAACAAAACTCTAAAACAAATAAAATAAAAGAAAATCAGAGATTTTTATTCGGAAATTCAAATAATTGGATGTGCTATCGGGTTTATGGAGGTGGAGTAAAAAATTATTTAAATAATTCGTCAATCGATAATGATACATCAACGGTTATGGAACTTGTTTTAGGAAAAAATTCCGTTAATAATGATACAGATGATTTGGTAAATGGAATTGCAGATGCCAATAAAATTGTCTTTTCATTGGTTACTTCTCCTTCGGCTATTTATGGTGGAATTGGAGATAGTTTTAAATTAGAAAGTGTGGTTACATTAAACGAATTGATAATTAGTAAAGATATTCTATATTCTACAAGTTCGTCCAGTGTTGCAAGTGTTTCAGGAAGCGGTGTTGTAAATATTTTATCTACTGGTTCTTGTACAATTACATCTTATTTAGAGGATAACTCAAGTGTGTATGATACTGTTTCTATTATTTCGTCTAGTGCTATCATTGAAAGTGATATTAGAATAACTCCTAGTGATAGATATGTGTTAGAAGGTGACACAGAAGATTATACTGTTACTTTATATCAAAATGATGTTTTGCAAGCAGATACTTTTTCTATTTCTCTATATGATAAAAATGTTCCTGATTCAAAATATACGCTTACTCAAACAGATGGAAATAATTTTTCTATAAAAAATAATGAAATGTTTTTAGATTATCCTTTAATATTAACTCTTACTTCTAGCGGATCTGTTTCTAAGAATTTAAGTATTGAACTGAAGGGAGCATGGTGATAATATGGCAAATCCTTATCCTATTACTCCAAGACAATTAAGTTTAGTTGATTTATCTGGAAGTCATTTAACGGAACAAGGGGTTTATCCAGACATTAAGATGGGAGTTGTTGCTAGTTATAATGTTTCTAGTGGAAGTGGTGCTGAAACAGTATTGAAAAGTACGGCTTCTGGAGGAATTACACTTGGTTCTTTAAATGTTCAAGGAAATAGCACATTAAGAAATGTTTTACCCGAAAGTACGGATACCTATGATTTGGGATCTTCTATTAATTTATGGAGAAAGGGTTGGCTTAGTGAATTAGATACGATTATTTTTGCTGAAAATACTGCTTCTTTAGTTGGAGGATGGTTAATTATTGGTAAGAATCAGGGTTCAATTCCTTCTTTTGTAGATTCTGCTGATACTACTATAGATTTTGGTAAAACCATGATCGTGGGAGGATCTGTTGTTTTGAGATCCTCTTTACAAGTCGAATATATTGGAACTGGTTCTTTGTCTTCTGGAAGCACTGTTTATAATGTGGTTCGAGATTTAGATGGAAGTGGAGCTAATGATTGGGTTGAGGGTAGTGTTTTTCTTGTATTGGGTGAATCTGGAGATGGAAGAATTGAATTAAATGCTTATGATACTCCAAGAATTCAATTAATTCAACAGGGGGCGACCTACAATGCACAGACAGAAATTATACGCATTGGTGATTTAAATGGAAATTGGGGCTATTCTTCAGAAATATGGGGAATGGCAATTGGTGATTATTCTTTAGGAAAGGGAACAATAACTTTTGATCCCATAAATGGGCTACGAATTCTTGCTGGTAGCTTAGAAAGTACGATTATTGACTATACAGGGATAAAATTAGACCACACAGATGCAACTGATGTAGGTATAATCTATAAAGAGGATCAGGACACAGGAAATTATTTTTCATTTATTCATGATTTCAGTCATCCAACTGGTGATACAGTCAAGCCACTTGGATACAATCTATTTTTAGGAGTTAAATCTGGAAATTTTACACTCGGAAGTACGGCGACAAACAATATTCACGGCTCTACTAATCTCGGCATTGGATATGCTTCCGTTGCAGCATTAACTACTGGTTATGGCAATATTGCTATTGGAGTATCTTCCTGTCAACTTATGACAATAGGATATTATAATGTTGCTATTGGGTATATTGCTTTACAAAGAAGTTTAGAGGGAGCATATAATGTTGCACTTGGGTTTGGAGCACTTGGATGGAGTACATCGCACAATAATACTGCATTGGGGGCATATTCCGGAAACAGTTTAACAACTGGTCTTAATAATGTTTTTGTTGGACTAAACAGTGGTTATAGCGTATCCCAAAAAGTAGATGCAGCAAATTCTATTGCTATTGGCGCAGGGAGTTATACCACTGCGGACAATCAAATTGTTTTGGGAAATTCTTCAATTACTCAAGTATTGACATATGGCGGATTGCATGTAGGAGGTATAACCGATCCTGGTGTTGATAATTTAATTGTTGATGGTGATACTCGTATTGGCGGTGGTTTGTATGTAGGTCAAACAGGCGTTGATCCTGCATCAGATAATATTTATTATGATGGGGTTTTGGTTTCACAAAAAAATTCTACATCATATACAGGCTATATCTTTATTCCCCTTACTACTGCTCTTACCTCTACATCATGGGACGGTGACTCATTCAGCACAACCGCCAAAACAAAGATTGACCTATCAGCAGTGTTTGGTGCACCTGCTGGAATAAAAGCAGCACTTATACGACTTGCTGCATTAGATAGTGCGAGTGCAGCATCAACAACATGTAAGATTCGCCTCTCTCCAAATGACACAGCAAATTCTGGCGCACTATTTTCTAGTCCTGCGGGTAGAGCAAACAGTACGTATGAAGAAAATACAGGAATCGTTCCCTGTGATTCAAATGGAGATATTTATTACCAAATTGCAGCAACCGGAGCAAGTACAATGGGTGTGATAATTGAAATTTGGGGATATTGGATTTAGAAAGGGAAAAATATGACGGATTCCTATAATACTTATTCATCTATTCCATTGATTTCTTATAATGTTATTTCTTATTTAATTGAAAATAATGAGACTATATTTAAATTGCTTTATTATAATGATTCCAATGCGTGGAGATCAGATTCAAATCATCCAAATTTAACAAAAGTTCAAAAAGGATCTTTAATATTTGATGGAATAAAAATACAAACAGATTGTAGGATTTTTATGGACACGGGCAACGATGATTCTTGGCAAATTGAATCAACTCAATTAAGAGTTTCTATAGTTAAAGGAATTCCTACTAATCATGTTTTTGGTTACATAACAATTGGATTTGAAATTTATTCTCATTATAAAGTAAATACATTATCAAATTATACAACAAGAGATATGGTTATTTTACAAGAAATAATAGAAACTTTAAATGGTAAAGAAATTGATGGTGTCGGAACATTATTTTTCGATTATCGTCAAGGTGGACAATCTAAATTTATTAACATTGGAATTCCTCCGTATAAAGGTAAGGGATTGACAATGTGCAATTATGTATTAGAATAAAATCAGGATTTTATTATGGAATATGTGTATAATGAGGAAAACGATGTTTGGGGTTTTCCTCAAACATATAAGGGAATTGAATTTCATCCAATAAAATTGAGTGATTTTTTAACAGAAAAACTTTTTTATAGAATTTTTGGTTATCCAAAAGAGTATATAAAAGAAAAAGAAATAATTAAATTAAGTTATTTAAAATATATTTTATATTATGTTCCATTAGCAACAAAAGAAGATTCTTCTTTAGTCCAAAAAAATTTAGAAAATTTTTTTAAAAAAATTTGTAAAACCGATAAGGTTTCTTTAGAGATACAAAAATTGGACTTTATTAAAAATGAAATTGATTCCATACTTTTAAGCATAAAAATAAATGGCATTTCATTTAATGAAGAAGATTTTGATATCTTGAGAGAAATGATATTGAGACAAAATGGAAGTTCTGTAAGATATATAGAAGATTTTGATCCAACGTTGGAAGAAAAATTAAATTGGTTCAACAGGAAGACAGATGGTGTAACATTTGAAGACCAATTGGTAACATTTTGTGCATTATCTAAAATTCCTATTTGTGATGATTCTATTAAGAATATAACTATTTATCAATTTAAAAAAAGTTTTCAAAGATTGGCGTTACTTCTTGATTATGAGAATTTATTCCCATTAGAGATTTCGGGACAAATAAAGTCAAAGACAAAGAATGAAATTGTCAAACATTATATGTCTCATATTGGACAAGAGGGAAGGTATGATTCAATCTTAATAAGTAAAGATGACTTTATGAACAATCATCCACTTATGAAAGAAAATAATTTAAAAAACAATAAATAAAAAGGAGATAATAATATGGCAAATAATTTCTTAGTTAGTGTTGCAGATGCAATATTGAGAAATCCGACTACTCTTGAAACCTTAGCGATAGGTAAAGCAAACATTAATTCTGCTTTCAATATTACTATGCAGAACACAGATGTTCGTGGAGGAATTGGAAATCCATTACTTTATAGTTTCTATCATGATCGTATGGTTGAACTTTCAATTGAATCTGCTATTTTTTCAAAGTCTATTTTGGCTTTAAATGCAGGAGGATCAGTAGAGAATGGTGCATTGACTTGTGTGAAACAAGAAGATATAGTTTTAGCTGCCGATGATGGAACTTTAACTGAAACTCCTCTTGGAAATGTTAGTGTGGTACTTCCAAATGGAACAATTCAAACTGTAACTCCGGTTACTACGACTATTACAGTTTCTGGTGGTGGAACTCAAAAAGTTACCGCAATCTATACTTACACTGATACCGTTGATTATGTTGTTGGTTCTACAACTGAAGCTCCAGATATCGTAGATTTAATTTTGATTGCGGAAGTTAAAGATAATACCGGTCTTGTTGAAAGACTTCAAATTCATGTTCCACGATTTCAAATTTCCGGTAATTATAGTTTGGCTATGACCGCTAATGGTGTTTCTACTGAAACTCTTGATGGTAAAGCCCTAGAAGTTACTTCTACCACGACTGATCCAAACTACTATTATCGTGTAGCGTGGATTCCTGTTTCTACTTCTACCATTGCTGTTTCTAGTATTGCGATTACTCCAACGGTATTGACTTTCGATACCGCTGATTTACCAAAATCTAAACAAGCAAACCTTTTAGGCATTCGTGGTGGAACTTATGCGAATGCTAATATTACAACTTCTGCATCTTGGGTGAGAACAAGTGGATGTACTACATTTAATATTGGTCTTGCAACTGGCATAGTTTCTGCTTGTGCTACTGTTGGAGTTGGAGATGCCGCTTTATTTACTGCAACCTATTATGATGCTACAAGTGGATCATTGACAGATACATTTAGCGCTGTTGGTACAGCATAATTAAAAACAATTAGTGTATTCTGAGAGAGAAACAAATCTCTCTCAGAATATCGGATTCAATATCCACTAGGGGTTTTTCTTAGCACAAATTCCGAGTCGAAAAATGAAAAAAAAGAAAAGGAAGAGAAAAATGGGAATTAAATTGGTACTCGTTATTGTGGCTTTACTGTGTTTTATATCGAAGACGTTTTCAGTTCCGATTGAAAGAATGGAAATTTGAGGTTAAAATGACTTACTTAGAATTAACAGCTTTTTTAAATTTTATTTTAGCATTGCTTGGAATGTCATTTTATCTTAGGAACGCTATTCGTTGTAAATCGATGTGGAAAACATTGAAATTTGCGTTTGCTCTAAATATAGGAATTGTGGCGATATTATATGGGTTGATTATTATGGATGTTATATTTGATCCCTTAATAGTGCGATTAAACACAACACTACTATTAATACTGCTGCTTATTAGTGCATTATTAGGGAGGTCGAAATATGGAAATAGATCCTGAGAAAATAGTAAATTTCATTATTGTTTTAGGAGGTTCTGCTACAGCTATTTTAGCCGCTATTGTTACCGCTCGAAAAACTCTACGTGAAACAGATGCTAAAATTCTTAAAGAATCTAAAGAGCAAAAGTTAGCAGAGAAGGAATTCGACTTGAAAGAAGATAAAGAACAGGCAGAACTCACTAATAGATTACAAGCTTTGTATGTACGAATGACTGATGATTTTGAAAAGAAGTTTACTTGTATGCAAGAGGAAATGGATGAGATCAAACAAACTGCTAAAGATGAGCGGGAAAAGATGAAGTCAGAATATAATATTCTTGTTATGGAATTAGAAGCCAGTCTGAAGCGTGAGCGAGCCAAAACAGAAGCAGGAATTCTTTTAATCAAAGCCATAGAATCGTTTTTAGCAATGAGGTCTAAATATGACAATGACCCACAATCACGAGAAAATTGTGAAATTACTGATGTGAAGTTACTAGCTACGCTAAAAGAGGTAAAAGCTTTGTTTCAGAGCTAACACATACCATCAATATAATATAAACATGTGTAAAACATGTAAGTTTTGGTTTTAGGGCTATAAGTCCCGTAGATAACTCTACTTGCTTTTTAAAATAATATAAAATAAGGATTTACATAATGAATAAGGTAAAAATAAATTTTCCTGAACCAGAAACAAAAGAATTTTCTTTTTTTAAGCAAACAATAATTGTTGAAGATTTTATAGATTATGAAAAAGAAATAAAATATATCAAAGAATATGTTGAAAATTTAAATAAATATGCTCATTTTGCCGATGGCTTTATTGTAGCAGAAAAAGTTTTAATGTCTCATATTGTTGAAGATATGACAAACATAGAAATAGGAGAGGATTTTGATTCTAATCTTGTTGAAAAATATATTTGGAGAGACATAAGAAACAGAATAGATAATTATGATACTTTTAGAATGCATTTAGAAGAAGTTATTTCTCTTATTCAAAAAGGTCAATTATCATTATCTGCCATTGAAGAAACTTTAAACGAAGCAATGAATGGATTCAACGAATTATCTAAAAACATAAATGATAGCGTTAATATTATTAGAAATTCTTTTGTAAAATTAATTGATCATTTTAAAGATTTGGATGTTGAAGATTTAAAAAATGTGATAAATGGATTCAATGATTCTTTAGTGGAATTAAATAATAGAGTTCCTGGATTGCTAGAAAAAAGATCTGAAGAACTAAAGAAAAAACCAGGCAGACCTAAAAAATCAGAGTAGAATATGACTAAACATGGTAAAAATAAAACGTTGAAGCGATTGGGGAAACCTTGTTCGGATTGTGAATCAAAAGAAACGTATTTAATTTTAAAAAATAAAGAAATCGATGGAATTATATATCCAGAAAAATATATTTATTGTTCTTCATGTGAATGTTTAGAAATATTTAGAGATAAAAAACATAAGGAGCGATATCAAGAAGATTTTCAATGATTTAATATAAGGATGGTGATATATGAAAATTCAAAATGAAACCCAATTAAAACTTATAATATTAAGTCAAATGAAATCTGTCATGGATATGGTTGTCGATGAAATTTTAGAATTATTAAAAAAAAACATTGATAAAAAGGTTTATAATTCTTTTTCTCCTACCACTTATGAAAGATTAGGGGATAATGGTGGTCTTAGAGATTTGTGGGAAGAAGAAAGAGCGAAAATTGTAAATGGAAAAGTTATTGGTGAAGTAAAAGAAAAACCAGAAAGATTGATTCTTAATGAAGACGAATTTCAACACGGAAGTAGATTTTGGTATCAAAACGATATAAGAGACATGCTTGCGTATATTGTCATTGAAGGAAAAAGTGGTGATCTTTTTGGTGATGGAGAATGGAGAAAGCCTAGAGATTTTTGGCATCCTTTAATAGATGAATTAGATGATGGTAAAATAAATCAAATAATTGAAAAGGCTTTTAGAAAACATAAAATAAAATTTATTAGAATATTTTAGGAGAAATATAAAAATGGCTGAAGAAAAATTTCAAGATTTAGGTGGGTTTTTAATTTGGTTGACTGGTGGCGGTGGAGCTTTATTGGTTTCATTTTTAGCTGAAAGATGGGATTGGTTTCAAGTACAAACAGCTAAAGTAAAACAATTTTTAATGATTGTCATTCCTTCTTTATTGGGTATTGGAGCTTTAGCAATTACAACTTTTGTTCCTCAAGAGATTATTTCACAGGCTTCTCCATATTTTATGGTTATTGTAACTGTGATTACTTATGTTTTAGGAACTAAAGCCTTTCATATTGTTGATAAAAACAATAACGCATAACAGGCAAAAACATTGGATATAGAACACGTTTCGGATCTCCGAGCGTGTTCTATTTTTTTAGAAATAATAAAATTCACATTTTATTGGATTTTATACCCCTATATATGGGGGTATGTGTGATATATATCGGCATATATGGGAGTATAAAAAATGTATATTTTGGCATTAGATGTATCATTGGTGAATACTGGTGGATCTGTATTTGACAGAGAAGGAAATGTAATTGAAGTGTTTAGTGTTCCCACTTCTGCCAAAGATTCTACGCAGGTTAGATTAAAGAAAATAGCAGATTTTTTCATTGCTTTAAAAAAAAGATATGAATTTGAATTAGTAGTATTAGAACGTGGTTTTACAAAATTTAATTCAGTTACACAACAAATTTATAGAGCAACTGGTGTTATAAATTGTTTATTGTGGAGGTCTGAACAAGTTTATATTCCTGCAACTACGGTAAAGAAAACAGTTACAGGAAGTGGAAAAGCTGATAAAGATCAGGTAAGAAAATCAGTTTTAAAGCAATGGAAAGATATAGTAATTAATAATGATGATGAATCTGATTCTTTGGCTGTTGGATTAACCTATTTTAAACAGCAAGGAATTTTATAAGGAGGGAATGTGAGTAGAGTATATAATAGAATATACACAGATGAAGAATATTCCCACATAAATATAGAAAACAAAGATATTGTTCAAGATTTTTTAGAAGAATATCAGCAACGAAAAATGAAAGCAAGTACCATAAAACAATATGAAAATGATCTCAGAATAATCAATATTTTTGTAAAAAGATTTTGCGGAAATAGAAATTTATTAGAACTGGGAAAAAGAGATTTTAGAAAACTTAGTATTTGGTTAAGTGATGATTTAAAAATGTCAAATGCTAGAGTAAATAGAGTAATGAGTTGTTGTAGAAGTATGCTTTCTTATATTGAGGATTCTGATGAATATGAATATGATATTAACCAGGCTCAGAAAATAAAAGGATTACCTAAAGAGCCTGTTAGAACAGATGAAGATTCTTTTTTTATGACTTTTGATCAAATCATAAGGGTAAAAGAAAAGTTATTGGAAATGGGGGAAATTCAACTTGCCTTACTTCATATGATGATGTTTGATAGTGGAGCAAGAAGAAATGAAATTGCTCAAATAAAAAAATACAATCTTTTGAATAGTAATAAGACTAATATAGTCATAGGAAAAAGAGGAAAAATATTTCCATTAATTTACCTAGACGATACCAAAGAATTAATAAGACTTTGGTTGGATAAACGTGGAGAAGATAATGTTGAATCTTTATGGATTGTTGGTAGTGGTGATAAAAAAAGAGAAGCCTCTTATGAAATGATTTATGATTGGGTTTTAAAAATAAGAGAAATTTTGAGTGAAATTGAAGGAAAGCAAATGAATATTTTTCCCCATAGTTATAGACATTCCAGATGCGAATGTCTATTACAAGGAGAAGATAAAAGAATTTTAGATAAAGATGGAATTCCTAAAAAATTTAGTTTGGAACAAGTTCAAGTCTATCTTCATCATTCCGATCCAAAAACTACTTTAGATTATTCAAAAGATCATACAGACGAAATTATAGATAAAATGTTTGGTTTATGAAATTGCCTCTTTTCTAGAGGTTGAAAGGAGGGTTATTAATGGCTAATGGTGGTTATAATATTATAGTTGGCATTGAACCTGATGTTACAGGTCTTCAACAAAAATTAGATAGGAAAACTAAGAATATTAAAATAACAACGAGCATTAACATGGGGCAAAAGGATATTGATTCCTATGTTAAACAGTGGAATAATCAAATTGCAAGAATGCAATTCAAATCTCCAGATATTTTTAATAACGCAGAAGTTCAAGCGTCATTAAAGGTTCTTCAAGATAACATTTCTAGTTTTTCTCAAAGGGGTGGCGCTTCTGTTCAAGACGTAAGGGGAAGTTTTGATGACTTAAGAACTTCTGTTACTAAAGTCGGTGCTTCTATGAAAAATACGACTAAAGATGGTTATGGATTTACATCCATGCTTGAAGTCGCTATTAAAAAAGTTGCAATATGGTTTCTTGCAACACAAGCTATTTATGGAAGTCTTCGAAAAATAGAAGAAGGAATACAATATATTAAAGATTTGAACAAAGAGTTAACAAATGTTCAAATTGTTACGGGAATGACGGCTGATGAAGTTGACAGATTAGCGGTTGAATATAATAGGCTTGCAAAAGAAATGGGTGCAACCACAATTCAGGTGGCACAGGGAAGCTTGGAGTGGTTCAGGCAAGGTAAGACAATTGAAGAAACTTCTGAACTAATGAGATCAACTTTAATGTTAAGTAAACTTGGTAATTTAGAGGCTGCTGATGCAACTGAAAAATTAACATCTACTTTGAATGGTTTTAAATTAGAGGCTGAAGATGCAAGCCTGGTTGTTGATAAAATAATCGATTTAGACAACCAATATGCTACGTCTGCTGGTAGAGAAAAATTGCCAGAACATATAGTAATATATGGATAACTATATCATGTATTTTATGGTATAATTATTAGAAGATAACTATATCGGTTAAAGACTTATCGCAAAGTTAAGACCGAGGAAAGACTTATTTATAATGGGAAAAAGAAAATTTTGGACAAAAGAAGAAACAGAAAATTTTATAGAACTATATCCTGAAACTCCAATGATTGAACTGATAATAAAATTTAAAAGAAGTAAACAATCTTTGATTCAGAAAGCATATCAATTAAAAATAAAAAAAATTATAAAAAATGGAAGTATTGCTTTTACCAAAGAAGAAATTGAAAGAATAATATTTGATTCTAAAATCATATCTGTTGTTGATCTATCTAAAAAATATAACAGAGATGAAAGCACAATATCAAATGTATTGAAAAGAAATAAAATTTCTCCTGTAAAAAATGATTTTTGGTGGACAGAAGACGAAGAATTGTTTTTAATTAATAATTATAACAATTTTTCTACAAAAGAATTGGAAAATAAATTAAATAGGGGTAGGAAAACAATTACCAAAAAAGCAAGATTGATGGGCTTACAAAGAATAAATAATTCTGGTGAGTTTCGTAAAAATCCATCTATAATAAATGAAAAAGAATCGTTATATATTTTAAAAAATTATGACAAACTAACAACAGTTGAAATAGCAAGAAATTTAGGAAGAAAATCTGTTGACATTATTCTTTTTTGTAAAAGAAATAATTTGAGTTTTATAAAAAGCAGAAAAGATCCCAATAATTTTTCTAATAAAAAATTATTAAATGAACTTATAGAAATGTCAAAAGAACTTGGGAGATGTCCTAACATTAATGAAATTTCTAATAATATAAGTCTTCCTGCTGTTGATATATACTTCGACAGATTTGGAAGTTTTACAAATGCTTGTGAAAAAGCAGGATTAATTCCTAACATCGGAAGATATGGGACACAGTGTTACTCTAAAAATCATGATTTTTGCTATTCTATTCAAGAACAAATTATAACAGATTATTTTATAGATAATAATATTCGATATATAAAAGAATGTCCTTATTCAAAAATAATAAAAAATAAATCGGTTAGATATGTTATGGATTGGTTAGTAAATGAAAATATTGTTGTTGAATATTTTGGAATGATAAATGATGAGAAATACAATAAAAAAACAAAAGAAAAAATAAAAATATGTAAAAATGATAATGTTGAAATGATTTCAATATTCCCAAAAGATTTAAAAATTTTGTCCAAAAAATTTTTAAAAATAAATAAGAATCCGTAACGACTACAGGGTATTTATAGTAATATAGATACTGAAGTTATCCTCCTATTTTTAGGATGAATATATAGTCTGAACTGCAAAAATAATGCGAAAAAATAAAATTGCAGAATTAGGAAGAAATTCCTGATCGCTATTTATTTATTAAATAGTCACAAAGGTAAGTGGTTGCCTTAGTAACAGATTGGAAATTGCCACAGCACTACAATATTCTGCTGCTTCTGCTCAACAGGCAGGAGTTAGTTTTGATGAACTAACAAGCTATATAACTACGATATCGAGTGTGACCCGTAGAAGTGCGGAAAGTATAGGACAAAGTCTTAAGACAATGTTCGCCAGACTCGAAAACATCAAACTTGGAAAAATGTTTGAAGATGATACAACAAATATCAACGATGTTGAAAAAGCATTAAGTTTAGTTAATATTAAACTAAGAGATACTGCTACTTCATTTCGTCCTATGGGCGATGTAATGGATGAAATTGCTGAAAAATGGTCAATCATGAATGAAATAGAACAAAGCGCAGTTGCAAATGCTATTGCTGGTGTAAGGCAACGTGAAAATTTCTTAGTATTGATGGAAAACTACAATGACGTTTTAGATGCTCAGGCTATTCAACTTCATTCTGTTGGATTGGCTACAGAACGATATAAAATTTACATGGATTCCATAGAGGGAAAAGCAAATACATTAAAAGCATCAATGGAAAATCTATGGCAAAAAGCAATCGATGATGATGTCATTAAATTCTTTTTAGACTTAGGAATTTCTGCCGCTGAAGCTATTGACAAAATGGGTGGATTAATTCCCATTATAGAATCTCTTATTGGTTTAATTGGAGTTTTAGGATCTAAAATCATTCTTAATCTTATAACTTCTATGGGAAGCCTAGTAACCACAATGGGAAGCCTGGTAACTGCAATAGGAAATGTTTCTTTTTCTGTAATTGGTCTTAAATTAGCTTGGTCAAGTTTTAAAACTTCGGTTGCAAGCACCTTAACTCCCCTTATGGCTGTTCAATTAACCATTATCGCTTTAACTGCTGTAATTATAACATATCAACAAACAGTTAAAAAAAATCAAGATTTGGGATTAGAAAATACAACTAATGCCTGGTCTAATGCTTTTAAGAATTTGGGAGAAGAAATTAAGACCACCGAACAAGTAATGAACGAATACAAAAAGATGGTTGATTCTGTCAATGAAGCTCATGAAAGAGGAGGATGGATTGCCGCCCTTTTTGTAGATAAACAAAAGATACTTGATCAGGGATTGAAAGAAGTAATTGTAACCTTAAAAGATACTACTTCTAACTATAATGATTATACTGAGGCAGTAGAAAAAGCAGCTAAATTAGCTGGATATACAATTGATGAAAATGGAAGATTCATTAAAAGTATGGGATTGACTCAACAAGCGATTATAAAAACAGCGGATGATTTTGGTGTTCTTACTGATGCTGAACTCGGTTTATTTAATGCTACAAAAGCAGAATTAGATACTTGGGTAACAGCTTGGAGACGTGCTCATGGTCAAATCTTTGATAGCACAGAAGAATTATCTCAAGCATTTGATGATCTGCAATTTATACTAGATGATTCATTTGGAAAAGCATTTGATTCTTATCACGAAAAACAAGAAAAAGCAGGAATTCAAGCGGCAGAATTAAGAGAAGAAATACGATTACTTTCAGAACAACCAACATTATCAGACGAACAATTAACTCAATTGGGCGATTTACAATATGAATTATATAATGTTGAACAAGATATTTTAAAAACCGCTCAAGCTTATGAAACATCTCTTAAAGCGTCTATTATTAGCACATTTATTCAAAGAGTACAATTATCTACTTTAGGCAATGAAGCTAAAAATGTAGCCTATACTATGGCTGCCGATATGATGACAGCTTGGGGATTCATGGGATCTGAAACTGTAAGAGTATTGGGTTCAATGGATCAAGCCATGATTGATTTAGCAAATGGATCATATGAATCTGCTCAAATTGCTATTGCCAATATTACGAATATTGGAAATGCTGCAAGTGCTATTAGTGGTGATTATTATATAAATTTTTGGGTTAATACCATTACGGGAAATGTTGTATCTCCTGGAATTTTGGATGAAGATGATCCATTGTGGGGATTGCAAAATAACGCACCTTCAAATTTGCCTTTCAATCCACCTCCTACAAATGTTCCAACTCGATCTGCTTTTCCTGGATATTCAGGCGGTGGTGCTGGAGGCGGCGGTGGCGGCGGTGGATCTTCTGCTGTCGCAAAAGAAGAAATAAAAACACTTAAAGATCTTCATAATCTAGTCATTAGTTTAATTAAAGCGGAGCAAAACGCAAGAAAAGATGCTTTAAAAGATCAAATAGACGGATTAGAAGCACAACTTGACGCTTATGAAGAAATTATAGATGCCAAAAAAGAAATCTTAAGAGCAGAACAAGAATCTGTAGAATATCAAGAAGAACTTGAAGATAAAACTAAAACCATTGCTCAGATTCAATCTGAAATGGCAATTTTGGCACTTGATACTTCGGCTGAGTCTAAAGCAAGACAGTTAGAACTCGCTGAAGAATTAGCAGATGCTAAAAAAGATTTAGAACAAACTCAACGAGATAGATCTTATGATTTGCAGGAAGAAGCACTAGATCAAGAATATGAGCTATATAAAGAAAATATCGATTCTCAAATTGCAATAATTGAAGAGGCTGTTTCTGCTATTGATGAATACTTGGATAAAACTGGTCAGATTGCTCAAGATGCGTTAGATAGAATTGGGGAACAAGCTCCTGATTTATATCAATCATTAATAGATTGGAATTCTGAATATGGATCTGGAATTGTAACAGATGTTGTCGAAGCATGGAATGAAGCGTATGATGCATTATTAAAATACGGAAATTTAGCAGATGCATTATATGGTGGAGTTTCACCAGTTGTATCTACAGAAACACTTCCTACTCACCATAGTGGTTTATCTTCTGGTGCAGTAGGTGGAGTTAGAACATTACCAGGTGAGATTCTTTCTAAACTTCTTGTTGGTGAAGAGGTAATGAACAACAATGATATATTGAAAACCTTAAAAATGATTCCTCGTGTTGCCAACATTATTAATAAAGCTCAAGGTTCTGGAGGTTTAAATATTGAAAGTTTAATTACGATTCAAGGTGATGTAATTGAAAAAACAATTCCAAAAATAAAAGACATTGCTAGAGATGTTATAAAAGAAATCAATTCTACTCTTGTTAGACAAGGAAGCGTGAGAGATGTCGCATCAATTTATGGTTAATGGTTTAAAAAATAGGGGAGAGAAAATCTCCCCTAATAATTAAGAAAGGAGGAAAACGAGTATGGGTTTTTATGCAAAAAATTTTGTGTATGGTGGAGAAGTAAGTGAATCTTACAATCTTCAGATTGCATCAAGTGACGTTGGAACAATAAGTTCAAACGGAAGTGGAACTGTAGAAATAATTCAAGATTTTATTTTTAGAAAACCTGTTCCATATTTTTATGGCGTAAAATATAGTTCCAGTTTATCTTTTCCTGTAACTTTTTTTTCTCCAGATGAAATAACTGCTTTAGATGCAAGTTATATTCAAAAATGGTTATTTGGGGCATTGAACTATAAAGATTTAGCAATAGCTCAACCAGATATGGAAGGAATTTATTTTAGAGCAATTTTTACAAATCCACAGATTATAAAATCTGGAAATTTAATAAGAGGATTTTCTGGAACATGTATTTGTGATTCTCAATGGGTTAGAACATATCCTAGAACACTAACATATAATTATACAAGTGCTCCTTCGGGGAGTTCTATTGTTTTTTATAATAATTCACATTATGAGGGATACAATAAGCCTAACATTTCTTTTACAATAAATGCTTCTGGTGGCGATATTTCTATTGTTAATTCGAGCGATTCTGATAGAGAATTTGAATTTACAAGTTTATCTCCATATGAAGTAATAACTGTAAATTCTGACTTAGGAATTATTGAATCAAATTTAGGATATCGAAGACTGTCTAATTTTAATAAAAATTTTATGAGATTGAAAGATGGGGTGAACAATCTTGAACTTACAGGTGATATAACACAATTAAACATTACATATCAATTTATCAGACGTTTAGGAGGATAGTATGCAGGTATTATTTGATATTTATAATCAGTCTGAACGTCCATCAATTGTTTTATGTAATCCAGATGAGGAACAACTTTATTCTTTGGAATCTGCTTATAACGTTAAACCAATACTAAGATTTAATGCTCAAAGTGAAATAGAATTTGATTTTCCAAAATATATTGATGGAGTTGAACTTCCAGGTTTTGACTATCTTCAATCTAAGAG
>Ga0209728_1000734_pt1 | contig 23778 bp, 45 predicted proteins | sample RifGroD1_FD_183997 | JGI IMG/M metagenome (GOLD analysis project Ga0209728, IMG submission 183997) | Groundwater microbial communities from Rifle, Colorado, USA - Groundwater D1 (SPAdes) (version 2) | ecosystem: Environmental > Aquatic > Deep subsurface > Groundwater | place: Rifle, Colorado... | reverse complement strand
GCCATGCGTTGCAGCAGGCTGTGACGTGATGCCAGGCCGACAAGGAGGGCAAGCTCGGCGGTCCCGTAGGTCTTGCCATCGTCGCAGTCAAACTCCCAGGACTGCTGGCCAGAGGGGAGGACGATTTTTCTTGGTGGTCGGATGACTCGCATGGCCTTCAATCTCCTTGGTAAATGTTATGCCTCTCGGCGGTTTTGCCCTCCAGTTTGTCGATATGCCTCGGCACTGTGACGATGAACGCCAGGATCAGGCCGGCGGCTACGGCTGCAGCGATGAGGGTCAGGAGGATATCGGGGAGGTGCTTTTTCAGTCGGTGCATACTGGGCTCCTTAATCTGTGGAAATTCCAAGAGACTTTAATGTCTCTGCGGCTGCCTGGGCTTTTGCTTCCTGCTGCGCTTCTATCCAGTCGATGAAACCTAAATCAGTTTCGCCCAGCACAACCGCCTTCTCCCAGTCGTCCCTATCAAAACTGCGCGGATCAGGAAAGGTCCGTTGCTTGCCGGTTCTTTGATCAGTTACCAGGAATGTGCTGCGCTGGCGTTCAAAAAGCTCCACAGCTCTAAAAAGGGCCTCGATTGGTGACTTGGCTTTCAGGTCTTCCACTTCCCAAGTGATTGTGTATTCCTTCATGGCTCAGTCCTCCACGTAACCGTCTGATTTTAACCTCGCCACACACCGGGCAAGGTCTTTTTTGTTGCGAAAAATCTCAATGTCGAAAAACTCGCTGCCGTCCGGGTGCGTCTTCTCTCCATCGTGAGAGTTTACGACATACTTCACTTTGCCGATGTTGGTCTGGATGTTGAAGCGTTTCATTAGACCTCCGTCTGGATAGCGGTTAAGGTATAGATGTCATACCAGGATTTCTCGCACTCAGTACAAAACATCTTCTGAGTGGCAAAGCCCTCGTTTGTCTCGCAGAACGCGCCCTCGACGTTCCACTCTCCACAGTACGGGCAGACTGCCCCGCCGCTCTTGACGTACTTCTGTTTGTCTTCCTCGGTCAGTGTGGTTTTCATCTCTTTAACCTCCGTTTTAAGGTTCCTCAACTCCTCGAATATCTCGCCTACTCTTGAGTATTTGGCCATATCAGTTTGCCCGGAAAAGGTAGGTGGTGCCCTGGTATTCGACTTCTGAGTAGTCCTGCTTCAGCTCGTCAGCGGCGGCCTCCCAGTCGATATGGGAGAAGGGCCAGGCGGCGTCGGTCACTGCGTCGCCGTGCAGGTCGGCGGCCAGGTCTTCAGCGTAGTCGGTAAATTCGTCTTCGTCTATCAAGGTCTCGCCGTGCATCCACTCCCGGCCGACCTCATCCTCAAGGGCGTTCAGTTCGTCAAGCTCTTCCTGGTACTCAGCCTGCCAGATATCGAGATCGGAGACAGCATTATCTAGTTTATCAACGAGGTCCTCCTGTTCGTCCGGATCTTCATTATCTTCAAGGGCCTCCTGAGCGCACTCAACATCATACTTCAGACTATCAAGCTCTTCGGCCAGTTCACATTGACGCTTGTATAATTCCCTGGTATCCAAGTACATTTTGATTCTCCTTTTGGTTAAATTAATGCTTGCACTGTGAGGTTCCTATCTCTGGTCCCAATATCCTTCCCCTTTAAATGACCCATCTTTGTTATAGACCTCACTCTTTCCCCCGCCGTGGCAATACGGACACATTTCAATTAGTTGTTTCCGCCACTCTGGAACTGGGTTCATTTTTTCATGTTTATATATCCACTCAACTTCTTTTTTATCGGTATTTTTCCCACTCCCTTTGCAATAATAGCATTCCATAAATCCTCCTTTAATCCACTTGGCTATAGCAATACTCATCTCCAACAGTGACCTGGTCAAACTGGTAGTACTCTCCATCTCTTCCTTCAGCATCATTAACAGACCACTGAGCACCGCAGGAAAGGCAGGTTATAAACCACTGACCGTGCTCGAAGTCTGCGGCTATATTGTTATCGTGCTGCAGCCCTTCTTCGCTGTCTTCAAATTCTTCAATAATATGTTGTGGATTTGTTTTAGGGTTTTCACATTTTAACATCATCGCATCTCCTTTTGGTTAGACTTCAGGTTTCGGCTTGGGGATCAATCCCATCTCCTCAGCCCTGCGCTTGGCCTCGATCAGGTATGGTAACCGAGACAGAGGCAATTCCTGAAGGCTCATGCTGGCATAGTCCGGGCCGTCGTCGCTGTAACGGGCCAAAACGGTCTCGTCGTAGGCTGTGATACAGATATAGAGGTCATATTTTCCGAATTCTCCGAGTGACTGACAGTTGGTACAGTCGTGTTTGAATCTCATTTTTATTCTCCTTTTGAATTTCGATTTTCAATAATCCTCAAGAGCCTTCCGCATCTCCTCGATCTGTTCCCGGGTGAAGGTCTTCCGCAGGTTGACGCCCTCTTCACAGCAGGCCTGATAGGTCTTGAACGCCTTCATGCTGTCGTTGTTCTCGCCGTAGGTGTCGCACCACTCGTTGAACGACTGATCGGCGGCGTCGGCGTCCAGGAGAAGAGAGTGCATGATATCAGCGTTGGATGGTCGCTTGGGCTGCTCAGATGGAGGCGGGCCGAATGGCCGCGTTTTCGGTTTCTCCACGAGCCCCAGGCCGGTTTTATATGGTATGGTCCAGAAGCCGTCCTTATGATTAATGGTGACGTTCCACAGGAAATGCGGCCACTCTTTGTCCTGGACCTTACCAACATAGGTTACAGTGATAGGGAGGGCTGAGAAGTCAAAGCCGTTGATGATATTTTTCTCGGTTTTCATGGTCTTATTCTCCTGTTTGTTCTTGTTTGAGTTTCTGCACCAGGCCGCGCAAGGTGTGGAGCATGGAGCGCGGTACGGGTGACTGGTTATTTTCCCATCTGTTCCAGGTGATGCGGCTGACTCCCAACAGGGAGGCGGCTGCGTCTTGTGTTAAGTTGAACGCTCTACGGAAGGCCGTCAGGTGCGCCGGAGTAGCCACGGGCTTGTTGGCCTCAGCTGCGGCCCTGGCCTCGCGTGCCGCCACGATGCGCGGGACATCGATCTTGTTTTTCATCTCCATGAAATCCGCGATCCTGGCCGGGACGGTCTCAGCTCGCTCGGTTGCATACCAGTAAGAGACGGTGCGGGAGAATTGCCTGGCGGCCTCGGTGACACTCCACCCGAGCGCCTTTCTAATTTCTTTGAGTTCTGATCCGGTCATTTTGTCCTCCTATGAGGTTTGTATCATTCTGTGTCTCTGCTAATTATTTATAACTCGGTTTTACGGCATATGTCAAGCGGTTTACGCAAAAAAGTTTATTTGATGTGTTTTTAGCTGGTTATGAGATTTCTTAGAATTTATCTAATAATATCGTACAAGTACAGACATATTTTTTGTAAGTTGACGGGCCGTACACAACTAATGCCATGATATCCTATACTTAGGCTGTAGGCACTTGCGAAAAATAAAGTTAATGCTCAGTTTATGTGTTTTGGCTACACTTTGGAGTTACAGCGGGTCGGTTTTTGATGGTCGCCATGTCGTCGTGTAACATCCATGTGTAGTGAAACGGTAAAAAGTATTCAGTGCTTATCTTTTTTTTTGATACTACTACTATATTACTTTTAATAAATATATATATATAGGTCTTCATTAGTTTTTTCTCTCGTGGCTGGCATCCCGCCGCCTGTGCAAAACCCCCCAGATCACGGTTTTTCGTCAATTTATCTTGAAAAAAGGCCGTTTTTGCCCTCCAAAACACTACAAAGTGTAGCACACTATTACACAAAAACTGTATAGAACAGGCCCAACTATCAGTTTTACTGATGAACATCGGTTTTGACCTCCTCTTCTCTCCTCGACTTAGAGACCGTCGAGCGAAAAATTTTGACCTCCTCCGGCCCGACTTGCGACACGGTTTAGCCACACCTAACGATTTTTTCTCACAACTTTTCATTTCCGCTTCGACCTCCGAAAAACGCGGATGAGTGTCATACTTCCCCCTAACCGCTCAAAACTCCTACTCTGTGGTAGAAAACTGTGTAGCAAAGTAGTGTAATAGCCTGTTACATACATTTCAAATTGAGCTTTTTGCAGGTTACTTGTCCGCTTTTTGTTGTAAAAACGTACAAGTAACCTGTTTCCCCGCGTGTCAGTTTTCCCGGCTTTCGCCCGCTTTCTCGCGCCAGGCCTTACAAGGCCGCTTACTGAGGTAATACTCGGCATAAGGATCGGCCATCCGGTATTCCTTGACCATTGCTCGGGCTTCTTTGCCGCTTTCAAATTCATCTACTGTCTCAAGGTAGTCATTTCCTTTTCTTTGGATGTATGTTGCCATGATTTTAATCTCCATAGTTGAGGATATTGCAGATTGAATCAAACATATTTCGTTTGTTCACTGGCATGTTATCGGGCACTAACTCCATTACTATATTGTACAGGTCTGCATGTGTAAACTTTCCGAGCAACGGCTTTAATTGCGTGTCGAGTAATTCCCGAATAGCATTTAACGAGTGCTCGGTTGCTTTGGTCTTATTCTCGAATACTTTGCCATCATAAGTCTTATATGCGGGGATTTCTTCTATCATGGCTTCACATCAAATATATAGAAATAAACAGTCTGCAGCCTGGCCGATACCGACAAACGGAAATATCCAGGTTGCACCATTAAGCGCTTGAGTGCTTGTCTTATAAGGGTTGTTCTCATTTGATCACCTTAACTGTTTACATGCTGGATGATTATTGATAAGCCATTCCGCTTCCGCTGCATCGACAGCGAGCGGAACCTGACTTGTAAACGTTCCGCCGGTCCATACTCCAATGGTTTTCTTGCTTTCAGGATCATAGCAAAGGTTAATCTGAATGGTTGCACCAAGAAAACCGTCGGGCACTATTACGGATTTAATGTGTTCTGTTCGCATAGTCTTTCTCCTGTAATTGATTGTTTATCTTGCCTTGCTTCGCCTATCGCCCGAGATCAGGAATAGATGATCTAGTTTTTAATCCGTGTGATTGTAGCAGTATTCGTCTCCGTTCGATACTTGTTCAAATTGATAGTAAAAACCGTTGCGGCCCTCAGCATCATTAACGGACCACTGAGCACCACATGACAGGCAGGTTATAAACCATTGGCCGTGTTCAAAGTCTGCAGCTATATTGTTGTCGTGTTGTAGCCCATCATCACTGACTTTAAAGTCTTCAATGATATCTCGGTAATTCGTTTTCGGATTTTCACATTTAAGCATAGTTTTTCTCCTCAATTGATTGTTTATCTTGCCTTGCTTCGCCTATCGCCCTGACCTGGCATCCACTGCAGGTCAGGGGAATAGATGAACTAATCGGCTTCAGGTTCGCCATAGGCGCTTTCTAGGCGAATACCGCAATGGCAACAATTGTTGTTGTCAAAATCTTCCCACAATATTTCTGCGCCCGCAGCTTCCCAATCAGTATTCATATTATCGTTTACGTGTCTGACAATTTCCTTGTAATTCTTCCGAGCGCAATCACGACAAAGCAATTCACCATCTGCCATAACGACATAAACAGGGTAGCCACCTGGCCAGGCATACGGGTTGCGGATTGCATCTTTTACTTTTTCCAGTATTTGATTTTTCATTTTGTCACCTTTTCAGACTGCAGAGTTAACGATATGAGACATTGTCGCTTCGAGTGCATAACAATACTCCAGGCCATACAGGCCGCCTATCTCGCCTGACAACTTGCGAACCTGGCGGATCGCCCTTTCAGTGACATTGAATCTATTATTGATAGGCCATAAATTGCTTTCGTCCTGTGCTCTGTACATTCTGTTAATAGCTCGGATATTCGCCAGGCCATTCTTATCATCCGTTTCAAGGGCTATCTGTTCTGCAGTCTTCATGCTCGTATCCTCCTGTTAAGTGATTGACAATCAAACTGTATAATTAACTGTAAACGGTGTAACATAAAGATGCAAGGTTTTTATTGCATGAGTTACGTTTTTATTTGTTACTCGGTTTACAGAGAGGCATAGTGTTTCACTGTACATTCCCAGGCGCGAGAATAATATTATCAGCTCGCCAGATCGTGAGGGTATGTCATGCAGGACTGAGGGCCAGGAGGACCGGTCCCAGGTTGCCAGGTTCGAGGCACGTAGCGGGGAGGGGCATAGGGGCGGGGTAGGGAGAGATTCCAGGAGGGGGGCAGGGGGGTAGGAGGGAGTGGGGAGGCCACTTAACTCATACACGCTCTTACATAAAATGAAATCCGGAGACCAAAGTACGTAACCCCCGCAACATTCGCTAATAATCTCAGCCACTTACCTCCTGCCTAACGGTACCATAGAGCGTAGATTCCTGACCAAAAGTCCCACCACAAAAGTAGCCTCCCCCAGCCCCCAAAACCCTAACAACGCAGCAATCCCCTACAGAAGTATCACCCATCTACACTTTTTTACTTGCATTTCCTGCATAAAAACGCTACGACCTTTAGTATGAGCCTCGCAGACTACAACCCCAAGTTAGAAGACGACCTTTCCGACCTCCTCAGCGTGGAGTTCGACGAGTCACCCACCGTGGAGTTTCACGATAAACTCCCCGCCGAAACTCCGTTCAAGCAAGCCCTTCGAGGCTTAGGCCGCCCTCGCAAGCAAGACCTCCTACCCGAACAGTCCTCCGCCAACCAGTGGGACCCCCGCCTCATCCTCGACCTCGCCCTGGGTATAGAAGACACCCGCCAGGTCCTCGAGCGCTATGGCCTCACCGACAACGACTACATCGTCCTCTGTGGATCAAGAGTATTTCGCCAGGAGCTGGCGGTCACCATTCGCGACGTACATGAGAACGGGCTGCCTTTCAGGGCGAAGGCCCGGGTCCAGGCCGAGGCCTACCTGGAGGTGATCAACGACCTGGTGTACAACGAGACCACGCCGGCCACGACGAAACTCGAGGCGATCAGGTCGACGGTGCGCTGGGCCAACCTGGAGCCGAAGGAAGACAAGAGCGAGAGCGGCAACACCCAGGCGCAAATTAATGTTTCAATCAATTTCTAAGGAGGGCGGTTGTGGGGTTAAGAAAATTTAGAGGATCGAAACCTAAAGGTGGCGGGTATACGAACGTCTCTGTGATATCCTCTGAGAGCAGGTACAAAGAGAAACGACTTAACCCGGATACGCTCGAGGTTAATGTAGTTGAGGTGGCGCACCGCCCATATTTCTGCGCCGCCCTCGGGCGACCTTTTAGCAAACAATGTTCAACTTCTAACATATAGGAGCCCCCCATGCCCACTGGATACCCCCTCACCCCGCAGACAACAGCAGCCACCTCCGAAGTCATCGACCTGACCTGCGACCCGTTCCCGAAGACCCTGCACGCAGTCGGCCCCTTCGGCGCGAACACGATCGCCGTCAATGTCGTCACAGCAGTCGATGCCGCCGGCGACGCCTCGGCCGTCCTGCCCCTCTACGACGACACCGGCACCGCGGTAACGATCACCGCCACCTCTCAGCCCCTGATGGTCGAGAGCCCGGTCCTGCTGCAGTTCGTCAAGACCGAGTCCGTGGGGGCCACCATCGGCGTCGCCCTGGTGGAAAAAGGCCAATGAGCGGCGTAGCGCGGAGCATCTTCAGGCCGATCTGCGGCAGAACCGGCAGGGGAGTTACCGGCGCCGCTGAGAGACCGTTCTGGGTGCAGGACCTGCAGACCGGCGCTCTCCTGGCATACTACAAAGGCGATATCATAGACGGCCGCCTACAAGCCTACCGCCCAATCGGCTCCAGCACTCCCCAGGTCAAAGGCTCGCTATTCAGCGTAGCCGTCCCGGAAGATGTGGCCTACACGGGGATTCTCACGACAGATGTAATCACAGCAAGCGGCACTGCCCCAACTTGCGCGGTAAATGGCACCTTGAGCATGTCCGCAAACTTTTGGGATATGTCCATCCATCGTGGTGGAGTGCTCTGGGCGTACCTGCCGGGGATAAATGTCGGCGGTGCGTTTGAGGTGGATGCGAGTGGACTGGGCCATCACTTGTACCTGACGACCACGACGATTGTTGAGGCGGTGGATGGCACCGGAACAAACTATGCTAATGAATCTGGGTTTTCAACATCGGATGGCAGCACCGTGTACATGCCTGGAATCCAATCTCTAGAGTCCCCAGGGGGTGATGTTCATATTGGCGGGTTGGCCCAGGGTAGTTTTCTAGCGTCTACAACACTTGCCGCAGGCTCTACATACATCCAGGCGAGTATTACGAGGAGAATACAGCAAACTGGGCCTATCAAAAAGGTTGTCTTGGGGGTTCATACGGCTGGTAATTTTAAGGTAAAAGTATTTCGGTTGGTGGGATCTGATTATACATTCGTAGGAGAGTCCGAAACAATAACTGCACCAATCGGAACGGCTACATATGCTTTGAGCCAGCCCATCCCTTGCCTTCCCGGCGATTATTTGGGGCTTTACATCACAACCCCTGCAAAGATATACGTTTCAAACCTCAGCGAAGGAGCTGCAAGCATTCGATATACGGCTGGAGATATCACCGAAAGCAACCAATTTCTGACGCTCTCCAATGGTTTTGTAATGAACATAACGGCTGTCGCAGATACTCCGTTTATGGCGGTAACAGGAGACTCAATAGCTGAGGGTATGAATCAGGGGGTATGGCATGGGTATTTTGGTGGCCCCGCAGGCGACTTGAACGCATGTATTATGCACCGTTTGTCTCTGAGCATAGCGGCTGATGGCAAGACATTTGGGAATTACCGCGACTTTGCGGACGGGACGCGAAAATGGGACTGGTGTCTGACTACAGGGATTCCAGCGTGCATTGCATCTGGGGCAAGTGCTATATGGATACACGTTGGGGTTAATGATGTCCAGGCCGGTAGAACGTGGGCCGCTGTTGAGTCGGACATGGATGCGATTCGTGCGCTAATACCAACAGAGACAGCGTTGTATGTAGATGAGATTTTGCCGTGGTCTGATGGCACCGATGTACAGAATGCGACTATTAGATTGTGGAATACATACTATGCCGCTTGGTGCTTAGTAAATAATGCAACTCTGGTCCAATGCCATGATGATATGGGGCAGGTTAGGATATCAACTGGGGAGATTGATGATCTAAAAACCGCATATGATTATGATGGAGTGCATCTGTCTCAGGTCGGAGTTTCAGCTATGGCCGAACTTTGGAAATATTCCCTATATCTCCCCAAAAATGTAATTGTTCCTACGGGGTATAGAGTGCCGCCGTTGGCTGGAATTAATTCGGACGGAACAGCTTTTCCTGTCCAATACCCCGGCCCCCTCAACGTCTCAGCCACCATCACAGCAGGCACCACCTACCCGGCAGTCACCATCAAGGCTCCCCTCGGCCCGAAGTTCCAGGGGATCCCCGAGTGGACCGGGGAGGCTGCTGTTGATTTGAGTACGCTCTCCGCAACGGCACGGACACGGATCGGGCCTCGGGGGATGCTGATTTACGGGGAAGATTTGGATGCTACTGAACAGATGCAGGCTGATAGATATTTAGGGGTGTCATGATCTGGCAACCAACCACAGTAGATGGGGTCGAGGTTGCGAACGTGTGGAAATGCTCATTGGAGGGATTATGAAAAAACTTGTAACAAAAGGATGGTTATGGATTTTGGTGATGCTGCTCACAGCATTTTTCTGGCCTGAGATATCCAGTGCAACACCTAGTTGGAATCGGAGCATCACTGTCGAGTGGTCATACGATACTCCATCTGACCTCAGCCTGACTGGGTTCAAACTCTATCAGGAAGGTCAACCAACCTGTGAATGGAGCGTTCCGATAGCCAGGATTGGCACCTGCGATGTTGTGCTGACGGCGAAGATTACCAGGTACACCCTCTCTGCACTTTTTAGCGATGGGCAGGAGTCTCCGCAATCTGACCCTTATCTGTTCATTGACTGGGGTCCGAAGCCGAGGATTACCAACATTACAGCGAAGTGATGGCAAATCTTCTGCTCATCTTTGCTCTGTTCACACTCTCAGCCTGTGCTCCAACGCCCGGAGGAAGTTTTCTTCCAGGAATTGATCATGAAACAAGACTTGTAGATATTCCTGATCTGGAAATTCACGAGGTTCTTCTTCCTGTAGCAATGGCAAAGTGCCACTGGGAGATGCTGAAAGAGCGGCCAGTCTTCACCCTTATCTTCTTTGGTGGGATCTGGGCCTGCGCTGATGTAATCCCGGACGGTAAGGGGGGAGTACAGAGATGTGAAGTCTGGGCACCGAGCTTTCTGATGAAGCATGAGCTTGAGCATTGCAAAGGAGGGGCTGACAAATGGTATTAAAATTCAAAGGGGAAATTATGAAAAAGAGCTACTTGATAATTGCCATTCTGCTTCTGCTGACTTCCTGCACAATCAAAAATGCTGAGTACACATTCAATCAGGGCGCACCAGATTGTGCTCAACCGCAGGTCGTAGCCCGTGGCCTCTCAGAATCTCCAGGTAACCAGACCGGGGCAGGATCGACAAACAGCGGCGGCGCAGGGAACACGGTCATTATCATTGAGGAAACCAACCAGGACTCCAACTCAGACCTTGATGCAAGTGGTGTGATGGATGCTATGGCTAACAAGGTTAAGAGCATTCTCCCGAGCCTGCCATCGCTTAATCCAACCGATAAGGTTGTGCCTCCGGCAGTCGAGGAAGAAATTGCCGAACCCGAAGCCCTCGAAGATGCGCCGGCAGGCACAGTTGAAGAGGTGGACTGATGAGATGGCTGGTCGTTCTCTTGGCATTGCTCCTGGCATCAACCGCAGGGGCGCAAGCAATCCCAACGTCTCTCGCAGAGTGCAACGCTCTTTGTAACCAATACTTTCCAGGCGGCTCGGTTGTTCCTCCGGTAACGCCTCCTGTCGTGCCGCCGACCGGCAAGGTCTGCACGATGCCGATTACATTTGAGCGAGACAGCGATCAAGGCAACGGCGCGGCGGCGATCCTATTTCGCACACTGCAAGCAGGATCAATTACAGCCGTGTCGGTAAATGGCGAGGTTGCACGACTGGGCAAGCCATACAAGAACGCCCCTGTTTTCCTCATGAGCAAGTCCGGGGATCAGTATTCCAGGCCGCTGAAGTTCGTCGTTCAGACCAGCGACGGCCAGACCTGTACGGCTGTGAGTGGGTCGAGCGATACACCTGCCGGGCCGAGCACTCCGACGATCGGGTACAGCAAAAGCAAGGTGTTTACGAGCTACGGTGAAAGGAACGGGGGGAGAAAGGCTTGGAGAATCTCGGGGAAAGGCCCGTCTTACGGTAGCCAGATCAAATTCGTTTTCGCCAGCGGGAAAGAGTACACAATAAAGAACACCTCCAAGAATTGCCGTGGGAATAATCCCGATACCTGCGATATACCGTCATCTCAAAATAAAGATGGATTCGTCTACAAGCCAGGAATAGGTCCGAACGGCGAAGGTGACAAAGATACTGGCACCAGCCACGGCGGTATCTATCTTCATGCTGCATACGGCGATAAGAGCAATACCGTCACCATGTATTACAACTGAGCGCAAATGACAACCTGCGAAAATTGCGGACACAGGTATTACGGAGGCTATTGCCCGGTATGTGGGTATCCTAGCGACGAGGATGATTGTTGAGGCTGACAAGCCTCCCTGGAGGGAGAAATGAAACGATTTGTATGCCCAGTCTGTGAAGATGGCAAAACCGTTGAGGATGAAGTGAAGGGAACGACCTGCGAGTGTGGTGGTGTCATGGAAGAAGGAAAGCCTGACCTTTTTGATGAGGTTGAATACATTGAGCCGTGCATGATCTGTAGAAACAGGAACAGCGACAAGTGCAAGGGGTGTTACCGGGAATAAATCTCAAGAGAGGTTTGCCGATGAGAGTCATTGCTGAGGATAGCCTGCACATGGAACCAAGAGACGAAGATGGTATTCACGCAGTCAAGGACCGCTACTGCAAGGAAGAGGGCCCCTGCTTCTCGTTCGACTGCAACGGCAGGGCGGATAAATCCTGCGACTGGTTCAGGAAACAATCAACAGGTGTAAAGCTGTGCGAAAAACCATAGGAGAGACATGGAAATCACAATCACGATAAATATCGGCGAGAAATCAATTGAACTGACAGTGGCAGAGGCGATTGAACTTCATGCGGCACTTGCCGGGATGTTTACCAAGAATGCGCCTTCTCCGGTATATGTTCCCCCTTCGTACCCTCATAAATTAGGGCCTGCGCCATTTCAGCCGTTTCCGCCGATATATGGCCCAGTCAAGATAGATCATCCATGGGAAATTAAATGTACCGACAGGGCTGAATGATGGCTATCAAGGCAATAATCCTCATTCTCTTACTCGCCACCTCAGCCCAAGCCGAACTGGCCCGGGTGACGCGAGTAATCGACGGCGACACAATCGAAGTCACACTTTCCGGGAAAACGGAATCAATCAGGCTCTATGGCGTCGACAGCCCTGAAATAAAACAAGCGTACGGAATGTCTGCAAGAAATTTTACAGAGACCTTTGTAAACGGCAAAATGGTCGACATCATATTTACCGGCGACGGCGGGTGGGGGCGAAGGTCGGCAATCGTGATGTACGGCACGCAGAACCTGCAAGAGCAGTTGATCCTCGCCGGTTACGCCTGGGTATACCCTCAGTATTGCCGGAAATCATTCTGCACGGCATGGAGCACACTGCAAGGCATCAGCGCGGGCAACCGGGTCGGACTGTGGGCACAGCCTGCGCCGGTTCGGCCTTGGGAGTGGAGGCGATCACAATGAGCAGGGTTTTGCATGTTTGCCCAAAATGCGGAGAGCAGGGTGATTACTCAGACTTTCACGATTCCTGGTTTTGCGCTGTATGTGACGAATGGCTTGACGAAAAATGTGCAGATCAGGAGTGCGAGTTTTGCCAGATTCGCCCTACCATGCCATCGTTAGGAGAGATATGAACCATTTTCCAGAGCCAAAATTCGAGTTTATCAAGGGCGGCATCCAGTCCAGACTGCTTGAAGACTGGGTGTATCAGATTGGTAATAGCAGACCGATAATCATCCCGGAAGGGTTTGAGACCGACTTTGCCAGTGTCCCGCGCCCCCTCTGGCCGATAGCCTCACCGATGGGAATCCTTCGTTATGGCTCACTTCCTCACGACTTCGGATATCAGCATGGCTATTTGCTCACGCCCGACTTTGGAGACTACAACCCCGGCACAAGGGCAGAGGCGATCATGAACGGCCATAAATACGCCTTCGGTGGAAACATCCCGGTCTGTATCGGAGAGACGCGGCAATTCTTTGATGCAACCCTGCGAGATGTGACCATCGCGGCAACCGGGGCGAAGTATCGGGCATGGGGAGCGTATTGCATGGTCAGGCTCGGCGGCGGCATTCCGTGGGCGAACTATCGCAAGGTTGGCCCGACTGCGTACAACACCAATTCACTTGGCATCCCAGGAGTGTGAAATGAGCGAAAGCAAATTTAAGACAATGCGACACATTGAGACAGTCAGGAATTATATCGGAACTGTCATAAAGGAATTACTGGTAAGGGCTGAAGGTCATGACCAAAGCAAGCTGCAGTCCCCCGAAGTTGAAATATTTGAAATATATACTCCAAAATTACGTGAATGCACCTATGGCTCTGAGGAGTACAAAACCTACCTAAAGGAAATGCAGGTTGCCCTTGACCACCACTATTTTATGAATCGGCATCATCCCGAATACTTTACGGTTGGGCCAGAGCATAATGGGCCATGGGTGCAATCTCCACTTGAACGGATGACGCTGGTTGATCTGGTTGAAATGCTTTGCGACTGGAAGGCAGCGACTTTGAGACATGCTGACGGTGATATCATACAGAGTGTCAACCAAAACCAGGAAAGATTCGGGTACTCAGATGAACTGCGAATGATCCTGGCAAATACAGCGAGGTGGTTGAATGCAACCGACACGAAACATCACGCGGATGAATCATAGGGGCATGAAATGATACTCAGAGACGGAACAGAAACGAGCGACCCAAGACTTGACAGGCTGGTGCAATTCGACCCGCGCTCTCTGTCGTTTGGGGTGACCGAGGCGATACTTGAAAAAACCCTTGCATGGGATGGACTGGAAAAGATTTCCAAGGTGCGAATCAAGGCACCGGGCAACCATCTCGATCAAGGCCGAGAAGGGGCCTGTGTCGGCATGGGTCTGACGAATGCCATGCGCTACGAGCCGAATATCGGTAATCTTGAAACCTACGACGAGCGGTTTGCCATTGAGCAAATCTACTGGGAAGCGCAGAAAAACGACCCATTCCCCGGCGGCGAGTATCCCGGTGCATCCCCGCGCATGGGCGGAACGTCCCTACTTGAAGGCGTGAAACAACTCAAGCGCCTCGGGCTGATCAAATCATACCGATGGGCGTTTTCCATTGATGAACTGATTCTCGGCCTCGGCTATTTCGGAACGGCGGTTGTGGGAATCCCCTGGTACTCCCGAATGTCCGAGCCAGAGTCTGACGGACGTATCCGCATCGGCGGACCAATCGACGGTGGGCACTGCGTGGCGGCAACTTGGTACAACAAGTACACCGGGGCGGTAGGCATCGCTCAGTCGTGGGGAATGGAACACGGCGTGGACGGGGAGGTCTGGATCGTGGCCGACGAAATGGATAGACTCCTGCATGAGCACGGAGAGTGCGTGTTTTTGGAAAAAGCGTGATTACGCCGGCTGGAGGGTCGGAAAGGTTGAGCGAGATGGCAGAGAATCGAGACTTGGAAGTGGTGGAAATGGAAGAAGTCTATGACCACGAAAAGTATCAGAAACGACAGAACAGCCTCACCGCTGACGACCTCGCCAGCATAACTTCCATCATCGAAGATACTGTCGGCCGGCGAGTCCCTCATGCTGGAATAACTTGCCGATTTGGAGATATCACACATGAAGACTTGAAGGCAATGGTTGACTCGCATAAAAAATTCAGTGCGGCAATGGATGATAGCAAAACAATCGCTAGGAGATTTCTTGTTATTTCAATCCTCACTGGTATGGGGGGAATAGCCCTTATCGGCTGGTGGGAAACCGTTGTCAACAATGTCAAAAAAGCCCTTACAGGAAATTGATATGAGCACAGTCCAACGAATCCAGGAACTGCTCGACTGCGCTGTCCGAGTGCCTGAGAAAGATGATGCAGGTATTATCACAGCTACTGGTATTGATGCAACTGTAAGAATTAAAGCTTTACAAGATTGTTTGAAAATTGCCCAAGATGAGGAAGAGAAAGATGGCCACTCTTGAAACAATAAAGAAGTGGTTGATCAGGATCAATGGGCATGAGGGAGGCTATACCAATCGTTCTCCGAAAGCTGATCCTGGAGGCGAAACTAAGTGGGGGATCAGTAAACGATCTTATCCATATTTGAATATTAAGAGTTTAACTCTTGAACAAGCCGCAGGCATTTATTTAACAGATTTTATTACACCTATTTCTTCTCGAACATTACCAGACGGTATTACGTTTCAATTGATTGATTTTTCTGTTCATAGTGGTATTCGTAAAGCAGTTAAAGAACTTCAGCGATATATGAATATTATTATTGGTGGAGAGAGAGTTAAACCAGATGGGATAATAGGTCCATATACACGAGCGAAGATATTATCATTTTCTGATTCAGATTTGGTGATGATTATTACTGCTGCTAGAATAAAGTTTTTGAAAGACCTTTCTAACTGGCAAGAAAATAATCGTGGTTGGATGGATCGAATTGCAAACAACCTGCTCTACGGAGCAGAGGATACAGACTGATGTATGAGCTAATTATTGACCCTTTCCTCTGCGCCGCTTGCGGCAACTGCGACCGGTGGCTGCCGGGGCTGCATCTGAAGACCACCGGTAATCGGTTGCTGGTCAATGAGAATAACTCGATCGTTGATTTCGTTGCAATTTTCCGCGCAATAGGTGATTGTTACATGGACGCACTGACCTTGAGGAGACTAGATGGCCGACCAGCTTGACCGCGCCTGGGAGTTGTCGGAACTGCACTTGAAGCAGTTGCTGCTGAACCGTCCGCAGATGCAGGGCGAGTCTCGGACTCACTGTCTGGAGTGCGAGGAGCCTATCCCCGAGGGGCGCAGACGGGCGGCGCCGGGGTGTCAATATTGTGTACAGTGCGCTGAGGAGATGGGGGGATGAGTTACGAATTTAATTACACAGCACCACCTACAGTGTCGAAATTTATGCGCTCCGACGCGTTCTTTCGAGCCATAAAAGGACCTGTCGGGAGCGGAAAATCAGTAGGTTGCATCATTGAGGTGTTTCGCCAAGCTATGCTGATGCCTCCGTGCGCCGATGGTATTCGGCGATCGCGATATGTCGTAGTCAGGAACTGTTACGACGATCAGACAGAGATTCTAACCGAGCAGCGTGGATGGGTGCCATTTAAGTATCTGCACCCAGAAGACAAAGTCGCGACCCGGGTAGATGGGGTGCTCACGTTTGAGAAGCCGTCTTACTACCATGCTGCGCCATACAAGGGGGACATGATCAACATCGTTAATGAGGATGTCGACCTTTGCATTACGCCCGACCACGAGTTGTGGGTATCTACGCGGCGCACACGTAAAAAGATATGGTTCGATTATGAGCATGTGCCGGCGCAGGAGATTGAAGGTATCGGCGAACTTCACCGGATGACTTCTATCTGTGATTGGAAGGGCGAACGACCGGGCCATTTGCCAGTATACTGGGAGTTTCTCGGCTTTTGGTTCGCACAGGGGTATGCCGGAGTGTATCCTCGGACAGATACACGAGGGAATCACTATAGACTAACAATGACCCACAGAACGCACGACAGGGAGTATGTAGCGAACCTGCTTGCCGCGGTGGGATTCACTTGGAATGAATTGCAGAAACAAGGGTGTTTAGACTTTGTTGTGTCTACCAAGGAACAGTGGGTAAAGGACTTGATCATTGAGCTTTCTCAGTATGGTAAGTCGACAACGAAAAAACTTCCTCAGTATATAAAGGACGCTCCGAGGGAATATGCGGCAGCATTTATAAAAGGTTTTCAGCGAGGAGACGGCGTTCACAAAACCGGGAAGCATGATGTGGACAGGCTGTACTCCTCATCGAAAGATCTCATTAATGATCTGCATGAAATGATCATTCGATCTGGAAGGGCTGCGCGACTGACGACATGCCATCAAGCCGGCACTATGCAGATATCTCCTGCACATCCGATATATAACAGCAGCGAAGGTTATTGCTTAACTATCCGACAGCCTAAACGAGAGAACCCAATTATTCGGTGCAACAACTGGAGCCGAGCGGAATATGATGGAATGGTATACTGCGTTACAGTGCCAAGTCATGTCGTTTTGGTGCGCAGGAACGGGAAAGCAGTGTGGAGCGGCCAAACCCGCCAGCAACTAAAAGACACCACGTTACGCAGTTGGATTGAGTGGATCAAACCAGGAGTCTTCGGAAAATGGAAGGAATCTGAAATGATCTTCCAGTTGAGGTTTAAGGATGTAGAGTCCGACATTATGTTCAGGGCGCTCGACTCTCCAGAGGACGTTCAGCGAGTGCTTTCTATGGAGGCCAGTGCAGCATGGATAAATGAGGCCAGAGAAATCCCCTTGGAAATTCTTCAGGCTATCATGAGCCGGGTTGGCAGGTTTCCAAGAAGAAGTGATGTACCTGAGTACCGCAGTTTTGTACTGGCCGATACCAACCCTCCCGAGTTTGAGAGCATGTGGTATAAGATCCTCGAGCACCAGCCGATAGAAGAGAACAACCCCGATTCAGTGATGGAGGTAGATTCGTTCCATCAGCCGTCCGGGACTTCGCTGGAAGCCGAGAACGTGGAGAATCTCCGACCAGATTATTACCAGGAACTCGCCAAAGGCAAAACCAAGGCGTGGGTAGATACCTACGTGCATGGATTATATGCTCCCTCATTGTCAGGAAAGCCAGTCTATCATGCGACCTTCAGGCGGGACCGTCACGTATCGAAAACACCGCTGCCGATTAATCCATATCTACCTGTAATTGTTGGACAAGATTTTGGGCTCACCCCCGCAGGCCTATGGATGCAGATGCAGGAGGACGGACGAATATTTGTCTTGCGGGAAACACCGGCGTTCGACATGGGCACGAAGCGGTATATTAGAAGTCGGTTTCGGCCGATGCAGATGACGACCTTTCCTACCAATCCGATCGTCGTGATCGGTGACCCCTCCGGTGTGCGGCGAGCGGACTCTGATGAGGGCACGAGTTTCAAGGAGTTCAAGGACGCTGGATACATCGCCAAGCCGGCGTCGACTAACGACCCGGAGGTCAGGATAAAGGCCTTGGACGAATTGTTTTCCATGTACCCAGACGGTGAGCCTGCCATTCTCATTGACCCTGCCTGCAAGTCGTTCATCGGGGCCATGGCTTCCAGTTATCGATACCCTCGCAAAAAGCAGGCGTTTGGTGAGGAATATGGCGAGAAGCCAGACAAGTCTCATCCCTGCTCGCATCTCGTAGAGGGCGGACAATATGGTGCGATGTTCCTCACCGGCAGGAAATATGACCCCGCTGATTACACAGTTTATGATGACCAGTTTAATCCACTGGCTACCCACAACCCATACAGACCTGCTCAACGCGAGGGATACTAAATGGCAAAATACAACTTCGATGAACTGTCCAAGCTCGGCACCCACCTGAAGGGCACCCTCGCCCAGTTCATCAACGACCGGGCTCTCTGTGAGGCGCAGTGGTTGAAGAATCTACGCCAGTACCTCGGCAAATACGACCCGGATATCCTCCAGTATATCCAGGACGAGCGAAGTCACGTCTATCCTCGAGACACCAAGGTCAAAATCAAGGGCGGGGTGGCCAAGATGATGGAGATGATGTTCCCGAGCCAGGACCGCAACTGGACCCTGAGTGTATCGCCATCCCCCTCTATCCCCAAAGACGCCCTTGAGAACATCCTCGCCAACCTGCAGCAGAGCGGGGAGCCGGTCAGCAGCGAGACGATCGAGCGGGCGGTCAGGGAGTTCGCCGAGGATCGCAAGGGCAGGATGGAGACCGAGATCGCCGACCAGCTCTCAGACGCCGATGTAGACTATCCGCAGCTTTGCAAACAAGTCACCCGCAGTGGCTATATTTACGGCTTCGGTATTGCTCGTTGCCCGATGGTCAGGACCCAGAAAGAACGCTACTGGGAAATGGATCCGGTTACCGGTGTTTACGCCGCCAAGGAGAAGACCATCCGCCGGCCGTACCCCGAGGATGTGCGGATATGGGACTTCTACCCCGACCTCTCAGCCAAGCGGTGGAAAGAGCAGGACGAAGTGTTTGAAAGATCGGTACTCAGTCGCCACGACTTACGTGAGTTATCTAAGCGGGAAGATTTCATTGGGCATGTCATCAAGCAGTATATCAGGGATCATCCTACTGGTAACTACATGGCCAAGTCCTACGAGGCAGAGTTGCATATCCTCGATAAGACGGCGAACCTCGCTGATCGCACTGCTCGCAGGTATGAAATCTATCGCAGTCTTGGTTTCAGGACGGGGCATACCCTGCAGAGCGTTGGGGTAGACATTCCGGATGATGAACTCGATACTGACATCCTCGCTGACATCTGGTTCATCGACGACGTTGTGATCAAGGCCGTAGTCGCCCCCTTCGGCAAACGCCCCTCCGACCAGTATCACGCCTTCATCTACACCGAGGACGAGGACAGTGGCCTCACCGGTGTCGGGATGCCGGAGGAGATTAGGGATTCACAGATGTCGATCTGTGCATCTACCAGGGCGCTGATGGACAATATGGCAGCAACGGCTGGCCCCATCCTCGAAGTCAATGTCGAGCTGCTGGCCAGGGGGCGTAAGAGCATCGGACCTATCCATCCGTTCATGACCATAGAACGTGAGGGCGACGGGGTCGCTGCTCAGTATCCAGCAGTGCGGGCAGTCACGACCCAGTCGCATGTTGCCGAGATCCTCAGTATCATCACCATGCAGCGCCAGCAGTTGGACATCGAGAGCAATCTGCCGGCCTACACCATGGGGGCGATGCAGCAGCAACCGCTCGGCGAGGCGTTCAGGACCTCGAACAACATGAGCATGATGATGGGCTCGGCGAACATGGTGACGAAAGACACCGTCCGGGCCTTCGACAAGTTCACCACATCACTGGTCGGATCGATGCTGCAGTGGAATATGGAGTTCAATCCGGAGGAAGAGATCAAGGGGGATTATCAAGTCCTGGCCAAGGGTAATCTCTCTCTGGTTGCCAAGGAAGTCCGCGGCGCCGCCCTCGACCAGTTCGTCTCCACCCTGACTCCGGAGGAGCGGGCCATCCTCGACACCTACGGCCTGCTGATCGATCGCCTCAAGGCCCGGGACCTGCCGGTGGATCGGATGCTGCCGGAGACTGAGGCCAAGCAGGTACTGGCCGATATGCGGGCCGCTGCCTCGCAGGCCGCCCAGGTCGAGCAGGGGCTGACTACTGCCAAGACTGAGGCCGCCACCGCCTCGGCTGAGAAACAGCGCACCGACGCGCAGGTAGTAGCAGCAACTGCTGAGGCCACGATCCAGGAAATCCTGTCGCGGGTCGAGCAGAACCTGGCCAATGCCAAGACAGGGCAGGACAAGGTGCAGTTGGAAAATCTGAAAACCTTACTACTTACCGCAGTAAAACCGCAAGAGGGGGAGAAGAAAAATGGCAAACAAGGAAAGGGAAGCGGAAATTGAAGACATTCTCAAGACTTACAAGACCGCCGAGCCGGTGCAGTTGTTCCTCGAACTGTTCCAGCTTCGGCGTGACAGGCACCGCGACAAGTTGGAGGACGGCGAAAATGCCGAAGCTCGCGGAAAATCGCAGGAATGTAAGTCGCTGATACAGCTTTTTGATTGACTTTTACAATAAAATATTGTTACGCTTCTAACAAACCGGAGAAACAATGGAAAATACAGAACAAGATACGACTTTTACTGATTTCGACCTCGCCTTCGAGGCCACCGCCGGACTGCCGGATCCTGATAAAAAAGAGGAAGGCTTCACCGAGCCTCCCGTAGACTCGCCCGAAACTCCCCCGGAGCCTCCTGCACCGCCAGAGCCTCCGCCGGTCGATCCTCCCGTTGACCCACCGGTAGTGCCTGAGCCTCCGATCGCGCCGCCCGCACCCACCGTAGACGAGATTGCCGCCAAGGCCGCTGCCAAGCTCGCGGCTGATGCCCAGGTCAAGGCTGACAAGGAAGCCGCTGACGCCGCAGCCAAAGCTGCTGCCGATGACGCAGCCGCTCGCACCAGCAAGGAGAATGTCTCCGCCGACGAGCAGGTCATCCTCGACACGCTTGAGGCCAATTTCCCAGAGGTCACCGCCGCCAACGCCGTGCTCTCTCGGGTGATCTTGGCCAGGGTTGAGAACATGGTTGAGCAGCGGGTCAACGCCGTTCTCGCTCAGCTCGCCCCGATCGCAGCAGTAACCCAGAACGTCGCCCGCAATGCCCACGAGCAGGCTATCCTCGCCAAGCACCCGGATGCGTTCACCACGCTTCCGCAGGTCGAGGCCTGGGTCGATTCGCAGCCGAAGATTCTGAAGGCCGCTTATAACCAGGTCCTCGACAACGGCAACACCGACGACATTATCGAATTGTACGATGTTTTTAAGAAGGATACCGGGAGCGCACAGACACCGGGATCACCAGGCGCGGCGCCGGATGCTGCCGCCGCCAAAGCAGCAGCAGAGGCCGCTGCGAAGGAAGCCAAGCTCAAAGCCCAGGAAGGCATCAGGAGCAGGCAGACGACGCAGCAGAGTGGCATTGATGAGGACGACTTTGAAGGAGCGTTCGCACAGGAAGCCGCGAAAGCGTAACCCCACCATTCAGGAGGAGCAAGAATTATGACCACACAGACCGTCAGTGACATTTCTTATCGAACCGCAGGCAAGGTTGCCGCCGACCTGTTGAAGAGGGCCGACCCCGATCTGGTCATGCAGCCGTTCCTGCAGACCAAGCCCATCCCGCGCAACTCTTCGGATACCATTAAGTTCCGCAGGTATGAGGCCCTGGCCGCGGCCACCGCCGATCTGACCGAGGGCGTAACCCCGGCCGGCAGCGCCATCACCAGCACGGATTATCAGGCCACACTCGCCCAGATGGGCGACTGGGTCGGCATTACCGATAAGGTAGCTGATACCCACGAGGACCCGATCATCAAGGAGTACAGCGACATCCTGGCCAAACAGGCCGCCCTGTCGGTTGAGACCCGGCTGTTCTACATCATGCGGGCCGCTACCAATCGGTATTTCGCCAACTCGAACGTCAGGACCGATGTCAATACGACCCTGACCAAGACCCTGCAGCAGAAGATCACCCGCGGCTTCAAACGCCAGAACGCCTCGGTCATCACCAAGAAACTCTCCAGTTCAGCGAACATGGAGACGGTAAACGTCAAACCCAGCTTCATTGCTTTTGTCCATCCGGATATCGAGGATGTTGTTCAGAAGATGGCCGGGTTTAAGGACGTGGTGGACTACGGTTCAATGGTCGGCTACCCGACCGAGATTGGCTCCGTCGGCAATGTTCGCTATCTCACCTCGACGGTCTTCACTCCATGGGCTGACGGCGGCGGTGACAAGGCCGGTTCCGGCACCACGATGATCTCCACGACAGGTGTTAAGGCTGATGTCTACCCGGTGATTTACATCGCCGCTGACTGCGCGGCCGTCACCCCGCTCAAGGGTGCTACTGCTCTGACCCCGTTCGTCAAGAACCCGGGAATCGTCAGTGACTCCGACAAGCTCGGTCAGCGAGGGCACATCGGCTGGAAGACCTACTTCGCAGCGTTAATTTTGAACCAACTGTGGTGTGCTTGCGCAGAAGTGGCCATTCCTGAACTGTAATATCTGAGGGGGGCTCCGGCCCCTTTCTCTTAAAAATTTAGCAGGAGGATTTCGATATGAGTTTGAACCACGCAGATCAGTATCAGAAAGTTGGGACCTTCGTTGTCGACGATCCGGTCTCCGCGATGAACGTCATCCTCGGCTGGCAGCCGCGGTACGTTCGAGCATTCAATGTCAATAATCTCGCATCCTATGAGTATTTCTCCGGGATGTCTGCAGGCACCTCACTCGACAACGGCAACCATGCCGACACTCAGTGGTCGGTTAACGCTGCCGGCTCGATTTCGTTGTATGCAGGAAGGGCGGCTGGGTCGACGATCACAGGCACCGTCGCTGTCACGGCTGGGTCCGCCACGGTAACCGGCACCAGCACCAACTTTATCGGCGAACTGGTTGTCGGAGATAAGATCATGGTCAACGGTGAGACCCGCGTAGTCGCCGCAATCGCTACGACCACCAGCCTTACCACGGAGACGACATTCGATGCCGCCGCCTCCACTGTATCGTGCTACGATATGTCAGGCAAAGGCCCCGGGTTCACGCTCGGTACTGACATTTGTGACACCGCGGCCGACGTAGTTCGCTGGCTGGCTCTCCGCTAACCCCCTTACCTGTTCAGGCGGGCAAACACTACCTGATGGAGAAACTATGAGCAGACAAGAAGTTAAGACCCAGAGAGTAATTACCGATTATCTGGAAACATCCAATAGCGGGATGCCGACCATCGGCGGGCTCAACGCTACAGTAGCTGAACTCAACTATGCCGCCGACCTCTCGGCCCAGGACGCCATGGCTCCCGGGGCAGGCTTCGCCGGTACCGGCACGATTTACGAGAGCGCAGTTGAACGGGTCGGGGGTATGATCAAGACCACGATCCTGATCGATCTCACCGGCGCCAAGTCGACGACCACGGACCTCGATATCATCGGGCTCAGTGGTGTCTC
>Ga0209728_1000729_pt1 | contig 23844 bp, 60 predicted proteins | sample RifGroD1_FD_183997 | JGI IMG/M metagenome (GOLD analysis project Ga0209728, IMG submission 183997) | Groundwater microbial communities from Rifle, Colorado, USA - Groundwater D1 (SPAdes) (version 2) | ecosystem: Environmental > Aquatic > Deep subsurface > Groundwater | place: Rifle, Colorado... | reverse complement strand
TTAGGATTCCATGTAGGTTCTCCCATTCTTGCATAATGAATATTAAGACGTTTTGTGCTTGTTACTTCTGGATGTAACGCCAAACTTAACAATATCTGATTTAGTAAATCATTATACGTTGCATTAATTCCTTTACCGACTTTAGGTACGTCACAGAACAAACAGTCGCTATTACAACCATATTGAGTTGATATTGTAATTACCCATTTTTCTTCCAGGGGCAATAATTGAGTGTGTTCAACCTTTTTATGTTGATTAAGATTTATGTCTTTTCCATAATCCCCAAGAGACAAACACTCTAATTTTCCTTTATCTCCTTGAACGATTAATATATTACCTGTTGGAACTTGATAATTTTTTAATATTTCCACTTTATATTTTCCTTCTTTCTAAATATTATTTCTCAAAACCAATAAAATTTGATTTTCAATCTAATTCTTCAAAACTAATTTTAATCCGCATTTTCTTTTGAATTTTATGTCTATATATTTCTTCATTGTCAAGATACATTTCTGAAAAAATACTATTAGGATACACCATTAATTTACCACCAATAAATCTTTCTTCTTTATGAGAATATTTTCCACCAATATAATCCATAATCTCATCTGGTACTTCATTCGTTACCTTCATAAAATTCTCTTCATCTACTTCCCAGCAAAAACATTCTCCATCTCCTGTGGGCTTACCTATAAATTCAACTGATTTCTTCATACTAACCTCTCCCTTTACACCAACAATAACTTATAAGCTACAACATAAATCATCACCATTACAAACATAATCAAATACCCTTTAATAACATCTTTACAATCATTACTAAAGAAAAAACCAAAATTAAACTATTGCAAATGGAATCGCTGTCAACCAATCATATATATGTTCTGCAACTGATTCTACTTGCCAATTCAATCCAAAATACCATGATTCTAAGAGGTTGATTAGAATACATATTGTTACTAGAAATATGTATTTGTCTATGGTTAATTTCCTCTTAAGCATTATGTATCCTTTCTATTTCCTTAAATCTTTCAAAGGCACTATCTCTAATTTATAATCTCTTTTATCCTTTTGATATTGAAGTAATACTTCCCTTACCTCTTCGTCAATTATATTGTCTTCATCATAATCATTAATTTTGCTATGATAAATTTCCTTTCTATCTAATGATTTTACAAATTTATAACCAATATAGCAATACCAACCAATTGATAGAAAAATACATCCACTAACGAATTCAATAGGGCTATGTAATGAATAAGCACCTTGCAGAACAAGAAACATTAAGGATATATTAATTATTCCAACTATTAATGTAATAAATGATAAATTAAATTTATGCTCTTCTTCTTTTGTTCGATTATAATTTCTGAACACAATTATTTACTCCTTCCATAAGATAAAAACAATATTTTAAATACTTCCTAGTCTCCAAGATTCTATTATGTAAACATTATCTTCAATTAACACACTATTAATATTATCTTTAAGATACTTAATAAACTTTTTATGAGCGTCTCCATAATCTTTGGCAGGAACTTTCATACAATGTAATTCTATATTGCTTTCATCATATATCCCAATATAAATATTCACTGATTATCACCTCCATTTCTAAGAAATATATTTGATGAAGGAATTTATTCCTACTCCTTTTTCTCCACTCTTTGGATCGTACCATTTTTGGGAGGTACACCAATAATTTACGCCATCAACTTGTAATTGTCCGTTCGCGTATTCATCATAAATAACATTTCTTTTATCAAGAATTTCTTTTACTTTATCAAGTTTTTCATTATTCTTTTCATTTAACATATATTTATTTCTCCTTTCACATAGCATATTTGTTTTAAGTGTTTTAGTTTATAAGACTTCTTCCTGATTTATACATTATGAATCCACCCATTGATACAACAATTGCGAATACAAAAACATTTATATTTGAATAACATATTAAATATGATCCACCAAAAGACAAAACAAAACCTATAATTATAAATAATAATAATTTAAAAAATATCTCCCACAAACCTATCACTCCCTCTTTTTCGGATTCTCCCAATCTAGAAATTCCTTCTCTGCTCTTTCTCTACACTTTGGACAAAACCCTCTACCCATTCCATCAGTACACAAATGAGCATTTCCATCTTTACCACAATACCAACAAAGATAAAAGCTATTTTGTTTTGATGGATGCCAAGGATTATCTATGCTTCCTTCTTCAATGAAAAGATGTCCACATTCTTTTTCAAACTCTTCATCAGTCATATTTTCAATATGATCCGCAACTAATTTTAATTTATCTGCCATTGATAATTGCGATATTTCTTCATCAGTCAATTTTATCACTCCATTGTACTATAAGTAGAGAGAATTTAATCTCCCTACTTATTTTAATTATTTAATTAACTACTCTAACTCACTCAACATCTTTGTTAGTTCTTCCTTAGACATATTATTGTAACTTTCATCATCCTTCTTTGCTAAAATTTCCATAATCTTTTGCTTCTTTTCTTTTTGCTCTTTTGCTTTTAGTCTTTGATTTTCTACTTCTTTTTTGAGTTCAAAAATATACTTAACGATTTCAATTTTAATGTCCAATTCTTTATCTTGCTTTGTTTTTACTTCAAGAAGGCTTTCTTCTTGTACTTTTTTCAATTGGGAGTTTAATGTTTTGAAAACTGAATCTAAATCCCTCACATTTAAGTCGAATAGATCCTCTACAGATATTAAACCTTTGAATTCGAAACGAAATTTCGATTTAACAGCTACCTCGAAAATATTTGTGTTTGTTGCATTTGCCATTTTAATACACACTCCTTAATTTTATTTATTTTAGTTTTATTTTAGAATTTAATTTTAACCATTCTTTCAACATTTCCTTTAACTTTAACTAACAATTCATTTCTTTTAGTTGAGCTAAATGCAACCCCTGACAACTGATCATTTGCATCTTTTACAGCCAGTTTACTTCCCAATGCTTCCATAACTTTCCTATGTGCATTTAGTTCTTGATTTAAGAACTCATTGTAAAATGATGAAGGTTGTTCAACGTTAATACAATCCTTTAATAGGAACATATAATGTTTGTGACCTTGATTATGCTGGCCATCCCACCAATTTGGCGAATAGCATACAACCGACACTGGAATAAATTGATTTGTTTTCAAACCCCATACTTCTTTTGACGATACATTTGAAGGTAATTTTTCCTTAATAGTAAATCCTGTATTTCTATTAAAAGTTACTTCTGCAACAACAACTTTTTCATCTTGTCTTAATTCTTTACTATAATCAAAAGAAAATATTTGACCATCAAATTCTATTTCTGCTCTAAAACCACCCCTTCCACCGCGATTAGAAAAGTTATGAACTAAGAATTTATAAACACCTTCTTGCATTTTACTTTTGTTAGTCCATGTAATATTTTCTACAGCAGGTTTTCCTTTGATTGGATTTCTGATATCAATATCTAATTGCCCAGTAGTTGTTCTATTTAATGGATTACTAAAATAAATCAATTTCCCACTAGGTTCATAACAATGAGCATCTAAATCATTACCATCATATTCTCCATCATTCCATTGAATTGAAAATCTTAAAATTCCTTCTACATTGCCTCCAGCAGATTTAACATTTTCTTTCATTGAACTATCTGTGATATTCCCTGAGTATGCCCATGAAAAATTATTGTCCCATTTGAACATAGTCTTGCTATCCTTATTCTCAGGAGCAATCAAAGAAACCATATTACTAGCATGTTTATTCTCTAAAAATACTTCAAGTTCTTTAGCTGTTGGTAAAATATCCTTGATGAAATTATCAATAGATATTTCTTCAATCTTAGAAAATTTCTTTGGATTAACAGGGATATTACTAGACATTTCATCAAAAATATCTAATCCAACAATTCTTTTAGCAGAATCCTTATTTGAGAATAGGATATTGTTGACTGTAATATCATCTAATTTGGCGAATCTTCTGCTCAATGAATCCATATATCCAAGTTCTTTAAGCGTTTTCTTAGCATCATCGAGCATTTTCTTGGTATATATAGGCTTACTGCGTTTATAGTTTTCTGGAGCCACAATCGCTTCATATTTCTTAACTGCTAAATCTAAATCCATACCTTCACTAATATTGATAAGTAATGTTCCAATTGAATGGTTTTTTATTCTTCCGATTGCTCCACCAACTTTTACAGATTGTTCCCAAGTATAATTTTCTTTTTCTTCTGGTTTTAGTTTATCATATTGCTTCTTATATTTAAGAAATTCATTTAATACACCTTTCCACTCTTCCCCTTTGTATAAGGAATTCTGAGAAATAAGTTCTAACACCGTAAGCAAACTTTCCTCAGTAATTTCCTCCAATGATCTTTTGAAAACATTTCTCGTATCCCTAAACCCACCTTTAATATCGCCTTCTGATTTATTTGATTTATCTACGAATTTATCGGGAAGTTCTAAGTAAAAATGTTTCCATTCAATTATTTTGCCGTTTTCACAATTCTCATAATTTTTATTCGTCCCAATCTTCTTATCTTTGGAAACATAAATATTTGAAACAAGTTGAGATTTAACAAATTTAGATAGAGCGTTAATTACGGATTGAAAAGTTGTATCACCTGTTTCAAAATCCCAAATGGTTGTAATTTTATTGTTCACAAGAAAAGCTACATTGCCAATGTTTTTGATAAAATGTCTGCAACAACTACAATCATGTTCTCTTCTTTGTCTAAAGATTTCGTTTTTCCCATCTGGGTAGCTATCGAGATACAAATTCCATAAAACATCTTTATCTAATTCAATTTCAAACAAATTGGTAGCATCCTTTGACATTTTCTTAAAATGTTCCTGCATTAATACTTTAAATTCTCCAAAATTCATTTTAATCAATCTCCTCTTAATTTTATTTTATGATTCATAGTTCCAATGTGTTTGAAGATAGGATTTTAGTTATGTATAAGTTCCTCTATTCATATCCTGTTTCACATCCTTTCGATGTTTAACTTATGTAATGTTTTGAACTTTCCATGAGTTTAGTATAACATTATTTATTGATTCATGTCAAGCATTATTTCACCCGATAAAAAGATCATTTTAAGTCATTTTGCTGTTTTAAGAATCCTACTCCTATGCGGTTTACAGTTATCCACAATCCATAAACTCATTAACATAATGATCAACTAACGATCCATCAGACAAAATTGTGTAAACTTTTTTACTTTTAATGTCAAATTCAATACCACAGTCCATACAATAATTATTTTGCAAAGATACTTTATTAGTGTGTTCACTACCACAGGCCGGACAGATATGTATATGATTTGATGCTTTTGCCATTTGTTTTTCCTCCAATATATTTATTTTTGATTTATGTTAAGTATAACATGTTGTTAGATATAAAGTCAAATATAATTTTATACTATAGAATGAGTATTTTATCTGCAATTTTTCATTATTTCTTTGCATCTTGCTTCTATCTGTACCTTTTCTTCTTCGAGATCAAAGAAGTCTTTTTTAATATCGGAGGTTTTGAATCCATCCATAACTAAATTCAAATCATCAATATCAATCTTGTATCCACCTTCTTTACTAGCATATCTTATGGTTTTTTCTACTAAGGCCAACTGTCTAAAAGTAAGTCCTTCAATATTGACAGTATTATTACCAACTACATTCAATTTCATTATTACACTCTCCTATTTTTAGCAATAGTATTGCCAAATTAAAACAATTAAAATCAAAGTTTTAAAGACTTAATCTCAATATCTTTCATTATTGGTATATACTGTTCTTTTATATTCATGGTGAATTTTAGCAGTTCTTCCACTGTTGTTTGTTTATTTATATAACCAAGTTGTATTATTATGGTATAAAAAATTATCAATCATAGTAACCTTTCTTTCTAATTGTTCGGCTGAAATACTCATAAACATTACCTCATTTCTCGTCAATTCTCAGTTTAAATCCAAATTGTGTCTATCAATTTTTTCGATATTGTATCCGAGTTTAGTATAATGCGTTTCAAAATAATCGGCATTATGACCTCCTTGAAAAGTTATTGATTCTCCATCAACTTCTAAAATCCAAGAAAAGTGCCCATTAATAATTTTACATATTTTGATTTCATTACCTATTTCATTCCCTACACAATTATGCTCTACATATGATGCCATAGATTTTCCGCATTTAGGACAATATACCATCTTAATTTTCTCTCCTATCAATTAAAATTGAATACTTACTTAAACCGCCAAACTACTTCCTCTTTTATTCAAACCTAAATCCAAATAAGTATCCTCTAAACTCTTTTTCACTTCTTTGGTAATATTCCCACCATGAGTATGAGGAAACCACTCAATATCATTAATAATTTTTGTATCTTCATTTACATATAGAATAAACGATCCAAAGCGATACCGATAATTATTGTTACTCATGTGTTTATCCTCTTGTGAATTCAAAATTAAAGCTGTCAATTTTCTTTGCATGACGTTAATATTGATTTTAGAATCCTTAATTGCACATTCTCGATACTTCTTTTCTGCGCTTTGAGAAACTTGATATATTTCTACATTATCAATAATCATAATTCCTTCATCCCTTTCAGATATACTCTTTCTTGGATGGATTAACGAACTTCACCTTTATCACAGTAATTACAAATCACTTTTTCTTCCCTAACAACCCATCCGTGTCTTACTAAAACTTTTTCAGCATCTTTCTTGTTGCATTGTAATATTCTTGATCCGATATCATTTGATGCCCAATTATTACATAAATCACAACAAGTATCATAATATTTTATAAGTTTAAAATCCAATTTATTCACCTACCACTTCAAATCTTAGTTTGGACGTATTATAAAATACTACCTAATTCTTTATTACGTTTATTACATTCTAACTGTGCTTCTTCTATAGATTTAAATACGCAATCTTCAGGCCATAGAGTTCCACATGAAGAATCAGAATATCTATATCCTAAAATATATCTAATATTTATTGTGGATTTAATATCTCCTTTATTTCTAAATACATCTATATCAACTTTAATTACTTTATCATAGCCATATAATATACCTTTGTCATTGGCGACATTCCACTTTTTTGTTTCCCATTCTTCTGTGCCACCCTTACCATAACAATCAGGGCAATCAAACTCTTTGTCTTTAATTTGTATTTTCCCATTACCTTCACATGTTAAACAAGTTTTAAAAACCACTTCTGAGAAATTTTGAATTGTAGCAACCTTGTCACCAATATTAAACTTTGTTTTTAAATTCATTTTTTACGTTCCTCCTTTAAAATACGACAAAATCCTCGATTTATATGGTTAGTTAATTAACCCTTCATACATAAACTTAAAGTCTTTTAACTCTTGATATTCCCTTAAGGTAATTGTTACACTGGCTTCTCCACTCCCCTTGCAGTAAGAACATATTTCCAATATTGGATAATCATAAACTATTACTTCTTGCTTTCCAGTTCCTTTACACATAGGGCATTTCTGCTTATTACTCAATATTATACTTCCTTTCTCCATCCCTTCAAACCTCTTTTTAATTAGTATTCCATTCTTCTCCTAATTGTCGTTTATACCAAGTCAAATTTCTTTCTTTATCTTCATCCGTATCTACACTTTTCAAACTACTAAACCAATGTGTTTGCCCCATATCTCTTACAGCATCAATTGCAACATTAAAAAACCTACTCCAATGTTTATTATCATTAAATAACATCCACAATTCTAAATCTAGATTTACTATAACCTCTACTATGTCACTAGTTATATATTCCAATGGTATATTTCTAATAATTAATTTTTTATTCTTCTTATCAAATTCAATGCTTTTACATTGAAATTTTGGGGTAATTCTCAAATCATTTTCTCTAGAATAACAGCGTATTCTTTGTCCTGATAATTTTTTAATTTTACCAATACATATGTTCTCTGCTAATTCCATATTTGATCTTTGTTCATTAAAATTATTAAATGTATAATAAATATTAAAAGTATTGTCTTCTTCATTTTTAGTCATTTCTTTTGTACCAAACCATCCAACAACAGGAGTAAAACAATCTTTTATTAAGCCTATCTTTTTACAATAATCAAATATTCCGTTTTGTTTTTCACTTACTTCGCTCACAACTTGACCACATACAATTTTAAATGAACTAGAATAACTACAATAACTCCCTTTTAAATATAATCTACCTTTTTCGTCTCTAGCAATATTATTATCAATAAAACCATTTTTAAATAAATCTTCTAATTCGTCAAATGAGTAATATAATTTCCCTTCATCCCCATAATTTGCAAAACCAACAACTGGAGATTGTTCTGAATATGCCCCAAAACTATCCGTTTGTACATGATGTGTATTGTGTAGAAATATTCCTTCTTTCATTGCCATAGTATTTATATCTCCTCGTTTCATTAAATATAAAATCCATGAATAGCATATTCTCCTAATTTTAAATCTGCTTTTTCTTGAGCATATTTATGAGCATCTTCAATATTATCAAATCCTTTAGCAACAGAAAAATCAACACAAACAGGTAATCCGTCACCTTCAATATATTTGCCTTCTACATAATTACCATAACAATTTTCAGTCAACAGGGAAATAAAGTAGACATATGATTTTTCATTCACTTTTTTAAATCTCTCCTTTATCATTTAAAACTAGATTTTTATTCAGATTTATTAACTGACTTTTCTATCTGTTTATGATCAAATATATTATTAAAACTCCAAAAACGAATGTGACTATTCGTAGTTAATGATTTATCTATATCAGTAATTTCATATTCTCCTGTACTCGTCTTTAGAGTTACAAAATCGCCTAGCTTAATTTTCTTTGCCTCAGATAACTTCATAGTTTCACTTCCATTTAAATTACTTTTTAATCGTGTTTCTAATTCATTCTTAAAAGTTTTTAAATATGGTTTATATTGGTCATAATCAACAACATATCTTGGAGGTGGTTCTGGAACAGTATCATAACGCTCCATGACATCTAAAAATTTACTGCGTTTAATCATTTTAATACAATTCTTAATATGATCTATAGTCATTTCAGATATCTTTAAATGTTTATTGTCTAAGGTTATCCAAACAGAATAATCCATGTTAAACTCACTCCTTTTTATAATTACAAAAAAAATAATTCATTTTCATAAAATAATCTACTGCCCATTTCTTCATTAACCTTTTGAATATCTTTATTGTAAAACCTTATTTGATATGGATTGCTGACACCCTCTACTGCTTCGATTATTTCTCCCACAGCTCCAATAAATCTTGCTTCCCCTTCTGAATCATCAAACATAAATTTGATATTATCAACAGTCACTTCGTCACCAACTTTGAATTTTAACATTATAAAATCATCCTCCTTACTTAAAATCTCTCTCATATTTTTCTTCGCCTAAAATATCTTTAGCAATAACCAACACCTCTTGCAACTGACTAATATACTCTTCCAAGTTGCAGATATGAATATAATCCATATTCTCTTCAACTTCCACAGAAAATTCATCGTCATTTGTATATCCATTATATCTCTTCCACAGATTTACACAACCATCCCATTTAAAACTAAGTTCAAGTGTATTATACTCTTTATCTCTTAACTCAACAGAAACAATTAGTTCGCCATCATTTGTTTTACTTATTTTATGTACATTCCAATGCACATATTCTTTCATTACTTAAATCTCCTTTAAATTTTCACAATTTCATACATATCTTCATCAATTTTTAATTCATCAATACTAGTATTACATTTCCATCTTAAAGCCGAATTAATTATCATCTGTGTAAAAGTTATTACCATCTTTAGTTAATTTTAAATATACTTCGTTTTCTTTTAATTTTTAAAACAAATTGAAAATTTTTCTTTTGAATATTCATCACTCTTTGACCTACTAATTTTAATGAATAACTCCCATGATCAGATGAACAACCCCATTTGCCTAAATTTATATCCAAACGTTTTTCAGATAATAATTCCTTTGCGAATTCTTCTGTGTCTGCTTCAATTTCCACTTTAACCAATACATTCGCAATAAATTTCATAAAATCATCTCCTTTTCTTATTACTCGATAAAACCACACTTTTATTGGATTACTTTTTAATTTTCATCGTTACATTAACATCAATTTGTTTCATAAACCAAACATACCAAGGTTCGAATCCTTCATTGTTAGCATAATGTCCATCTCTATATAATATAAATTCTTTTTCTAGTTTTTCTGAATCTTCTAAAGACATAAAATTTCTTAATATTGCTACTGTTTTCCACATAACCTCTTGTTCTGATTCGGTTTTAGGTTCATTAATATATTTATACATTTTACTTCCTCCTTTTAACTAAACAAATCTTCAACTTTGCAATATAATACATCGTCTTTATACAATTTATCTTCAACTACTTTTACAGATGTTGAAAATCCTCCACGTAAAGATATCAAGCACTCATTTTCATCAATATGTTTAGCTATAACAACTGCTCTTATTCCTTGCATAGATATAAACCTTTCAACTATTTTATCAAAACCAATAATCATAATAACAACCTCCTCTCAACTCCTATAAATGAATAATTTTATTCACTATCTATAATATTTTTGATTTTTCTTAATTGTTCCAATGTTAATTTCGGCTTGCTATAACCATTGAAAACTGTTCTGATATCATTGAAGAGTTTATAAAATTCATTTTCATCCAATATTTCTTGTTTGGAGAAATATACAATCCAATCTGGAGTGTAGTTTGTCACTTGCTTAAATCCGTCAATATAAAACTTCATAGCAGAATGATCCCGTTCTCCATCCCATGCTTCAAAATATTTTCTTCCAACAGATTTGATTTTCCACTCTCTAATTTCAGTGGTGCGTCTAGCTGCATTATTACTTGGTTTTAAATAAACATTATCTCCTACTTGCATATTTATTAACTCCTTTCAAACTTAATTTTCATCGGTTATACATAAAGATTCTGCTATTTGTTTAGCATGTTTTAGTGTATAACCATAGTATTTCTCTTTTGTCTGGTTATCTAACAAATACCAATCTCCATTATGAATTCTATCTGTTGCTTTTGAAATATCAAAACGTTTATCTTCGGAATAATATATTCCATCATTTCTTTTCCATTTCATTTTCACTAATACTCCTTCGAATTTCGTCTTTGAAGCTATTAATATGTCATTCAAGTATAACTATTTGCCAACTTTACATAATGCTCAATCATTTCAATATATTCATTATCCCTGATTGTACAATGATTAAATATGTTTTTGTGGTCTTCAAAATGATTTAAAATTGTTCCAGAAACAAAATAGTAAATGGAAAAATCTTCAATTTCCTTACCAAAGAAATTTTCTAAAAAATCTTCTTGAAGTTTCTGAATATCTTGTTTTGTAAATTTACTACTCTTCAAATCTGATTCCTCAGAATTGTATAGTCCAATTGTTATCTCCTTACCATTAGAAAATTTTCCGATAATTGATATGCTTCTACTCATTTTAACACATCCTTTCAATTTATGTAATATCCCCTAAGTTGAATTCCTTGGGGTCAGAGCGTCTTCATCCTCGACTCTACGTAGGGTGTTTGCCATAAACACTTCAACTGCTTACAATCCTAAGATTATAAGTTAGCTCATCTTTCTCATCTCAGAACAGATGATTTGGGCAAATTAATTTTAATTATTCATTTCCCTCTAAAATATCTTCCAACTCTTTAATAACATCTTGAATTCTCATAATTTGTGTATGTGGGACTCTGCTATATTGATCCGTTGCCAATTGGAGAAATTTAATTGCTTCAATAATGAAGATTTCAGAAGTTATATCATTTCCCATAGTATACCATTCCTTTCAAGATAAATCAACTACTTTATAAATTTTATTTCTTGATTTATAGTATGCTTAAGAAGTAATAAAAATTCATACTATATTAATTTTATTTATTACTTACAATATCGTAAATTTTCCTCAAACATTCTAAACAATTATCCGTCTTATCTTCGTCAGGTTTAGCACTTGATGAAAAACTGTCATCTCTGATTTGTTTACCACAATTATTACAATATTCGTCCCATTTCCACCATAGACCTACTTTACGGATGTTTGTTTTCAATTAATCAGTCTCCTTATCCTTAATTATATAACCGTTAATTTCACAATATTCTACTGCTAATTCATTAGTCTCGAAAGCATTTAACCACATATCTGTTCCGGCAAATTGTACTGCCCATTGCCATTGTCCAGTTTCATTTGTGTGAATAATTTCTACTAACATAATAATCACTCCTAATTTTACATTTTTCTTGAACATCACAGGTATTTTTATTAAAACATATATACCAATCTGCAAAACAGTCAGGAACGATATTAAATATATCTTTAAATTCTCCAAACTCTTTCATAAATTCCTCTTCATTCATAATGATTATTCTTTCGCAATTCCTAAAATAATATTACTAATAATCTCAGTTTTGTTCTCGTTTCCTCTAATATAAACATCTAAGCCTTCTGCAATTTTGATGACTTCTTTGATTTTTAGTGGTTTTAAGATTTGTTTTACTTCTTTGGGATTATTTGATATTTTAATAGTATTGATAATGTCTTGCATGATTTTCACCTCTCATGCTAATTATACTTGATATTGCTATGATTTTCCAGTGATAAAGTCTATAGAATGGTTGTTTTTTGTGCCTACTTCCTAATAAAAGTATCGCATTTTTTAGGAATAACAAATGCATTAAAATTATAACCCATGCCATTCAATGGTTGATTATTAATAGCAACCGATATACTATTATTTGCAAAACCCAAAGGGACTGCATCTGAGCCATAATATTCAGCGTTTAAATTATCTAAATATTTACCCTTAACCCCTTTACATTTACAATATTTCTCTTGATAATCAAGACTAAAAATATCTCCACAATTTTTACACATTAATAGTTTCATTTATTATCACCAATTCCTTCACTAGTTTTATTTTATATTGCATGTTTAAGCACAATACCAACCACCACATTTTGCACACTTAATACCACTCCAATTATCTCCATCAACAATCTTATGATCACAACTTAGCAGAGCGTTGTACAAAGTAGCAATTTCTCTACCGTACTGATTAGTTGCCACTACCGTCCTTCTCTTTTCGGTTTCTTCATTTTTCATTTAACATTCTCCTAACTATCGAATTATTGTTCTATTCTTTCCATGTACCACGAATCCCTCTTATAAATCTAATAATAGCCAAATAACGTGCTTTTGCTATCTTTCTTGATACAATAGTTGCAGTCTTATCATTAATAATTTGTAAAAAATGTTGGAGATTTTCATATTCCAATTCTGTGACAATAATTTTCTCCATAGCATCAAACTCCTTCTTAATTATCAGATTATAGTTTTATTCTTCCCAAACGTAGTCACAATGCGGACATTCCCAACATTGCATTTTATCAAATATTACAGATATTGCTTGATAATTATATTCACCTCCGAGGTCAGCTTTGCACTTCGGACATTCAAATGGTATTAATTTAGCCATAAAAATCCTCCTAACTATCAAATGCGTGTTTTATCTTAACAAGCTAAACATAAAGTGTCATAATATAGTGCATTTTTTAAATGTTTAGATACAACTTTAATTGAACCTTCGTGGAAATTTGAGAAATCAAGAGTATAATCATCAATCACAAAACTAGTTATAATCTTATCTCTAACTAACGATATTTTTCTTAAATGCTCATCATTAACTTCTAAGACTATTTTTTGCAATTCTATGAAAGTCCCAATAGCAGGACTAGTTCCTATTTCTTTTGGAGGTTCTATTTCTGTTAGATGGATAGTGCTTTCATATTGTGTACTTCCAACTAATACATCTCCGTAACCAAAATAAATTGTTTTACCTTTAATCATTTTGACAACTCCTCTAATTTTCTTACTAAAAGTATTTAAAATATCTAATTCATAGTTTAAATATTCCAGACTTAATTTCTAAAATAGGACATTCAATTCCTTCTGTGACATAAATTTTTTGATTCTTAGGACACCATTCAGGAGTTTTTGTAAACTCTTTATATGACATGTATTTTTCATCCCTAATAGATCCTTTTCCTTCATGTGGATATTGAATTGTAAATGTATAAACACACCAATGTCCTCTATCTCTATAATCTCCATAAATTCCTGAACCTTTTGCATCTAGAAAATCATGACATTCGCATGTTTTACAATTATCCATATTTCAAAATTCCTTTCAATCACACGAAACTTTACATTTAAGTGTTAATTTAGTTAAAACATTGAATTGGCTTTATTTTTGCTTCTCCGCTTTTTAGAAGTTTCACTAAATCTATTTTACTCATTTTATAAAAAAAATCCATCATTCAACTCAATCAAGACAAAACACTTATTGTTTTCATCTATTTCATTCATAGTATCATAACTTACTAAATATCTTACTCTTTGAAATTTTCTCTCAAAAATAAAAGGTAATTGAATTTTTTCACCATTGATTGATACATCTTGCATATTATTTTCCTCCTCAATTAATCTTTTGTTTCAATTGATCAACTTAAATCCCATTGCCCAAAACAAGTTTTAAATATTTTTGTAATATTCCTCGCATCGTCAATACCTCTATGATGAGTTCCGTCCAATGATAATTTTAACATATTTAATGCTTTGTTCATACCACATGATTTAATATTTTTAATGTCTTGAAATTGATGTTTAAGACTTATATGATTATTTAACCATCTGGTATCTATGCCATGATAATAACAATCATGCTTGAATTGCTTTTTGTCATAAAAACCCCATGAACATAAAAGATAATAATCTCCATTAGAACACCACTTTATAAAATCCTGAATAACTTGTTTAGGATGTTTAGCACTATTTACATCAGATTGTTTAATAGTTGTTAATTTTGTACAAAATGATGTTAAAATAGGATTAATTACAGGTTTAAGAAAATAATTAAATTCATCAATAGTTTCAAGTTTGTCATTTATTTTTACTGCTCCGATTTCAATAATTTCATTTTCAAATGTTTGGTCATTTTCTTTACACGTTGCCTCTAAATCTAAAACAATATAATTCATTTACTTCTCTCCTTTTATTTATTCAAAATATTCGTTAATATATCCTTAGTTATCCTATATTTTGCTAAACGTTGGAAGTCTTTTGGAGTTGGATTTCTAATTCTTGACATATCCATATTGTCATTTAAGTCTGCTAATTTTACTCTCATCGCAAGTTCATCATAACATATTCGATTAATATATTCATCATAATTCTCATCTTTGCGTCTAGTTAAGGTTAAGATTACTTTTATTAATTCAATATCTAACCCCTGCTTTAATAAATATAAACTAGTAATATCCGTATCTTCAATAACATCATGCAATACAGCCACAATTCTTTGTTTCTCATCTTTAAATTTCATCATAACTCTAAGTGGATGTAAAATATAAGGTTCTCCACCTTTATCTAATTGCCCTGCATGAGCTAATGATGCTATAGAAATTGCTTGTTCTAAATTCATATTTTAATCAACCACTTTCTTCTTTAAATACAACATCACACTTGATGTATTTTCAGTTAATTTTCATCCTTACACTTTCCTCAATACCACTATACCTTCATTATCAATGCTATCAAATTCATAAGTACCGATAATATCGCCAAACTTCTTAATAAGAGCAATAGAACTAAAAGTTCTACCATAACAATTCTTATTAATGATAGACAATTTTAAACCATTATCTTGTTTCTTAATATACAATAATTGTCTATCATCAGAGAATCCTATAATTACTCTATCTGATTCATTATATCCTAATTTACTTACAATTCCTGGAGAAACATTGGATACTCTTTTATGAATATTGATATAATTAGCATTACGAGTATTTTGCCATTCGATGCTTCTTTTCATTGGTTGCTCCTTAGTCTCTTTAGTCTCTTTAATCTGCTAACTAATTATATCCATTTAATGTTTTTAAATCAATAGGTAGAAAATAATTTTGTATAATTTTATTTTGATATTTATTAATCCAGTTTATTGACCGACTCATACATTTTACAAAGTATCATAAACCTCTCTGCCATTTCTTTAAATCGATTATAATCATTAACTGTTACTACTGTTGTTGACTTACCATACTCTTCTTTTTTAAATTTAACCATAATAGGAAATTCTGCCTTATCTAAATAATGAGAATAAAATCCTTTTTGAATACGATGATTTCTTGACAACGTTTCTAAAATTTCGGATTCTTCTTTAGAATTAAGTAAACAGCAACCAGTATCCATAACGCTACAATATCTGTCTGCCATATTATTATTGAGATATAATTGACCGTCCCATTTTTCTGCATCATATTGATTATCAAATTGAGTACCATCAGTTGACTCAAAAACTGTTTTAGGAATCATAATTTGCTTTTCTATCATTTTAAATTTCTCCTTTCTAAATTAAAATTTTAATCACCCAATAATAAACTCCATGCTTCTTTAAACGCATTTTTCTTTCCTTTATAAAAATATTCCCAATGACTATTTTCTCCATACAGTTTACGTATTTCTTCTATATCTTGCTCAAAACATTCAATCTTTTCTTTTAAGATATAGAAAAACCAAGGTATTCTTCCTTTAATACGCTCTAATTGCTTTTGATTTAATTCTGGTTCTTCCATTTAAATTTATCCTCCTTTTCTAAACCGAATAAAAGTGAGAATTCATTGGATATAATCCTAATTTACGACCTCTAAAAACCGCATTACATAAGGGTTTTGAGTATATGATTCTTAAAAATAACTTCTGATACCAAAATAGTTCAAGTTTTGTGTAATTATCAATGAAATACATTGGATTTGCTCTAATTTACTTCAATTCTCTCTGTATTACTGCATTATTCACGCTCTACATCCAATGTCTATAAAACGATTCATTGATGTGGTTTAGATTTTAAGAAATCCCACATTCTATATCCTCAGTTTTTCCATCATGTCTATCTACCCATACTCCTTCAGCACCACATACCTGACATTCTACCCACATAGAACCCCAATCTCCCTCATCTCTAAATTCACCTTTACCTCCACAAAAAGGACACGGTTTGATTTCTTTCATTATGTATTTAACTCCTTTTTACGTTTTTATATAATTGATTGAGTTTCTTATTCAGCGTTTTTACTTCTAATGGATTATTAGAATACTTAATTTGTTTCTTCAATTGTTTAATCGTTGTGTCTTCTTTAGGTTTGTAATCATCCCATAATTCAGCTATCCTTCCTAATATATCACCCTCCATTTGAGATATACCAGTTTCATTATATATTTTAAATAATTCTGTAATTTCTTCAAGGTTTAAATCCGAAACATTCTTAATTATAGTCATCTTCCTTTCACATATCGTTTTGTTTTAAATAACATTTAGATTTCTCTTTAAAACTTCATCCCACATTTTAGTAAATGAATTTTCTTTTAATATTAGTTGATATCCTTCACAATCACAAGGAAGCACCTCATAATAATCATGAAATTCTTCCAATGTACATTCATTGGACTCCATGCAATTTTTAATAAATTCTGCTTCACTAATTTTCATTATGTACTAACTCCTTCTTTCTTAATTCCATCCAACCACTTACCTAATCTGCTTTCTCTAACAGATAAAACACATTCACATTTTCTTAATTTACTAACATTTTTTGAATCCATAATAATATTACAAACATTGATAAGTTTTGATTTATAATCTACTGTTCCGAAATCAAGTAATGTTAAAGTTGTTTCATCACTAGTATCTGTAACTTTTACAACATATTTCTTATCCATCTGTTTCTCCTTTCATAAAAGCAATTCCTTGAGTTTTAAATATACATAGACACCTTAATTTCAATAATTGCATGAGGATTTTCCTTAAAAATTTCCTTAGATATTTCTGAAGCTTTTTGATACAAATCATTTAAGTTATCTTCCCTTATTCCCATTGAATTATAAACTTTTTTACCAACAAATATAAACATCATATACATGATTTTCATCCTTTCTTAATACTGAGAATCTTTATACCTTTTCATTATAACATTCCTCCACTGACTTACTCTATATACATTATAAACCATCCTGCAAGTGATTACAAGATGGTTAGAATAATTATTTTTATATTTATATATAAGATCAATTCTGGATTTTATGCCATAATTCAGTTTCAAGAATGGTGACATAGATAGGTTTTATAATTTTGATTCATAAAAAGAAAATAAGGTATTCCCTCCTCTTTAAATCTTTTCGATTCTCCAATTTCCACTTATCTCATTAAATTCTATTGCATTAATATTTTTTAATTTGTCACATTCATTTGCTAACCATTATTCGTTATCATTGTCTGATAAGAATTGATCTAGGCTTCCCTCGAATACTTTTTCATTGTCACAAAATACTTTAACAATCATCATCAATTAACCTCTTCCCATCTCTTTTTAGTTTCGTTGAAAATCCATTTCTTAAAATATACTACTTCTCCAGTTACTTTATCATTGTCTGGAAAACCACTAGCAAAATAATAATCGGTATACTTTAGAATGTAAAATTCTTTCCCATATCTAAAACGAGTCTTAGCTTTATGTATTGCTATATCAATATCCTTTTCCATAATCTCTCTTGAAGTAGTTGCTCTTTGCCTTCTAACCGCCATAAGATAATCACTCCTTTATTCTTTAACTAATTATACAATATCCTATAGCAAAATGCAATGGTTAATAAATAATTATTTTTATATTATATGTTCTACTATTCTTTGTTCACATAATTCATAATATGTATCGTCTAATTCAAAACCTATGTATTGTCTGTTTGTCTCTATACACGCTATTGCTGTAGTTCCACTACCCATGAATGGATCTAGTACAATATCACGCTCATTAGAAAATGCTTTAATAAAGAAATTAACTAGCTCTACGGGGAATACAGCAGGATGTTTACTTTGTATTGTATATTGATTACTTTTTTGTGGATAATATAATACGTTGCTAGGCAATGCTAATTTACTTGTAATTTCTTTCCTCATCCCTGCAAGACCACTACCATTTGTGCTTTCTCCACATGCTTTTCTTTTATATCTATCTAATGAAATTTGTTTAGCAGGTTCAGCTACTTCATAAGGGTTAAAAGTATATCCTTTTTCTTTTGTAAAATGATATACTGGTTCGAATCCATTTTTAAATCTTCCTACGAATTTTCCAGGGACTCCTAATTTAGTCCAACAAAATTCATCTGTATACCTAAATCCAACTTCTTTCTTTAAAGCAATTATAAGTTCAATTACATATAATACTCTTTCCCCCTTATCGCAATGAGGTTTTATATTCAAGAAAAAGCTTCCAGTTGGTTTTAATATCCTTTTTATTTCTTTGGCTATTGGTACAAACCATTCCACATATTCATCTTCGTTTTTGCCATCATAGCAATTTTTACGCCTATCAGCATATGGTGGTGATGTAATGACTAAATCGACACTATTATCATCTATTTGCTTCATTCCTTCTAAGCAATCTTCATTATATATTTTATTTAATTCTAACATTAAATTCCTCCGATTATATTTATTTATTATTTTTCTAATTCCAAAAACCCTTACTACATAAGGCTTTCAGCGTTCCCTCTTTCCTATAAAATTTTCCTTTTATTTGATCAAAATTAAAATATTTTAATTTTATTCATATTTTTCTACTAAAACCCATTCTGCCTTATGATTTTCATAACGATTAGGTATAAATTGTAAAACTCTAAATCCATGTTTATTAAATTCTCTCAATGCCAAGTATCTCTCTGATGAATACATAGTTTGTGTATCTTCTTCCCAATAAGCATTTTCATCCTTTAAAATTTTATCATATGGCATTACAAATTGTAAAATCATCATATCTTGTTCAATCATATTTTAACCTCTTTCTTTTATTTAATTGCTATTCATTAATTCAATAATTTCTTCCGCATAACCATCTTCAAAATCATATTTACAATTATTAATAAACACATATTCACCATTATAATCAGGCCATCCATCACTTGATTCACACAAAGGACATTCTGTACAAATATCATTATATTTTTTACACATATTTTCTCTAAAAGCATACCATTCTTTAATGAAATTTACCTTATCTTGTTTTGTCATTTATTTCATTTCTCCCTTTCAACATTGACTATTATTGGATAATTATAACTCTAAATTCAATCCATCTAAATAATATTGATGACTATCAAAAGATCCTTCGCAGTGAATACAATAATAAAAATCCTCTGCATCAATATCTGCAATCATATCCTTCTTAAAAAAGTATTTCCCACATCTTAAACATAACTCTATATCATTATGATCAATGCCTAATTTTTCACCAATAATATCCTCAAAACTACCATCCATTATTAATTTATTTTCTATTAATAACTGACTCAATTTCCCATTGAATATGTCATGTTCATACCAAGGCAAAGTTTTACTATATTGATACAAATCTAATTTATCAGATTTAACACAAGCAAGTTTAAAGGCCACATGATGTCCTGCTGTGCTTTCTGTGTGTGCTAAAGTATCATAATAACAACTATCTAGGGATATATATTTCATTTTAAACAACTCATCTCTAAAAGCAGTTAAGAATTCTAAATCTATTTTATTCAACCATTCTTCTGGCATTGTGTATTCGAATCCATTTTCAGTAATTGGCATTTAATTTCCTTCTTTCAATTTTAATTTTAATATAATTACTTCAACAAATACTCAGCATATTCCTTAACAAAACATTTATCCACTGTACAAGGCAACTCATATCCATCATCATAAGATGCAAATGCTAATCTATAAGGACATGAATCTTCACAGAATTTAATTACACTAGTTTCTATTGCGTGTTTAATGTCTGATAATATAATTATTTACTCACCACCTTAACATAATTTAAAACTTGACTTTTATAGGCATCAAACATACATTGTTGACCTACCGCACTTAGGACAAATTAGCATTATAGCATTACTTTCATAATTATCATCTTCATCTTTTACAGAACAATTTTTACAAAGCATATTCCCACAATCACATTCCATTACATACCAAGATGGTTTAAAACAATTGGTACAATATGTACATTGATTTGCATCTATATGTTGATTAGATATATTTTTCAATTATTATCTCCCATTTCTTTTATTATCACATTCAATCCTAAACTCCTCAAAATCGTCCATCCAGTTACCCTTACCACCATACAACTCAACAAACTTTTTAGCATCTTCAGAAAATTGAAAAGTAAATCCTGACCAATAAACTTCTCCATCATCTACAAAAGGCAAACTACTTTTCGTAAAATCTCTCCAATAAAAATTACCATGTGAAATATCATCAAATTCAACTCCTATATTTTGAGATGATTTATCCTTGCCTTTTATAGTTTCTAATAAAACATAATAAGGAGTTTTTTCATCAATCTTATCCCAACCTAGATAATTGTTAAATTGAATTTCATAGTAATCATCTGATGATAAATTTTTAATTCAACCATTGCTCATTTTATATACCTCTTTTCTTCTAATTTTTTAATCTAAGCAAATTGACTTTCATAATCATTCTATTCTTCTTCTAATATTTCTTTATACATCATTTGTAGATATTCATCGTCATCATATAACAATCTCTTTTGAGCTTCCTGTATTTTATGTTTATTAATATCTTTGCGAACACAAAATTCATCAAATTCGCCTTCATATCTAGACTCAATTCTTATGTCTAAATAATCAACCATATTTTTATTTCTTTTACATTCGTCACAATACAAACTATCGTGATTAAAACATATATGATATGCTTCACAGCAATCTTTTCTACTACCCATTAACTAATTCACCTCCTTATCATAGAATAAAACATACATTTTAAACTATATTACTTCCAAAACTGATACCATTTCTTTTTATTTTTCTTATCGTATTCCTCTCTTACTTGTTCTTCCACGCTTTTTATCACCTTATCTAAATTACCTTGTAATTTATTCTTAGAACTTTCGTTAAGATCAATATTCAATATCTTATCAGTATAATAAACAATATCACCATCGTCTTTCCCTTCTACTTTTTCAATTATATTACCTTCAAACTCCTCACCAATATGTAACCTATAAGGAATATCATCTGATTCAAAATAAGTTTCATAAGAAACAAATTCAGGTATAACTTTAATTTTAGTTGATCTATGATTATTTAATTCTCTATACAAATATTGGATATATTTATTATCTCCAAATGGATTTAGATAACTAACATAACAATCACTAAAATCATATTCATATGTGTTTATCATGTTTTTACCTTTGATAATTGTTTTCATATTATTTAATCTCCTTTCTTAATCAAAATAGGCACAGGTGCAATTCCAAAGTCCCACCTAGACACCAACCCACATTTGCTACATTTATAAGTAACAAATTCCTCATCACTAACAAAACTGTTACTACTTATTAATTCATTAAAACATAAAGGACAATAACAAAATGTTTGTTGTCTAATCTGTTTATCGTATTTTAATCCAAGTTTTGTGAAAAATAAAATGCTTCCTAATATAAATGAAATTATAATTGTACTTAATAAAAATTGATTACTCATATTTTCTCCTTTATTTAATCTCATGTTCTTTTCTCCAAGCAATAACATTTTCACAATTATTAAATTTCCATGTAATTATTTCTCTTTTTGCTATATTACATTCAACATAATCAAGTTCTGCTAGAATAGTTAATTCACTATCAAGATGATATTCACAACAATGAGGACAATATAACATTTAGTCACCTCCTTTATACTTCTTCAAAATAATCATCATTTAATGAATATGATAAGTCTCTTCTATACCAATGTTTCTCAAACACTAATTCATTACCAAATTTTATAACCTCCCAAATTTGATTTGTAAATTTGTTTTTAAATTGTTTACCAATTTGATAATTTTCTGCATACATCATTGATTAATCACCTCCCTTATATATTATAGGGAATTTATTGGGACGGAATTAACAGTCCCCTATTATCACTTAATTAAATAAATCATCATCTTCGTTGTCATTTTCCGTTCTTTCAATTTCTCTCAATACTTCATCGGGAATCTGAGACCTATTTAGTTCATCTATCTCGTACATTGCTTGAATATCTACTTCAGTCATTTCATAATCATTATCATCTTCAAACCAATCATCAAATGGTTCTTGCCTTTCCTCTGTTACATCTTCTATAATCTTTTTCTGTGGCCCAAATCCCTTATGTTTTGGTGGTTTTAGATCAGCAAAATATATTATATCTTCATTCGTTAATTGAGCTTTCTTTTTATTATTAACGCAATGTACAAATTTATCATGCTCTTCTTTATTATAATTCATCATTATCCATTTATAATACTTAAAATCAACTCCAAATTCCTTACCAGTATCAAGAAGTCCTAATGAGTGTTCTAAGTTATAATACTTTTCTGCTTTTTCATCACTATTGAATCCATAATAGATATCAGAAAGCAATGTATCAGGATTAGAATCTAACAAAGCCTCAATAGCATATTGTTCCTCATTAGCGTTAATTGAGTTCAATATCTCATTCTTTCTAACTATATCTTTTTCTGTTGCCGTACCGTGTAACTCCTTCTTAATAATTGATCCAAGTTCACCATTTAAAACCTTATTATTCTTTTTATATTCCTTACTTCCAGTAAACACTTTATTAGAATTTCTATCAAGTTTCTTATAATATTTAAT
>Ga0209728_1000728_pt1 | contig 23879 bp, 41 predicted proteins | sample RifGroD1_FD_183997 | JGI IMG/M metagenome (GOLD analysis project Ga0209728, IMG submission 183997) | Groundwater microbial communities from Rifle, Colorado, USA - Groundwater D1 (SPAdes) (version 2) | ecosystem: Environmental > Aquatic > Deep subsurface > Groundwater | place: Rifle, Colorado... | reverse complement strand
GAGTTGAGTGTGTAGGAAGCCATTTTTTATTTTGAGAAGTTAATGGTAAAATTGTTACCGTAGGGCTGAATTTATTCCCTAAATCGTTCTGTATCACAAAACACGGCCTAGTAATTTTTTGTTCTGACCCTTTACCTCCTATCATACTAACCCACCAAATATCACCACGTTTAATATCATGTTGAACTTTATTTACTACTTGCATAATAATTATCACTCCTTCTTATTTAACCTTGTGATAATTATTATTCCCTACTGCTTATTTTTTATTCATTGTCCAACAAATAAAATTATTTCTAAATTACAATCACATCCTTCCATTTCCCATCAATACCACATATTAACTACTCTATCACCACAAACTAGGCAAACACAAAGCAAATATATTTACTATATCCTCTACTTTTTCTTTCTGTTCATCTGTCCTTCTATATTCATCTGTAGTCAACTCAATCTTTAACCCATCTAACATCCTAGCAATACATTCTTGAAATGTAATTGTTTTTCCTTTAAACTCGTATTTATGAAATGATGTGTCAACACTATTTACTTCATTATACATAGACAATCTCTCGTATAACCACAACTTAAATGTAAAATCCATTGACCATGTTTCTTTTTCATCAAAACCATATATTTCTCTTTCTTTAATCTATTGTTCTTGTCTTGAATCATCTTTATTCCAACCTTGAGGAGTCTTATCTTCTTTTATGCCAAGGTCTTTAAGATATTTGCCTAACATTTATTTATCCTCCCTTATACTATTACACTTCCTTTTATTACCCTCTATGAACAATCTAACCTCTTCATAAGAAAATTGCTCTGTAATCGCAGGATGCATCCATTTTTCCCAAGCAGTTTTTAAATCACATTCAAATATATTTGATTGTTCTACTAAAATACCTGAAACTTTGGATAATTCTAATTTAAACATTTTTGTTGTCCTCCTTACCCTTTGAAACTATTCTTTTCTGGGAATTTAATACAATTGTAATCTCTTCACATATTTCTGTGCTTCACTTTTAAGCATGGGAGGTAATCCTACACAAGTGAGAGAATTTGGAACTACTTCGTTACATCCATTATCTCTAATGTAATAGAATCCTGCATCAATAAGTTTATCCAAATCCTTTTGTTTTCCTCTTAGAATTATTTTCTTTTGATTTCCACAATACCAAGCATCAAAATTATCATCAAATTCATAAAATTCTACTGCAATTATTGTTGCTACATGTCCAATTTGGGCAGCAACTTTGCCAACAGACATATTTAATTCTGAATTAACAATGAAATATTCTATAATTTCGTCTTCCATTATTACATTTCTCCTTCCTAATTCCACGCTTCCACCAAACTCCTACACACTTCATCATAATTACACAACTTCATATTCAAACCTTTCTCATAACTCAAATACTCAGTAAATAAATAATACTTACTTGCCATAAATGTACAATCTTCTATTTTATGACCATTTATTTCTTTACGCATTAAACAAGTTTCATAACTTTTACATCCGCAACATTTTAATTGACATATTTTACAATTTGGTATTTCTTTCATAAATAATTTCAACTCTTTTCCAACTATTTGAAATCTGTTTTATTTAAGATATCTAATTATCTAACCAACATTCCCAATCAATACAAACTTCATGATCTTTTATGATACGATCATACATCATGCATATCATTATATAATCTATTTCTGAATAATAGTTCTTAAAAGACCTTCTGCATGTTGAACAATTAATATCATTTTCACTACTATATAGTCTAAGACTTTTAATCATAAAATTTTTAATCTCCTCTCATTCGAATTAACTCTTTCCTTGGATCATTTCAAACTATACTCAAACTTAATAGGCAATACCACAATATCGGTTTCTCCCATCATACTACATCCATTAATACTCTTCCTTCCAAAATCACGATGCACAATCAAATCTCCAATAATATATTTATAATTGTAACTACACGGATTATTCAAAACATCCTCTGGAATATCTTTATAAATAGTTCCTAATTGCAATGGTTTATATAACAATGTTTGAATTGATTCTTCTAAAAATAACAATGTTCCATCATGAGTAGAACTTTCCATTGTGAAATACTCAAAATCTGCTTCAGTATCATATTGGACGTTGGTAGTAAATTCACCTTTATCACAATTAACTTTAATTATAAATTCATTATTATTCACCATACAATTCTTCAATTCAGGAATTAACATTAGATATCTCTCCATTGGATTAATAATTAATGCCTTATCCCATCCATCCGTGGGCATATCATTTACAGATTCAGGACTATTGATTATTCTGTTTTTAATATATCCTAGTGATTTATTCATTTTTATTCCTCCTTGATTTATTATATTACCATTTTATGAACAATGCCCTCCACCAGTGCTTCCACCACAATGTCCTGCCATTTGTCTTTGTAATCTAACAATCACTTTTAATAACTTTGTATACATTTTATATCCATCCTTTCGTTAATAACCCATTTTCATAGATTACACCATATTTATTCTCTGTTGGTCTAAATAAATTTCTAATTATTTTAATTCCATCGTTAAATGTGGCTTTTAAAGTATCTTCGCACATAAAGCATGATCTTTTTAATAGAACTGGTGTTTTGAATCCTTCTAATATTTCATTCATATTTAGATATGTTTGGCACCCATCTGAATATGGTGACTTTAAAGAAATTCCAAACACATCTGCAAAAGAAACAAATACATCTTTACCATGCTGTATCTCAGATAATTTAATGGAACTAAATTCCATAGAATCATAATGTCGTAAACATTCACTAATATCTTCTTTAGTATATAGAAAAGGCTTAACTATGTTTAAATTTATTCGTATTTTATCTTTTTGAGGAAGAGAAGCATAAAAACTTTGTCTATCATAAGTTGAAACTGTATTTCTAATTTTGTCAGCAATATCTTCTTTGTAATGTTGAACTGATAAATTCAACCCATCAAGTAAATCTAATAATTCTAAAAATTTATCATATTTTGTTTTGCATATTTTAGGAACAGAAGTAGTGACAAATACCTCTGGTAAACTACTAAACATAGGATTAATTCTCAATATTTGTTCAAAATCATGTACAGTTCCTTCGATTTTCTTTAAACTAACACTGAAAATATCAAGTTCTTCCATATTTTTAATCTCCTTTAATTATTATTAATTAATTGTGTTTCAGAAACCTAATTTTGTGAAATTGCTTCTAACTAATTATCCTAATAGTATCCCTAGTTGGCCCATAACTAATATATCCCTTATTGACTCCAACAACTTTTAAAACCTTATCAATAAATTCACTTTGACTAGTCTTCAACTTTTTAGAATCCAAAATATAATCTATTTTTTCATCAATTTGATCCATACATGATATTCCTAAACTTACATCATATTTAAATCCTTTATCTTTAATATTTAACAAATCATTAGATATTTCTTCAGATAATTTATTTATATCTAACAAACCATATCTAATTGTTCCCTGATAAGCATTTGGAACATTTGTCAAATCTTCTATTCTTGGGTAAATCTTTCCTTCAACTTCATTTGGAAATTGTCCTACTCCGTGCCTTGTTAAATATGGTCTGGTAGCGTAAATAATTTCCATATTATCATATTTAAGCTTCGATTCTTCTAATATACTTATAACATTTTTTATTCCTGTGTTAGAACGTGTAACATGAGGAAAATATTTATGAGATTGATCAAGTCTAAGTCCCTGTGCTCCCTCAAATATTACTGAATCATATTTATTAAGAACACTATCATCAATAATATTTACGTTGTCTAATAAGAAATCAATATCGTCTAGATAATTATCAATAATTAAATGATTTGTTAATAAATTTTGATATATCTTTGGAATTGAAGTGATACCTAAAGATTTTAATCTCATAGGAATATAATACTTCCTAATACTATCAAGAGCGTGTGTAATTAGATTTTTATCAAATAAATTCCCCATGGATATTTTTCTATAATCAAAATTTTTGTTTCTTTCAATTGTTTCGTTAAATCCAAGACCACAACTTCCATGTTTAGAATTACCTCTACTGATTTCTGCTATTTGATTAATAATCATGTCATAAGGAGTGGTAACTAAACAATCTTTATTTAGATATACCCTTGGTTTGGCAAAATTACTTAATATTTCATACTCTTTTCTGAAAAGAATAGGATTAGCAATAAAGAAAGAACTAAGATAGCTAGGCAGACCAGATAGAGTTCCAGAACAAAAATGACTAAAAGCATGTCTATTGCCATCTGATGTAGTCACTGTATGACTGGCTTGTGATCCCCCATTAAACCTAACAACAATACCATCTTTATATTGTGAAGAAAAATAATCTGTAAATAGTCCTTTGCCCTCATCTCCCCAATTTGCTCCGATTACTACCTTAATTTCTTTCATTATTGTTGCCTCCTTTTAATCATTAATTTCAACTATGTATTTTAACATTGCAATATACAACTTAGTTGGTATTATATTTTTATATTTGTTTGCGATTTCTTTTATTAGTTTTTCTTTATATTCTTTATAAATAAAAAAGGCTTGTTGCGGATTATTATAAGAACCTAGAAACATATATTTACTTATTAGTGGGTTATTACATTGTGCATAAAATTTGTTGTATTTCTTATTTAAAGTAACTCCTATAGGATATTCACCTCTTTTAGCATCTGTTTTAGTAAATAATGAATTGATACAATGTGGCACAAAAACACATGTTTCTGAAGAATATATTTTATTGCCCTTGATTAATATATCTTTATCTAATTCAACATTTTCATTATCAATACTATAAATGTTTTCATCGAACCATTCTGCAAACACTTGAAAATTATGCCAATCATCACAAGCATAGCATTCAGCATATGTATGAAAATTATTTTTATAATTAAAACTATAACATCTATCTAACATTCTAATCCAAGTTTCATATTGTTTAGTGTGCTCTCCATTATTTAGTTTTCTAGATGCATATTTTCCTTCACCTAAATATCCAACACCATAAACACTCTTATCATAGGGATTTTTAACAGAACCTTTCTTAAATTGCTGATAACTGCAATCTATAATAAATTTATTATCAAATTCAACAGTAATATTATTATAATTTTTATAATTAATAATTTTCATTACTGAGCCGTATCGATTTTTATTAATTTCTCCAATTCTATTTATCATTTATTCACCCTTTCTATAGGGGAGATATTTCTCCCCTATAATTTATCTAAATTAAAACTTTATCAATCCATTTGAATTAGAAACATTTTTATTCAAAGATTCAATAGCTTTTGCTACAACTAAACCAGTAGAACCATCCCAACTAGAAATAACCTTATCTGCTGATTCACCTTCTGCAATTTGAATAGTTGACACAATCACTTCACCTAATTTTTTATGATCAGAAAGACGAATTGCTCTTTGACCTAACAATTCAGTCCATTCTTTAACAACCTTATCTCCACTACGTTTAAAATGATAACCTTCTTCAACCATAATATGATAAACATCATATTGCCTACTTACCATTGTTAATAAATCTTCTGCACTTATTTTATCAAATTGAGGTTTATAACCAAATACTCTCTCAATATCCTGTCCTCTTAAATATGGTGTAGGTTGCTCATCTCCAATTGTAAATATATAACCTTTTTTATTTCTCTTTTCAAAACAATCGATTGAAGTATGCATAGCTGCAAAATACCAAGGCAAAGCATAGGATTCATAACTATTTCCTCCACCGCCACCTTCAAGGTAAATTTTAGTCAATTGTTCTGCAATTCTAATATCTGCTTCAAATTGTGTAACTTGAAGTGGTGATTTATCTCCTGCCTCAACATCTCCAATTCCCATAAACATCATATGAGGGTCACTAATTGGTTTACGGCTATATACCCCTTCTGCTAATGCTTTAAGTCCTTGTCGTGCCGTTACATCAAGTATACTGCCCATTGAACCAGTTACATCTAATCCAACAATTAAAGCAGTAGAGTTTGGATTGTCTGCTGAATCTCTTGATTCTCGAATTTTAATATTTTTAGGATCTAAATCTGAAACAATTGCTTTTGAAGTATAAATATCCTCAACCCTACTTTTGCTTGCAACATGACTCGTAGAATAACTTTTCCAATCTGAATCTGACCATCTACCTGAACCCATAATAAAACACCTATCTTTCTTTATTTTTATTTTATTATTAAATTTAATATTAAACATATATTAGTCAACACTTTTCACTACAATCAAATAAACCACATCCTCTCATAATACTTATATTTACTTAATTGTAAAGCATATCAGAAGTAAGATTCATTTCAACAAATTTTCTTTTTCCAAAACTTTTAGTTAAAACTTCTTGCCATTTAGAGTAATTATCTAATGCTTTGTTAGATGTTGAAATTCTCAACCAATTTACCATATCAGTAGGAGCAACATCTAACAATTTGTTTCCACTTCTATCTCCTAATATTTCTCTGCCAATTGATTTGATCAATTCTAAATCAGTAATAATACTTCCAATTTTCTTGTCCTTGATTTTGACAGGCATTATTGAATAAGTATAAGATGGCAAACCTTTTAATTTAGATTCTTGAGGTACAGAATACCACCAACCTCCTAATAATGCTCCACTATGAAATTTAGGGGATATAAAGTAATTATCAATTGAAAGTGCATTATGAGATAAACCAGAATAATCAAGATAACAAGTTAAATTGTATAAAGTGCTTAAAATCCAAGCAACATGCTTATCAGGAATTTCACCTTTATAAACACCTAAAACATCTTTTAATAATATTAAATCTGACGTTTTCTCTATTACCATTCCTAATTGATTATCTTCAGTTTCAAATGTTGATAATATTTTTGGCAGATAGCGACTTGCTTCAGTTTTCATCTTGTCATTAGCATACTTGAAATTATTAATTCTTTCTTTTGCGTTATCAAAAAATTCTTGATAATCTTTTGATATTAGATATAAAACAACTGAATCTCCTATATAGGTTTTCCCAAGTTCAAAATCATAAGATATTTTAAATTTAATTTTTCGTGTTTTACCATCTATGCATTTTAATTGAATTAAATTAGGAGTGACCCAATTGCCTGATTCTAATATTTCAATTGCTTGTTTATGCAAAACATTAATATGAGCCATTACACTATCAAAATCTTTTTCTTTGCCATGAATATCTGGATGCCATTTCTTTGCTAATGTTTGATATTCTGATTTAAGTGTATCTGGATTACCAGTAAATAATTGACCACATTCCTTCATTTTTAGTATTTGTTCTAATGTAAAATCCACTTCAAACCTCCCATTCTTATTTATAATATCTGTATAAACTTTTTACATCATCACTCTTATTTACACTACCATCATAAATAACAAAAGTGTTTATCAACTTACCACCTAGACGTTCAATCTCATTTCTTACTGCTCTCTGTGTCTTTCCTGAATAATAACTATCATCTAAAAATATGTATTTCTTATCTTTTATGTATGATTTTAGATAATCTAAATTATCAATTAAATCTCCAGTCCTTAGTCCTCCATTAACATTAATAATCATTTCATCTGTTTTAAAAGTTGCAGTAAACCAATTAGAAAAGAAATTGCCGAACTTTCCAGAAACAATTATTTTTACATCATCATGATATTGAAAAACTAAATCATATAACTGATTAATTATTGGTGTTGTTTGAATTGCTTTGTCTAAATGGTCAAAGAATATTTCTCCTCCTGTATGCTGTTCAAGCATTTCCTTAACAATTTTATCTAACTCATACATTTATATTCTCCTTATAATCAGGACAATTCATTAGTTCTAACCGTAAATCATAATAATGTTCATATAATTCTGGACTGTGATATTCGTACCATTTTAACCAATTATTATCTACCATCAATTGTCTTAGTTCTGTTGCAGATATAGGTATTTCAGAGCGTGGTACAACAATTTCCATAATATCTTTTATATCTTCAGGAGCAAACCATCCAGACCTAGATTCATCATTACCATAAATCATTATATTTGGATTCTTACCAATGATATCACGAACTTTATCAAGTAAATATCTACCCCATTCTGCCGAAATATCATTCTCATTAGTTAAATCAGGTAAACCACGAACAATAACATTATCATCAAGATAAATTTCTTTAATCATTTTGATTCTTGTTTCTACTCTAAATGGATTTCTCAATGTTCCATTTTCTTGAGCAGAACCTACAAGAATTAATAATCTATTACACATGGTTAAAGCTAAATCCGCAAGCGATTTATGACCGATATGAAATACATTGAAACGACCTACTAACAAACCTACATCATATTTTTCCATTTATCTCTTCGCCTCTCTAGTATTTATTTCTTGATTCATAATACCACAATTTAGCAAGATAAGTCAAGTATTTTATTCAAAAACATTTATATCATACACATTATTAATAGCATCTCTAAAAAATTCAATATCAGTTAATCCTACTGGTTTAAAATTATGACAATCAGTTCCAACATTTAATCCATATCTTTTGATCTTACATAAACCATGAACATGACCAAATAAGTTGAATTTGTTCTTATCACAATCATCTGGCCTATGAGTACAATTATAACTTAAGAATGGTAATGTTTCTCCACAATTATAAAATACTCTATGGAAATTAAAATCCTGCTCTAATGTTCTGCATCCTGCATTAATTAGATCAATATTATTTTGATTAAAATTTGGATAATAAAAAGACTTAATAAATTCATTAATTGACATTCCTAAATCATCCATTTCATAATTACCACAAAGTAAAAATATCTTTCCATTTAATTTATGGGAAACCTCATAATCCCCAAAATCTCCTAGATGATATACCGTGTCCTCTGTATTAATAACGCTATTCCAATTATTAATCATTGTATTATCCATTTCTTCAACTGAATCAAACGGTCTGCGACCAAATTTTAAGACTCTTTCGCTTCCAAAATGAGTATCTGCTGTAAAATAGTAATTCATATTTACTCCTTCCGAGAACCTATAAAATTTGATTTTCATGGGACAAAATGGTAATTATTGATTTTAAAAGTGTTGCTACAGTAGGGTTACAAGGTTGGATTATTTTGCCATTTTATCTGCTTCATGCAAAATTAGTAATTTATCATAAAATTCTTGACCAACTAGATTAATAAATTTATTTTTAGACTTTTCTGTATCAATAAAGAATGGTTGCATATGCCACTGTATGTAATTTGCGATTAGTAAAATTGTTTCTTGTTCAAAACCTTGTTTGTTGAAAATAAATAGACTATCATACGCCGAAACTAAATGATGTTGATAGTAATGTGCGGTCTCAGTATCTTCCCCTTTAGAATTCTTAAATTCCTTTGTAAACTTCTTACCAATATCATGATACATTGCAGCCATATTCAATTCAAAGTCATCTAATAACCCTTCACAGATTTGAAAACATTTAAGACAATGCTTACCAATTGTCAGCGTATGGTATGGATTATCCTGATCTATTTTATTTAATCCATTTTCTCCATTAAATAGTAAATTAGTATTAAAATCATATCCTTCTGTATTATAAACAATTTCAATAGAATCCCATTTCTCATAATACTGAGGAATATTTACACTCATATACATTCTTTTTATTACATGCTCTGGAACTTTCCTTTCTCTTTGTCTATTTTGCTCAAGACATTTTTCATATGGAGTTGCTACAAAAATACATTCTTTTCGTACATCTAATTTCTTTAACTCTTCCAAGAATCCCTTGCGCTTCTTGTGATTTAAATTAGTTGCATCGTACACCACATTTTTACCATTCTTTAAATCATCCTTTATTCTTTTGTGTAATTCTTGAAATACTTCACCATTTCTATCAATTTCATTAACATCTCCAAATAACTCAATTCTCAATTCATCAGAGGAGTGAATCACAGCATTTTCTTTTAATGCTAATTGCTTTGCTACAAAAGATTTACCACTTGCTACAAGACCAATCATCATGATTAGTTTGTTTCTTTCCATTTAATCCACTCCTTCTCTGAAAACTTTCTAAATTCAGTTCTTAAATTATTGCAAAATACATGCCAATTTGCTTTATAATACTCCCAGTCATTGCTTTCATTTAGCACAATGTCTTTGTAGAATTTATTTGCTTCTGTATAATCAACGATCTTCCTAAACTTAGCGCACTGGATGCCAAACAAAAGGATTCTTATTGTATGCCAAAGACTTTTCTTAGCAATGTAAGGAGCAAAATCTTTCTCGATGATTAATTTCTTTCTACATTTATCATAGGAATTAGAACATACTTTAGATATTGATTTACGTAATTCAACTTGATTAATTGTCAAATCAAATTTAACAGACTCTTTGATAATAAATTTCTTATCTGCAAATAGACATTCAAGAGTTTCAATTGCATTTCTACTAATCATGTCTTGCCATAGAGATAGTTTATAGAAATTAAAATGATAATCTTCTAACTCAATATTGTCCACAAAGTCTTTATAATCGTCAGTAACGACAACAACATAATCATAATCTGATTTATCAGTAAAACATTTATATACTCTGCTACCATACTGATAAATGTTTAATACTTCAGGATTATCAACTAACTCAAGAAGCATATCCAAACTCCTCACTAGTAAAAATAGCAGAGTAATTCTCATCGATACCCATTTCTTTTAACTTCTTATAAGAAGGACTCTGCTCATTGCCATTCTTAATATAACTAAATTCTTTGCCCAAATATTTGCATCTTACATACCCACGAATCTCTCTTGGAACATTTTGTTCAATATAAATCATAAAATCTTTCTTATTTTCTTTAGGAGCAACCATAAACCAAGTATTAACCTCTACTTCTGTATTTTTTATATATGTCAATACTAAATTTGCAACTTTCATAACTCTCCAATGATAACTTTCTGGAACTTTACTAATCAAATCATCAAAGGTATTGTCTGCGATATGCTTAATAATTAGATTAATTGAAGAAATATTAGATAAAATCTTATGAATCTGTACATAGTCATCCATCTTGACTTTTAATAAATGACCATCAATATTTAATACATAACCTTCCATTTCATGAGATTTATACTTATCAACATCATTTAAAACCTCATCAAATGTCTTATCAAATATCCGTGTCATCTTTACATTATACATATCAGCATAAGTTTTCACCTGTGCATATGATAACTGTTCTCCAGTATAAACATTTCTCATCCCAAGTAAATATAAACCTTCATCTTCTATTTTATAATTAACTACATGTGCATCTTTTAACGTGATGTATTCAAAGATAAAAGTAAATCCTTGATTTTCTTCAAGCATATTAACATAGTTTGCCTGACACATTAATATCCCATGACCATCTCTAAGTCTCCAAGAATTGTTCATATCAATTGCCTGACTTCCAGACATAATTATATTATCATGATAAACTCTAGCACTTTGCATTGATCCATCTAATTTATTGGTGATTTCAAGAGATTTAGCATTCTTAATTTCTTCATTGATTTTATCTATATCATTCTCTTCACATTCGTTTAGGTTCCTAAATTTCTTGAAAGGACTTAAGACTATTTCTTCGGCCTTTACATCAATGACTACACTCCGGCACTCTTTATAAAATCCATCATATATGTCCCAAAAATTATCATTGGTGATTTCATTTTCTCCACCAAATACATCACTATATCTACCATAACGAATAAGTAACATAGTTCCTAATTGGTTAATTTGTAGAGGTTCTATAATATTTATGTATGTTTGAATCTCCAAATCCTTAACCCATTTTTCTAAACACGTTAATTCTTTTGTCATATTATTTTTGTCTTTACTAGAATGAATACCATAATCAACATCTCCAAATTTCTCTTGATATTGTTTCTTTATTTCTAAGATAAAATTATAAACTGGATTCCATATATACATTTTTATTCCTCCTTTTTAACTTCCGATTCTACTCCTTTCTCAATTTCCTCTATCTCTTTTTCGCTCATATATTTTCTAGCAGTTGGACACACATAAGTAACATTTACTTGTTTAATTTCACCTTTAAATAATATATAAGTTGCTATGCAAAAATTAGATATTATTGCAACACTCAATAAAACTACAACCAATTCGCTTTTAGGTATAATACCTTCTACATTTATTGATAATTCAAACAAACAAGCCAACATTATAGAAAATGATATTCCCCATATTGTTCCTACTAGGCTATGGTTTAAATTATTATTAAATTTTTTAAACATTATTTTACTCCTTCCAATAACCAATATGACTTCTTAACTTCTAAACAATGTTCACACTGGTATATGTATAAAGTATTAATATCAACCATACAACCAGTGTCATACATCCTCTCTTCTTTATCGATATATTCCCAATTATGCTTACATAATTTCTTAGACTGTTTCTGTTTTCGTTTAAATAAACCAAACAACTATTTATATCTCCTCTCATAAATCCCAGAAAAACAATATCTTATGCCACTTTTCGTTTATATTTATTCCATATTTCAACAGCTATCTTAGTTGAAATCCATTGCCATTTTGATTTAGGTGGAACAAATTTACAATCGTTACATTGAACCCTTAGTCCAAAACCATTTGATGTAGTTTCACATATATTTTGAAACAGGGTAATATTATTACTTCCGCATTTTGGACACTTATCTACTTCCATTAACTTCATCCTTTCGCACACACGTTACTACGCCCTATCCTCAACTGGATTAAATAAATCTCCTCGCAAACACTCACAATCCATATAAAAATTGTATCTCAAATGTTGCATAAAAGCATCCTCTACTAAAACTCTTGAAACTAAAATATCATTATTGCTTGATGTATTAAGAAACTTCTTTAGCTTTTCAGCAATTTCAATTGCCAACTCCCTAATTTCTTCATTAGCAATAGTTTCAAAATTATCTTTATCATTCATCCTACCAACTCTCCCTCTCCTTTGGATTCTCCCAATCTAAAAATTCCTTCTCTGCTCTTTCTCTACATTCAGGACAAAATCCTCTACCCATTCCATCTGTACATAAATGAGCATTTCCATCTTTGCCACAATACCAACAAAGATAAAAACTATTTTGTTTCGATGGATGCCAAGGACTGTTTATGCTTCCTTTATCAATGAATAGATGTCCACATTCTTTTTCAAATTCCTCATCAGTCATATTTTTAATGTGATCTGCGACTAATTTTAATTTATCTTCCATTGGTAATTGTAATATTTCTTCATCAGTCAATTTTATCACTCCATTGTATTATAAGTAGAGAGAATTTAATCTCTCTACTTATTTTAATTATTTACTTTACTATTCTAATTCACTCAACATCTTTGTAAGTTCTTCCTTAGACATATTGTTGTAACTTTCATCTTCTTTATTCGCTAAAATTTCCATAATCTTTTGCTTCTTTTCTTTTTGCTCTTTCGCTTTAAGTCTTTGATTTTCTGCTTCTTTTTTAAGTTCAAAAATATACTTAACGATTTCAATTTTAATGTCCAATTCTTCATCTTGCTTTGTTTTTATCTCTAACAAACTCTCTTCTTTTACTTGTTTTAATTGAGAATTTAATGTTTTGAAAACTGAATCTAAATCCTTAACATTAAGATCGAATAGATCCTCTACAGATATTAAACCTTTGAACTCGAAACGAAATTTCGATTTAACCGCTACCTCGAAAATATTTGTGTTTACATTTGTCATAATAAATACACACTCCTTAATTTTTATTTGTTTTAGTTTTAGTTTAGAATTTAATTTTAACCATTCTTTCAACATTGCCCTTAATTTTAACTAACAATTCATTTCTTTTAGTTGAACTAAATGCGACTCCACTGAGTTGATCGTTTGCATCTTTTACAGCCAATTTGCTCCCCAATGCTTCCATAACTTTTCTATGTGCATTTAACTCCTGATTCAAAAACTCATTGTAAAATGATGAAGGTTGTTCAACGTTAATGCAATCCTTGAGCATGAACATATAATGCAAATTACCTTGACCATGTTGAAGATCCCAGTAATTAGGGGATAAACAGACAACTGACACAGGTATAAATTGATTAGTTTTTAATCCCCATAATTCTTTTGACGATACATTGGATGGTAATTTTTCTTTAATAGTAAATCCCTTAACTTTATCAAAAGCAACTTCTGCAACAACAACTTTTTCATCTTGTCTAAGTTCTTTGCTATAATCAAAAGAGAATATTTGTCCATCAAATTCTACTTCTGCTCTAAAACCACCCCTTCCACCTCTATTAGAATAATTGTGAACTAAAAACTTATAAACACCTTCTTGCATTTTATTTTTATTAGTCCATGTAATATTTTCTACAGCAGGTTCATTCTCCCTTGGTATCTGAATATCAACGTCTAATTGACCTGTTGTACGAATATTATTTTTCGCTCCATAGTAAATCAAGTTTCCATTAGGTTCGTAACAATGAGCATCTAGATCATTACTATCAAATTTATCATCATTCCATTGTATAGAGAATCTTAGAATACCTTCTACATTTCCACCTGCAGACTTGACATTCTCTTTCATTGAACTATCTGTGATATTTCCAGAATAAGACCAACTAAAACCATTATACCATTTAAACATAGTCTTTGCATCTTTATTCTCAGGAGCAATAAGAGACACCATATTACTAGCATGTTTATTTTCCAAAAATACTTCAAGTTCCTTTGCTGTAGGCAAAATGTCTTTGATAAAATTATCTATTGAAACTTCTTCAACCTTAGAGAATTTCTTTGGATTCACAGGTATACTACTAGACATTTCATCGAAAACATCTAAACCACTGATTCTCTTAGCAGAATCTTTGTTTGAGAATAAGATATTATTAACTGTGATATCATCTAACTTAGCAAATCTTCTACTTAATGAATCCATGTATCCTAATTCTTGAAGTGTTTTCTTAGCATCCTCTAACATGTGTTTGGTGAAAATTGCCTTTGGTCTTTGATAATTGCTAGGAGCCACAATCGCTTCATATTTCTTAACCGCCAAATCTAAATCCATACCTTCGCTGATATTTATAAGAAGTGTTCCAATTGAATGGTTTTTAATCTTACCTATTGCTCCTCCAACTTTTACAGATTGCTCCCAAGCATAATTTTCTTTTTCTTCTACTGATAGTTTATCGTATGCTTTTTTGTATTTAAGAAATTCAGTTAGAACTGTTTTATGCTCTTCCCCTTTGTACAACGAGTTTTGAGAAATAAGTTCTAACACAGTAAGTAAGCTTTCCTCTGTAATTTCATCCAATGATCTCTTGAATACATTTCTTGTGTCCCTAAAAGTCCCTTTAATATCTCCTTCTGATTTATTTGATTGATCTACGAACTTCTGCGGTAGGTCAAGAAAAAAGTGTTGCCATTCAGTTATCTTGCCATTTATACCATTTTCAAAGTTTTTATCTGTGCCAATCTTTTTCTCTTTAGTAACATAAATATCTGAAATTACTTGAGATTTTACAAATTTAGATAATGCATTAATTACTGGCTGAAATGTTGTATCATTAGTCTCGAAATCCCAAATCGTTGTAATTTGATTATCTTTAATAACAACTGCGTTTCCAATATTTTTAATAAAATGTCTACAGCAACTACAATCGTATTCTCGTCTTTCTCTAAACATTGGATTTGTACCTTCAGGAAAGCTTGACAGGTAGGTTTCCCATAATTGATCCTTATCTAAGTCAATTTCAAATAAATGATTAGTATCTTTAACCATAAACTCAACATGCTTTTGTTGTAAAACCTTAAATTCTCTAAATTCCATTTCCTTCATTCCTCCAATTATTTTATTTTTAAATTACATGTTGTTTGAAATGATTAATGGTTTATGTATTTGTATCTTTCCACATGTTTAAAGTTCACATCCTTTAAATATTGTTTGTTTAATAACTTAAGTTTATTATATATCGCATATTGAAGTTTGTCAACAATTATTTTTGGTTTATGTATATAGTTGTAATTCTTCTTCGTCAATCAAATTAATTACTCCCTCCTTTATTTCCTTTACTTTAAATGTCCAACCTTTATACTGTTTTAGTTTCCCTTTTATGCACTTAGTTAATGCTGATGGGTCTAATTTATATTTATTAGCGAACTCCTTCTGTATTGTAAACTCATGTTCTTCACCATTTGGTGAAATTCCTATATAAGTTAGTCCTGTTAAATTATTTCTAATTGTTGATTCAGAAAGATTTTCATTTTGACTAACAAACATGCAAGTTTCTAGTGAATATATTTTAGGAATGATATTTAAACTTTCACACAAAATATCTTTATCAAGATGATATGCTGCTTTACTTTTACTATTTGCCCATTTTTCATACCCTTCTAATAGTTGTATATCTTCGCAAAAATTTTGAAAACAATGCCATCTTTTGCATACTGTAATACCTTTATAGGATGGTGATTTATCAGGTGCGTATTTTGAATAGCATCTTTTAATCATTTCTGACCACGTTAAATATTCTTTTGTTGCTTTCCCATTTTTACATGCAAGCCATTTCCCTTGTCCAATATATCCAACAGCACAGTATGATGGATGATTTGGACTTTTAACATTTCCTTTTTGTATATTGTTTATGTCTGCCTCTATAATAGCCCCATCTTCAAATTTACACAGACAATAAATATATGATGAGTGTTTGTCGGTACGCCTGTCTGTTTTTCCTATTATCGTGAAATTTCCACAACTAAGTGATTGCCAAACTGAACCATTAAAATACTTTTTAGACTTATTTTCTATTATATTATATTGCCTTAAAATATCTTCCTCTGTCAAAACTTTACTCCCCTATCATCCAATTTAATATATTATTTATGACTTAAATGTTAATCTCTAATCCTATAAAAAGATCATTTTAAACCAAATCATATTTTATAATATCAAGAGCATGTTCATTTCTTAAACTGGCGATATATTTTTCTGCTTCATTTGGCAAATTTACACCAATCATATTCCATTTTTCGCATACCTCTTCTACATAAGAATCTCCAAAAATATTTCCATTAATTTTAACCAGACATTTATCTCCAATATTAAGGTTATTGATATTCCTAAACGCAACGCATGTATGATGTCCTGCTTTAATTTTCATATATGTACACACCCCTTCATTTTTATGATCCAAGCAAAGCAACAATTTATGCCAATTAAACAAATAAATCAGTAATTTGTAAACACTTAAACTTCCATTTGTATCCACACTTATTACATTCACCAAAAGTACCTACTACATCTCCTGGGTTCATATATCCAGAATTATAATTTACAAGTCCATTCGTTTGATACCATGTCTGAAAGTGAATGCATTTTTCATAAATTACAATGTTTTCTACTGATTTGCATTTTGGACATTTAGCTTTAGTTTTTCTAATATCTTCTCCAATAGGATCATACATAAACATCTCCTCCTATATATAAACCTCTTCATACTATTTCCGTATCACATTTTCCGCAGTAAATTGGTTCATAATAACCATCTATATGACTTTTATTAATATTGTATACTGTTTTTAAATCTTCACCTTTATTATTAATTTTGAGTTTCGCTACAACAGATATTTGTCTATAAAATACTTTATCGTTTCCACACTCTTTACATTTTAATTGCATATTTTAATCTCCTTTCATTTTATTCTAAAAAGTTTGCTATATTATCTGGATATCGCTTAAGAAATGGTATAGTCCAAGGAGATGATTTTCCTTTTTTAATAAAATCTTGGCCACATTTGTACAAATAGTCTAAATAAATAACATTTGACTTTAGAAATACCATAGACCTATCATGTATGTAAGATAAAATTAAATCATCTTCTTCTAAGTTGGAATCTTTTATTATTTCAAATTCTATTTTAAATCCTAATTCTCTTGCTGCTGCAAAAGTATGGTGTCCGTCTTTCAATATATATAAATTTTTACCGTCATCATCTATGAGTTGAGTATCTTCTACTTGAAGTTTGATTTTTTCATCTGGTATATTGATAATAGCATCTATTTTTTCTTCAATTAATTCTTGATCTAAAAAAGTTTGAACTGTAATAACTTGTGTATAGTTTATGTCGCTCATATTAAATTTACCTCCTTTAATTTTAAAATACCAATAAAAATATAAACTTATGGGATTATTTAATTCTTTCTAATATTTCATATACCTGAATTTCAGTATCACAAAATTCCGTCTTTCTATTATGAAACTCAATCATAAACACTCCATTGATTCGATAAATACCAACAACCTGTCTTCTTTGTTTTTGATTAACTACACAACTTTCCATATGTATTTTCTCCTCTAATTTACTTTCTATACCAATTATAAGGGGTATTGCGTGTAATTGCAATACCCTAGAAATAATTATTTTTATATTGTATGACTAAAGGAAATATGAAATTTAATTGCTTTTAAACTCATATGTCGGACTAATTTTAATTGAATCTAATGGTTTGTCATAAGCCCACAAAATCACAGATACATCTTTTGCTTCAGGATATCTAGATATGAGTAGTTTTTTAATAAAATTTACAAATTGTTTTTCAGACATCTCAGTTACGTTAATATTAATATCCATTAATTATTTATCCTTTCATTTAAACTCTGGATTTTATTTGTTTACCAAGATATCCATAACCAAATTGATTCTTGCCCATCTTTTTCAAGTAGATAACCATATTCTTCTGTAAACAATCTTAAATCTTCTATTTGTTCTACATCTTCACCTTCGGCAATATATTTATCTTGTTGTTTTTTATCACCAAAATAATAGAAATTTAATCTAAAAAATGAATCATTCCTAATATCATAATTATCAATTATAAAATCCCAAAACCTATCCTTAAACCCCTTATACTTATCTTCCATATGATAAAGCATTTTAAATAAATCATAAGTCTTTAAAATTTCTGGTTCTGCTTTATAGCACTTAGGACAAAATTTCTCATAATGCATTTGTTTTTCCGTTCCACATTCTTTGCAAATTCCATAACTCATATTATCTACCTCTTTCATTTATTATTTTATAATCCAAGCAAATTTGTTATTTAATATTGCTTTCCATCAATTCAATAATTTCTTCCGCAAAACCATCTTCAAAATCATATTTACAATTTTGAACATAGTCATATTCTCCATTTCCATCAGCCCATCCATTGCTAGATTCATATAAAGGACATTCTGTACAAATATAATTGTATTTTTTGCACATATTATCTCTAAATGCGTACCATTCTTTAATGAAATTTATTTTATATTGTTTTGTCATGTAACCAATCTCTCTTTCCCTCTAGCAAATTGGTGTCAAACACCTATCGCAATCAAACCCACAACTAACATAATTTTCATCATAAATCCACTGATAAATTTCATTGAATCTAAACTTAACTTTATCACCTTTAGGGTTTATAAACACAAAATTATGCTCCTCATGTATAAGTGGATATTCTAGTGAAACATATTTCCAATTAATTGATTTAAGTTTTTTCTCAATATCTGATTTATCTAAAATTCTTGCCATATCATTTACTCTCCTCCTTCCAATAATTCTGGATTATCATAAATATTTCCGATTACAATCCAATCAGACTTTTCATTTTCTTCGAAACCTTCATCATTAAGACCTTCGTTTACACCATCCGATATACCTCTTCTATTTTTATTTATACAATGTGCTATTACTTGCCACTGAGAATATATCCAATCTACTGTACCTCTATAGTTTGGCTCACTATCATCAAGCCATATATAACTATCTTTAACTACAATATCACCTTCATATATTTCTTTACCGTTTCTATCCTTTAATCCAACATATTGCATTAATTCAACATTGTCGATATCAAAAAATGTGTGTTCTCTTTCTCCGGATTTATTAATATAGTCATAATTCCCAAGAACATTACCAATAAAAGTTAATAAATAATGAGTTGAATCACTGGGGTGTATCATTGTCTTTGTTTCTTGATTCCATAGTCGGAACTTAATATCTCTGCTCATATATTATCCTCCAATTATTATTCTGTAATGCTACTACATTGACCTTCACAGTATTCTATTCTTCTTCTAATATTTCTTGATATACTTTTTGTAAATATTTATCATCATCATATAATAATCTTTTTTGAGATTCCTGTATTTTATGTTTATTAATATCTTTGTGAACATGAAATTCATCGAATTCACCTTCATATCTAGGTTCAACTCTTATATCTAAATAATCAATCATATTTTTATTTCTTACACATTCATCACAATACCAAGAATCATGATTGAAACAAATATAGTACGCTTCACAATAATCTTTTCTATTACCCATTAACTTATTCACCTCCTTAATATCCCAAGAAACATACATTCTATAGGATATGTTACTTCCAAAATTGCCACCATTTCTTTTTATTTTTCTTATCATATTCCTCTCTTACTTGTTCTTCCACACTTTGTATCACCTTATCTAAATTACTTTGCAATTTATCCTTAGAATCTTCATTAAGATCAATATTCAATATCTTATCAGTATAATAAACAATATCTCCATTATCTTTCCCTTCTACTTTTTCAATTATATTTCCTTCAAACTCCTCGCCAGTATGTAATCTATAAGGAATATCATCTGATTCAAAATAAGTTTCATAAGAAACAAATTCTGGTATAATTTTAATTTTAGTTGATCTATGATTATTTAATTCTCTATACAAATATTGGATGTATTTATTGTCTTCAAATCGATTTAGATAACTAATATAACAATCACTAAAATCATATTGATATGTATTTATCATGTTTTTACCTTTGATTATTATTTTCATTATCTTATCTCCTCCAAACTATTTCTTAATGCCTCTAATTGAACCTCTGCACCTTCAATTTCCCATGTTGCTAACATATCTGCTAATGCTTTGATATAACTTATCACACCTTGAATATTAACAATATTAATAATTACTACATTTCCAGCTGGTTTATTATTTTCAGTAAAACTATTGCAAAAACATATCCCTAAAGATTCTGGATTATCTTTGTGTACGATTTGACTAACTTGAGTAGTATTTTCACCAAGAGTTATGATTCTGGCTCCGTTAGGCCATTGTTCAATCATTGTTTGTTTCCTCCTTCAATCTCAGCAATATTAAACCCTAATTCTTTCGCTTTATCAAAATCAAATCCTTCATCGGTATGCATTATATAAACATTCTTTCTCAACTCTTCAGGAATAACCTCTACAAGTTTTCTCAAAGACAAATGAACATTGTCGTCATAATCTGCTTTTCAAGTATCTTGATATAGATAATTAATCTTACCACTCACAAACGCTTCCAAAATATTATCTTCTATATTACAACTATCTCCACTGTAATAAATAATATATTCATGTTCTTCTAATGAAGGATTTTTAACTAATAATATTCCAAATGTCATTAACTCTTTTACATGATTGTTTTCCATAAAAAATAAACCCAAATCTAAACTATCTATTACTACAGTAGGATCAAAAGCACAATTATCAAATTCACAATGCTCTTCTGTGATTCCCATAATCTCAAGCAATTCAATAAAATCACTGTTAGCAGAATGGAATATTGGTTTAATTTTCTTGATAAAATGACAGTAGAATATGAAACTCCCTAGACTTCCAATATGATCTGGATGAGTATGAGTTACTGCAATATGGACTTCATTAACATCTGATAATAAATTTAGAGATAAGATTCTATCAAAAGTTAATTCACCACAATCAAGAAGTAATAATATATTGTTTTCTTTGATGTACGCACTTGTGTTGCCTAGTTTAGTATTGAAGGCAGAACCTGTTCCTATGAATTTTAATTTCATTTGTTTTATTCTCCTTTATAATTTAAAATATTAAATTCCACAACCCCATAAGTGTTCTCTTCCATTTTCCTGCTTTTAACTCATATCCATCAACATAAATTTTACCATTGATAACTGAAGTAGAATTACCTTTCATACCTTTCTTATAAGGGATGAATATGTCGTCTATGAATATGCCAGTAGAGGTTGTATTTATGGTTTTATTGTTGTATATGGTTTGATTCATTTTGTTTCTTTTACCTCCTTTATGTTAAAGTGATTTTACTTCTTTTCCAGCAACTATAATTTTACTAGTGCAACCATATGATGATTTATCCTTTACACTTTCTAATAATTCATCCATTCTCTTTGACTCTTCAAAACGTATTAAATCTTCATCCTCTTCTATATAGTTTTTATCTTCAACAAACTTATCATGAAACTTACCATGACATTTTTGACACAGAACAATTAAGTCTTCCTCTTTCTCACAACCCCTATTCTCATATGTATTATGATGAACATTAAGATTTTCTTTACTACTACATAATTGACATTTATAGTTTGCTCTATGTAATGCTTTCTTTCTAATTTCTTGCCAATGCTTGGTTTGGAGATATTCTTTATAGGGCATATCCCTTAACTCTGTAATATATTTTTGTATTTTTAAAGATTTTGCATATTCTTCATTTTCTTTCTCTTCTTGATATGTTTTTAACTTTTCGGATACTAATTTATCATTTTGTATTTTACAAGTATCACATAAACTAGTATAAATATATGATCCAAAATGTGGGCGTTCATAAATTCTACCAAAATAAGCACTTATATCATTTTTAGACAATGGATAATAATCAACCATTTTACTATTACATTGGTCACATCCACTTTCAATTACAAATATGTCATTAGGTATTATTTTTGGTTTATTATTAGCTCTTAACTTAATATTTAATAATTTGTTTATATAATTTAAAGGATAGCAAGTTAAGTAATAATAAAAACTTATAAAATATGGGTTTTTTATTATACTAATATCTTTATATTTTATTTCTTCTAATATATCTTCTGTATTATTTAAACCATATTTATCATCCCAAATTTTATTAATTAGATCAATACTTTCATTTCTAATTCCTGATTTTTTATTAATATCAAGATACCCTTTACTCATTATGTCGAATAATTCCTGATTTTTGTCATATGATGGCATTGTTAAAATAAACCAAGGTTTGTTTATAATTATTTCTGACATTTTAATTTTCTCCTTTTTATTTTAATTTAATAATGAAGATATATATATCCTTGCAGGAGGCTTTTCATTACATAATTTCTAGCTATCGCGTCGAAATTACTTCATGAATTATATTATTACAATTATTATATAGAGTTTAAAAGTTGTCACTCTTTCAAAACTCTATATAATAACTTATAGAAAATATTATTTGCTATGGTATATACTATATAGAGTTTTAAAAGAGTGACAACTTTTGGTTCAATAATTTATTCCTCTTTGAATACTGATTCCCACATATCCCTATCCTCTTCATTTTGAGTATCAATAAATGTTTCTATTGTCTTTTTACGCTCCATTTTCTTATGTGTTTTCGCCTTATAATTAATTATTATTTCTTTAATATTCTTGAAATTTATATTCATCAAGGATTCAATTACATACTCTGTATAAATCATATAATTAAAATTTAATCTTTCTAATACAAACTTACTCCAGAATGGATTTGGTTGCCCTATATAATTACCTGCTTTTTCTTTTGTTCTTATTGTAATATTTTTCATCTTTTCATTAGTTCTTTCCATAAATATTTTATTAAGATAGTTTCTATCATCTAAAACATTTTGTTGTTCAATACTCTTTAATATATGTATCTTATAACCTATGAATATTTTATCGACATGATCTATTTCTTTCTTAACTAGTTCTTCTACTTCATCATAATACTCATTCATTAGTTTATC
>Ga0209728_1000727_pt1 | contig 23888 bp, 18 predicted proteins | sample RifGroD1_FD_183997 | JGI IMG/M metagenome (GOLD analysis project Ga0209728, IMG submission 183997) | Groundwater microbial communities from Rifle, Colorado, USA - Groundwater D1 (SPAdes) (version 2) | ecosystem: Environmental > Aquatic > Deep subsurface > Groundwater | place: Rifle, Colorado... | reverse complement strand
GTTTGGGATAGGTATAAAATTAACTTGGACTCCACAAGAGTTAACAAGTCAAATTAATGCAATACAAAATTACATAACTAAGAACCATAATCTAAAAATAAATCTTAACTTAAACGAAGCTACATTGAAGGGGTTAGAAAGATTAAGTCAACTTTCTAAATCTGCCGCAAAAGAACTTAATGCAATAAAAGCACCAATGTTTAATCTTGATAATCCAAATCAAGGTGCTCAAAAATATATTAACACAGTAAACAATTTAGTTTCTACGTTTCAAAAGTTTAAAGGGCAAACTTCTGTTGTATATGATGAATTCGGTAAAGTAAATTTAAAAGTCGAAACTGCTAGTGGAGTTATTAAAAGATACGCGCTGCAATGGGATGAACTAAATCAAAGACTTTCAAGGGTAAACATGCGCAATAGTGATTCATCTAGTACAAATATTGAAAGAGAATTACAATTGCGTCAAAGATTAAATGCTCAAATACAAAATAATGCTGAATCTTTACAACATTATCTTAGAATTCAACAAATGAATTTAAACTCTTCAATGAGTAGGTTTGAAACTCAAAGAACCGGATTGTACAATGTTGATGAATTAAATAATCTAAGAACTAGATTAAATCAATTAACTCCAACAACAGAAAATTTAAGAAGAAATGTAGGATTATTAAGAGCAGAGTTTAATGCATTAAATACAACTGCCATTGCCAATGGGATAAATACCGTAAATAGAAATGCGATGTCTCTAGGAGAAAGTTTAAAACTTGTAGCTTTTAAAATGCTTACGTGGCTTGGGATGGGAAATTTAATTTTTGGAACTATTTCCCAAATAAAATCCGCAGTGGTTTTTATCAAGGATTTAGATTTTGCCATGATTAATCTAAAAAAGGTTACTAATGAAACAGATATGGCATATAAAGAATTTGAAAATGATTCTTCTAATTTAGGTAAAACTCTTGCTAGAACAACTATTGAAGTAATAAAAGCCACTACGAATTTTGCAAAAATGGGTTATACATTAAGGGAAGCAAAAGAGCTTGCAAAAGAAGCTTTAATTATGCAAAACGTAGGAGATATTGAAAATGTTGATAAAGCAACACAATATTTAATTTCAACATTAAAAGGTTTTGATCTTCAAGTAAGTGAAAGCTCGAAAGTAATCGATATTATGAATGAAGTGTCGAATAAACACAGTATTTCTGTAGATGGGCTAGGAAGTGCATACGAACGATCTTCTGCGGTCATGGCACAAGCAGGAAATACAATCGAAGAAACAACTGCACTTTTAACTGCTGCAAATGCTGTGGTTCAAAATCCAGAAAAAGTCGGAAATGGATTTAAAACTTTAGCACTTAGACTTAGAGGTGTAGATGAAGAATCAAAAGATGTATTTCCAAAATTAGAAGCAGATTTGAATGCTGTTGGAGTCCAAATAAGAAATGTTGATGGAGGCTTTAGAAGTACCTATAATATACTTAAGGATTTTTCAAAAGTCTATATGGGCATGGACGACATGAGTAGAAGTAAACTTCTGGAAGATATGGGAGGGAAATACCAAGCAAATGTTTTGGCAGCCACCCTTCAAAATTTTTCGGAAGCGGAAAAAACTATGGGAGATGCGTTAACTTCCGTAGGGTCTAGTGCAAAGGAAAACGAAGTATACTTAACCTCTGTCGAGGCAAAGGTTAAACAATTTCGTGTAAGTCTTGAGGAACTTTATAAATTATTTTTCTCTTCTGATTTACTCAAAGGTGGTATAGGTGTTCTTAGTGGTATTGTTAGTGGATTAAATGGTGTGTCTTCTATTTTTGGAGGTTTACCAGCGTTAGCAGGAGCATCCACAACTGCGGTATTGGTATTCTCTAGTGCTCTTAGAACATCTGTTTATGAAACTATAAGATTAAAAGTTGAACAATATGGTTTATTACGTTCAATTCCTGCTTTATGGTTAACCGCTACTGGTGGAGTTAGAGGATTTTCAGGAGCATTGGCATTTTTAAGAACCGGATTAACGAGTACAAGAGTTTCTGTAATTGCACTACAAACAACCATGACTTTAGGGTTAAGTTTAGCTATCACTGGCGTAATAACATTAGTTCAAAAGTTAATGGAATCACTAGGTAAATCTAAAGATACTATGGAAGATCAAGCAAGAGCATTTAAAGATATATTAGATAATTTAGGTGGTCTTAGTTCAGATTATGCAAAAGCAAATGAATTAGTTAGTGCCTATAATAAATTATCTGGGGTTGCAGATAAAACAGTCGATCAAAAACAGAAAATAATTGAGATACAACAACAACTTGCTCAACTTTTCCCGAATCTTGTGAGTGGTTATACATTGGAAGGTCAAGCAATTATAAATGTTGATTCAAAATTGAGTAATTTACTTGATAAAAAGAAAGAAGAAATAGATTTGGAAACTAATCGTCTTTCTTCTCAATTTTATCAAAATCAATCAACTTGGATACAGTCAATGGTTGTTTCCCAAACAGAATTAAATAATTTAAAGAAAGAAGAAATAGATTTAGAAACTAATCGTCTTTCTTCTCAATTTTATCAAAATCAATCAACTTGGATACAGTCAATGGTTGTTTCCCAAACAGAATTAAATAATTTAAAGAAAGAACAAAATGATATACAAAGCAATATAGATAATGTCAAAACTAATGATGGTATGTCTGAAGATGTGAAAGAATCTTACTTAGTCGGATGGTATGAAAAATTTGATGAAGTAAGTGAAAAGATTTCTACCACTCAGAGTAAATTAAATGAAGTTAAATCAACTTATGACCAAGGATTAACATCAACCGTAAAATATGAGTTGGAGTCATTAAAACTATCTAACGATGTCATAAATACTTTTTCAGATAATTATTTATCTTTAGTAGAAGTGTTAAAAAATAATGGTAATGATCCATCTGTTGCTTTAAGAGGAATATTTGAGTCAATAAAGAAAGATTCTGATATACAAAATGTCTTTAAGAATTGGACTGATGCTCAAAATAAATATAAAGAAGGATCTATCGAAGCTGTTGAAGTTGAAAAGTTACATAAGAAGACAATTGATGATTTAACTGAATCACTAAAAAAATCTAATCCTGAATTAAAACCAGAAATAGTTGATTCGATTGCACAATCTTTTATTTTATTAGGAAATGTTACTCCCAAAGTTAAAGATGGGATAGATTCTACAGCACAATCTTTTGCTACTCTCCAAAAAACCCTATCCACTTCCTCATCTGCAATTACCGAAATTCAATCTGCTCTCGATGAATACGCAGAGAATAAAGCTTTTTCTCTTGACACTCTGGTAAAACTTGCTGATAAACATGAAAGCCTAATAGGAATCCTTGGCGATGAAAAAGCAGTTCATCAAGAATTAACAAACATTATAGAACAAGAGCAAGAAAAATCCAGACAAGCATATATTACCATGCTCAATGGAAGTGTTGATTTCTATAATAAAAATATTGAAGGTATACAAAAATTTGTTGCTGGATTAGATGGTGCTCGCGAAGTCGATTTATCTGGAGCAAAATCATTGGCTGAAGCAAAATTAAAAGTTGAAAACGAACTAATGAAGAACTTGGCAGGAATGTGGTCACAATATTATGATGCCCAAGGTAATATGACTAAGGCTAATATTATTGATGGTGGAAGAACTATTGTAGGTCAAGATGGTAAGGAAACCTATATTACTCCTGAAATGAGAGCACAACTTAAGGCGTATTATGATGCTTCTTTAGAAGTTAAGAAGAAATTTGATGATATTGCAATGAATGGAACAAAAAGCATTGATTTTTCTAAACTTGGCATGTCTAAAAGCGACAATAAAAAAGAAAAAGAAGAAAAACCCCTCTCAATAGAATCCACAACCCAAGCCCTAATCAATCAAATCCAACAAGAATATCTCCTCCAAAAAGCTAAATCAGATTCAATCCAAAAAGACCTCTCTCAAGCACAATCACAAAAAGATTATGCAAAAACTATCGAACTTACTAATTCTTTAATCGCTTCGCAAATTAAAGAGACAGAATTACTCTCTACAGCTCGTTCAAAAATAAATCAGCTTAAAGATTCTGCTATTTCAACTGCATCATCTCAATTTGGGGATACTTCACGTTGGTTTGTTGGAAATGACAATCAAGAATCAGCAACTTTCATAGAAGAAAAAAATAAAGCATCAGAATCCACTAGAAAAATAATGGATGAAACATTCAAATCTCTCCAATTACTTCGTAACGCATGGATGTCTAATAAATCTGCAATGGATGAAAATGCCGAATCATCTAAATCCCTAAAACAATCCCTCCTAGATATCCAATCATCCCAAGCAGATGAAGCAATTGCTCTTCTAAAACAATATTATGAAGATCAGAAAAAACTAGATGATGAAGCATATGAGAAAAAAATGAAAAAATTAGATTCTGCACATCAGAAAGTTCTTGACAATCTTGATAAAGAAGAAAAAGCATATGAAGATTCAATTAATTCTCAAATTGATGCAATGGATAAATTGAAATCTGCTGAAGACTATAATAAATCATTAAATTCTGCTCAATCTGATGTACAAAAATTAGAAAGTGAAAAAAGTTCTCTGTCTCTCGATACATCAACTGAGGGCAGAGCAAGGGTAGCAGAATTACAGAAACAGATTGATGAGAAAAATTCTTCAATTGAAGATATGCAAGCAGATCGTACAATTGAACTTCGTAAACAAAATTTACAAGATCAATTAGATGAAATTAAAAAAGTATTAGAAGCAAAAAAGAATGCTGAAAATGAATCTTATAATTCTGCAAAAAAAATAGCGGAAGACAAGAAGAAAATAGCAGATGAAGCTTACAATACAATGATGGCTGATGAACAATATTTTGCTAACAAGAAAAAAGAAATCATTGATCAAAATATTACTGATATCAATGTTTCTTTAAAGAAATTTTCTGATGGATATACAGCAGATTTAACCAAAAGTGCAACTAAAATTGACAATAGTTTTAAGAAAATAATAAAAACTATTAATCAAATTAAAGAATTATCTGGAAAAATTCCTGAAATTCCTTCTAATGCAACAGGAACTAATTATCATCCTGGAGGACTTGCAGAATTTGATGATGCTGGCAGAGAATTATTAGTTCTTCCTTCAGGAAAACAAATTCTTGGTGATAATAGTGGATCTAAAATAGCAAATTTACCAGAAGGGACAAAGATTATACCTAATAATTTAACAGAACAATTAATCAGTAAATCTAAACTCCTAAATATTCCATCTTATGCCAATGGAACTGCTATTAATGGATCATTAATGGATTTGATTAAGAATTTACCATCTGTTTTACCAAATATATCATTACAACAATTTAAAATGCCACAATTTATAAATAATAATTCATCTGGAACAAATGTTACAATTCCAAAAATAGAATTCAATGTAACATCGACAGATGGGGTAATTAGCAGAAAAGAACTTGAAAGAGCAGCCGACTTCACAATCAAGAAAATTGAGCGTGCTCAGATTATTAGAGGAAGATAATTTATTCTTCCTCTTTCCTTATAAAGACCAAGAAAGGAAGGTGAATAAACTTTGTCAATTTCAGAATCATTATATTTTATATATGACAATATTAATTTCTATGAAGAATACGGAATCCTGAACATACATGTAGACTCAGGGATGTATCAAGAAACCTTTTTATCAGGCAGAGAAATTTTAGAACAAAGAACAAGAAGAAATCCTAAACCATATTTAGTTCAGGTAAAAGAACTTCCAAGGGAAATACAAATGTCTTTTGCATTTTCAGAATCCTTTGATGAAGATAAACTTCGTTCTGTAGCAAGAGCATTAACAAAAGATTCATATCGTCCATTAATTTTTTCAGAGAATCCAGATAAAGTATTCTATGCCATTTGCGTTGATGAACCACAATTAATACACAATGGTTTAAAATTAGGTTATGTAACACTAAAATTTAGATGTAATTCTCCATATTCATACTCTCCAGTTTATATTGATGATTTGATAGACCTATCATCTAATCCATCTACAGGAACTCCAATAATATTCTCTAATCTCGGAGACGTCCCATGTCAACCACAAATATCACTTCTCAAAATAAATGACGGAGATATCAGTATAATAAACAATTCTGATTCAGGAAAAGAATTTAAATTATCATCAATTTTAGACAGTGAAGGAGCAACATTATTCGAATCGCTTAAAAACAATGAAGATTTATTCATTGATAATGAAAATGAAGAAATTACATCATCACTTCCTGACACTTATCGTCTAAATAATCTCGCAGGAGATTTTATTTCCTTACCAAGAGGTATCAACAACCTAATTATCAAAGGAACTTGTAAAATACAATTCAGATATCAATTTAAAACTAGATAACAAGATAATAAATAAAATCCAATATACCGAAAGGATGAATAATAATGTTCCTAGACATAGACTTATCCCTTACTCCTCAAAAACCAAAATTATACTTATGCAAACCAAACAAAACGATTATAGCATCATTAAAAGAACATTGCTCTGCAAATTTACGTATGAATCTCACAACATTATCAGAATTAACATTCAATCTTCCTTATCAAATAGAAAAAAATAATGAACAACAATACAATACTCATTGTACAATGCTTAAAAACAGATATTTAATTAAATTAGTCTTGGGTGAATATATTGCATTTTTCATAATAGATAATCCATCTCCAAACGCTGATGATTCTACAGATTTTTTACAAGTAAATTGCTATTCATTAGAATATGAACTGCGAGATAAAAATCTGAGAGTTTATAAAGTAGATGCTGTTTTATTGTCTGAAGTTATGAATGGATTTACAAGAAATGTTGATACTATTCCGATTTTAACAGATGGGATACTAAAAGAAACGGCATGGGCTTTAGGTGAATTTCCTATAGAAAATACTTCGATCTATAGATCATTTGAAGTTTCTATAAAAACAAAATTTGATTTTATATTAGAAGTTGCTGATAAATTTAATTTGATTGCCAAATTTAATTCAATTAATAGAACGATTAATTTTTATCCAATTAACGAATATGGTGTTTCTAAAGGATTTAGAATAACTGATATTAAGTACCTCCGTACAATTGTACAAAATATTGATAGCGAATTCTTTTGTACAAGATTAAAAGTTTATGGAAAAGATGGATTAACAATAAATTCAATTTCTCCAAACGGAATGTCATATATTGAAGATTATTCATATTTTTTATTCCCATTTCAAAGAGATGAAATTACTAGAGAAGTAATCAGTCATTCAGATTACATGACTGATGCTTTATGTCATGCTATTTTAGATTATCAAATTTTATTATCTCAAAACGCAGATGGATTTGCAACATTATTAGCTGATTTGACAGCATTGCAAATAACACTAACATCTTTAAATAATGAAATGACTGTATTAACAGATGAAATGGCAATTATTGATGATAATATTAAAACTGCTCAAGATTTAGGTCAAAGTACAACTACTTTAATTGCTGAAAAAGTAGCTAAACAAGTAGAAATTGATGCAAAACAATCTGAAATAGATGCCGTAAATGTCCAAATTGCAGGAGTTCAAGCATCAATCACAGAAATTCAAACTACTATGTCAGTAGAAACATATTTTGCTCCTGAATTATTATCTGAACTTCAAACTTCATATCAAATAGACAAGGATTGGAATAATGATAGTATTTTAACTGCTACAGACCTTTATCTTTATGGATTAGATGAAATGCAAATCCGTAAAAGTCCTAAAACAGTTATTCAAATTTCCATTGTTAATTTCTTGGAAATTCTAGAAGAACAAAGAAATTGGGACAAAATAAATTTAGGTGATTCAATTGCAATTGAACATGAACAATTAGGAATTGATTTAACAGCTAAAATAATTTCTATAAATTTTGATTTCGAAAATGCAGACATTCAATTAACAATTTCTAATGTAAAAACTGCATCACAAAGATTATCTGACTCTTTATATCATACATCCTCTTACGTCAACATAATTGACACAAACAAACTAAAATGGAATGAATCAGAAAATAATGCCACAAACTACATAGACCAACAAATAAATGAACTTAATGGCACACTCTCTAACTTAAACATTGATGTAAATAAATTCTCTCAAGATGGCTACATTACCAGATCAGAAAGTAATGCCCTAAAAAATTCTCTCAAACAAATGCAAGCTGAATCTGAAGATTTTGTAAATATTGCAATATCATTAGGAATCATAACAGAAACAGAAAAATACAATACTGATTTAACTAATCTTGAAAATGAATTGCTTCAATGGATAGATCAACCTGCTACATCATACCCTATTACATTGCTTACAACCGAAAGAGGACATTTGACTACTTTATTTCGAGACGTACAAGATTCAAAAGCAAAATTAATTAATCAAATTGCAATAATCCGTGAGAATAATGCTAATGAATATGCAGATGAGCAAGTTTCAGAAGTGAATATTTCTATTGCGAATATGTTAACTAATATTGCTGATTTTGCTAAAGATAAGCAGATTACTTACGATGAATCAGTTGCATTAACTAATTCATTTAACAAAATTATGACTGAAAGTAATGATGTAATAAATATTGCTAATGCTTTAGAAATTGATACAGCATTAATTACTAATTACACAAATTCATTAACTGGCACAGTTGCATCATGTGGAATTGATGGATTAGAGGTAGAATTAAATAAATGGGTAGGATTTTTAGAATTAGATTATCCTAAACCAATGTCAAGTTCTCAGAAAAAAGCATTAGTTGGTAAATTTGTATTAGTTAATAGTACAAAAAAATTATTATTTGATGCAATATCTTTAAAAACACCAGAATATTCAATAGATGGAGAAATGTCTGTTAGGGGAACTGGAGCAAATAGAAATTCTGCTCGTATATTAAAAATTAATAAAAAATCTATTTCTGCAAGTAGTGTATCAGGTAGAGGATTAATGTTAACAGTAATTAGTAGAGAAGATTTATCTATAATATTTACTCAATTATATGATACTTTTAATTCTGATAATGTAGGCAAGAATGCATTAGCAACAAAATTAGATACATTAGATGATACAGTAATTGTCGTATTGACTTCTTATGATTCTATAGGTTGGAATTCTACCTTATTAACTTCAATAATAAGATGTGGTGGTTCTGGGGTAGATACAGGAACAGGTAAATTCCCATTTGCACTTGTCGGAATTCCAGGATTATTTAAGGGTTCTGCATTAGAAGTCTTTTCAAACAGTGCTAGTAATGCTCCTTATGCAGATATAAATACTAAAATTATTGATGGATTACCACAAGGGATTGCAATTGGAACCTCCGTAATTTCAGCAGAAGCTACATTAGCAGTTCAAACTGCCATAGCTGAAGCAGATATTGCAAATGCTGATATTGCAAATATTGCTAGTAACACTACAGTTACAGCAAAAGAAAAGAAAACTGTAAAAAAATATTGGGATTTAATTGTAAATGAAAAAGCAGATGTTGAATTACAAGCAAGTTATTATAATACTTCTAATTATCCAGATATCGTAAGTACACTAGCAAGTTATGAAACTGCTTATTCTAACTTAAATACCTATCTTAATGTTTCTATTGCACCACCAAATTTTTATCCTATATTATATGATTTAACCGTAAGTTCTACAATTGTTTCTGCAACCTTTATAAATAAATTTAAAGCATATTATGATGCTAAAATTGCACTATTAACAGCAATCATGGGAGTTGCTAGAGATTATATTGGGGATGCTGTAGCAGGATTAGCTGAATCTATAGTAGGATTAGCAGGTACTATAAATTCAGTAACTTTAGATGGGATTATTACACAGAAGGAATCAGTAGATTTAGAAACGTCATTAAATACACTTATTGCTGAATCAGTACCATTTATAGATTTAGCTACACAATTAGGAATATCAACTGAAAAAACTGATTATCAAACTGCTTTAACGAATTTGCAAGATGAATTAAACAATTGGATTAATCAAGCATTATCACTATATCCAATTACTATTAATGCAGATCAAAGACTTAGTATTCAAACAAATTTTTCAGCCGTACAAAGTACAAAATCACTTTTGCTTAATAAAATATCGACAGTTCAATTAGATAATGCTAATAATAATGCTGCTCAACAGATTATGGATTTTAATGATACTGTAATTGCTGATCTTCAGGCACAAGTGGATGGTAAAATTGAAGTTTGGTTTTCTGGATATTTGCCATCATTAACAAATTCTCCTGCAAATGCATGGACAAAAGTTACTCTAAAAGATGCTCATTTAGGTGATTATTTTTACAATACTGCATCTGGATTAGCATATGAATTTTCATTTTCCACTGAATATTCATGGATTCAAATAACTGATTCAGATATAGTAACAGCTTTATATAATGCTTCTATTGCTCCAGACACAGCAGATGGAAAACGAAGAATATTTACTCAAGTACCTACACCACCTTATGATATTTCTGATTTATGGAGTCAAGGTACAAGTGGTGATTTAATGATTTGTATAACTAAAAAATCATTAGGTAGTAGTTATTCTCTATCTGATTGGGTAAAATCATCTAAATATACTGATGATACAGTTGCAAATCAGGCAAAAGCATTGGCAGAACAAGCACAAGAAGATGCAACTGCCGCATTAGATAATTTATCAGATATAGCTAATGATAATAGAATAACTAAAGACGAAAAAGTTAAAATCTTAAAACCAATATGGGATAATATAGTTACAGAAAAAACAAATTTAGATGCGGGGGCTTTATTATATCCATCAGCAACAATGACCATATTATATGATGCATATACTGACTCTTATGATGATTTAGATACCTATCTTAATACTACCATCCTTGCAGGTAATGTAACTGCAATTTTAGTAGATTTGACAACAAAATCTATTATTGTTAGAAGTGATTTTAATACTAAATTTAATGCATATTATAGTGCAAAAAATGTATTATTAAACTTTATTGCTTCTTCTCAAAAAGACAGTGTTGATAATATTAAGATTGGTGGAAGGAATTTATTATTAGATAGTGGTTTTGAACTTGGAACTGCATCGTTGTGGCCTACTGCTAATATGGTGGGAACATTTGAAGCAGGAAATAACAGCGTCAAAAGTTTGGCTATATATGGGACTTCAAGTGCCGACCGTTACTATGCTTTTGCCATCACAAAACCTCCTGCTGGCATGTATATGATGTCTTATGATATAAAGTCAAATTTAGCAAACAAAACAATATTGTCTGTTCCTGCTATTGTAGAAGGTGGTGGTAGTTTTAGAGTTTTTGGCTCGGCAAATATATCAAATCCTATCCCCACTGATTGGACTAGAATAAGTTTTCCAGTTATAGTTCCTTCAGATTGCTCCACAACCCACCTTTGGTTTATAATGAGGCCTAATACAGATGTGTCTAGTGGGAGTGTTTTTTATGATAATTTAAAATTTGAGTTAGGCAATAAAGTAACAGATTGGACTCCTGCAATCGAAGATGTTCAAGCAGAAATTGATGCGACAAATGCTTTGTTGGCAGAGATAGCAGACGATAATAAAATTACTCCTGATGAAAAACAAACAGTTCAAAAGGAATGGAATATTATTACTGGAGAAAAGACTTTAATTGAAACACAAGCAGGTTATTATTATATAACTACAGAAAAAACAAATTATACTAATGCTTATGATGCTTTAAATAATTATCTAAATGTAACTATAATTTCTCCAAATACCACTACACTTATGGCAAGTTTATCTACAACTTCTGTAATTGTAAGTGCAGATTTTAGAAACAACTTTACAAATTACTATAATGCAAAAATGACATTATCGAATAAAATAGCATCATTTATTACTACTCCTGAAGTATATATTCCATTGTATTATCCTGCTTTTAATTCTTATATAAGTAGTTCTACTTATGCATATAAAGCAATTAATATAGGATCAAATACTTTAACGTCTGCAGATATAGGATCTTTAACTTCGGCAAATATATTACACAAAGTAAGTCCATCTTGGCCTTCAGGGACATTATTTGCGTTAGAGGCTATTTTTAGTTCAAGTAGTTCTACAGATGCAGCATGGGTGAATTTAATAAACCCCGCAGTAGGATTTGATGTTGTGGCGTCTATATCTACAATTATTACAACTCCAACCAAATTAAGGTCAACTTCATTTTCTCTTGACGCTAATACAGAATTAGTTGTAGCAATTTTACCTGCAGATGGATATAATATAAAATTGTATAGGGCTGATTTAGTGGTTATAACTAAATAAGGAAGTGATAATATGTATGTATTTTATGATTCCGATGGGAAAATCCCATATTGTGTTGGTGCAATATCACCAGAAGTAAAATTAACTAGTATCCCAGAAGGTACTACACCACTATATCTAGATGACGAAGAATATCCAGACGTAAAAAAAAAATATAGTTATTATACAATCGAAAATAATATTCCTGCTTATTATACATATGTGCCTGATTCAGTTAGACTGCCATCTATGCAACAAGCGAAAATAGAAGAAATAAATTTAGCGTGTAATTTAGAGATTTTAAATGGATTTAAAAGTTCAGCAAGTGGTGAAGAACATTCTTACAAATTCGATGAAGAATACCAACGAAATTTTGGACTGATGATTGGTGCAATTAGTGTTGATCCATCTTTGGATTCTATACCTTGGCCTACTAAGAATATTGGAATTGTGAATCATACAAGGTCAGAATTCATACAACTTTACCTTGATGGAAAACTATTCATGGAATCAAAATTATATCGTTATTTTAGTTTAAAAGAACAAATTTTAGCAATGACATCAATAGAACAAATAAAGGCAATAGTGTGGTGATAATATGAAAATAGGTGATATATTAGCATGTCGGGATGAAGATTCTTTAATATCAGAAGCAATTTGTTTAATTACAAATAGTTATTATTCGCATGTTGGGATTATAATTTCTAATACACAAATAGTTGAGTCAGATGGGGTATCTGGTTTTGTAAGATATAGAGATATTGAAGATTATCGAGGCAAAGCAGTTATCTATACCTGTGATTCACTATCAGATAAGCAAAGACAGGATATAGTTTATTTTGCTAAGAAAGAAGTTGGTCGTAGGTATGACCGACTTCTTTTATTATGGCTATTTGTAAAGTATGTGTTCAGACTTAAATTGCCATATATAAACGATTCTTCAATGATTTGTAGTGAATTGGTTAATAAAATTTTTAAATCATCAATTGGTATAAGATTAAGTAAGAAGAGATTTCCAATACCAGACGATGTAATTAATAGTAAATTATTAAGGTTTAGTGAAAATTATTAGAAATAAGGAAATAAATAAACATATTCTAACATATTCTATGGTAATAATTTTATCTCTCTAATTCTATGTCTAAAAAGGAGGAAAATAAATGGCTTTTGAATTTAATAATCCGCTTTTGTACGAACTTCGCGAGGGGAGTGCATTAGACCCATTTGTATCTTTGTCCACAACATCTGTAATTATTAGTAATAAAATAATTTTATCTGAGTTACCTAGTGAATTTGAAGGAGTGTCAATACCTGGATACGCAGAATCCAAAATATCAAGTGGTTTAATAGCTACGACATTCTATGTAAATTATTTGAATGGCATTGTGTCTTTCGCGTCTTCAGAAAATGGAAAGACGGTAACTGCTAATTTTTTAGGTCGTGGAATTATTGAAATACCAGCAGAAAGAATATATACAAAATCTGTTGATGGGGAAGCAACACAAAACTTACAAGAAGTAGCAGATAATATCGGTAGCGCATCTACAGTTCTTTCAAATTTAAATTCATCTATTTCAACTGGCAGTACATTAAATTCAAGTTTAAACTCTACGATTTCTACAGCAAATAATATCAGATCGGAGTTAGAATCTTCGACTGCAATTGCATTGGCAACTAAAGAATCTCTTGATGAATTTGTAAATGATGGGACATTTGCAACACAAATAAATCTTCTAAATTTAAAATATAAAGCGTTAATGGGGGTGAATTATTAATGGCAATAGGAGACATGACACCAAAAGAATGGTTACAAAAATCATTAACAACTTTAACTATAGATAGTACAATTAGTGGAGCAGTAGGTGTAAGAAAATATATTACTTCGATTACATTAAACTTACAAACTGGAGGAACTTTAGGTAGAACTATAACCATATATAAAAATGGCACATCAACATCTAATGAAATATTAAAATTATATCTCAACCCTGCTAATGGAGTTGCATATACAATTATGAATGGGTTGTCATTTTTTCTTGAAAATGGTCAATCAATGTCATTTAAACAAGATATAGGGACGGATGTTGTTATTCTTGTAAATGGGATTGAAGAGAATTTAGTTTAGTTATAATTATATTTTAAAATAAAAAAATAAAGGAGGATATAAAAAATGTCAAATCTGTCCAGCAACTATAAATCGGAATATTTTGGAAAAGAGGGAATTTCAACTTCTAATTTAGAAATAATTCAATCATGGAAATTAAATCAAAATGGTAAAAATTTAGTAGTAAATAAATTTAATTTTATTGCCAAACAAGATTGTACAATTATTATCAATGACAGTGATCCAATTCCTTTTAAGGCCAACAAGGAATTTATTATGGACATAGGGATGAATCCTATTCATAGAGTTATAAGCGAATTTAAGATTGTTGAAGAAAATATTAATTATTGGTATATGGGTATTTTCAAGGATTAATAAATAGTTAAATAAAATATTAGAGGAGGAATAAATAATAATGAGTAATAATGGATTTTTTACTAATGATTCTACTCAAGAAGTAACTGTTACTGGTAATTTAGCGAATAATCAAACTAATAAAGTTGTACTTGCAAATACCAATATATTGGCATCAAATTATACATCTACTGCATACAAAAAATCAGTTTTACAAGTAATGACAAATACAGCAGGAGTTTTATCTTTGGTTGTTGATGGAGTTTCTGGAACTTTAAATAGTGGGTCAAGTTTAGTTGCTGGTGCATGGTATGAGTGGGATGTATCTTTGCTATCTGGTTCAACTTATAATTTACAATTATCTGTTGGAGCAACAATGCAAGTGAAATGGCAGGTGATATAGTATGGGAAATCCATTACAAGGAGTCGTAACTCCTTCACAATTTAATACGCAGTTGGCAGAAACTGCGAATCAGTTAGATACAAAAATTGACCAATCTAGCTTAGAAATCACTAATTCAATAGTGACATTAAAAGCTGATAAAACCTATGTCGATGTGTTAACTCAAAGTCTTGCAAGTGGATCTCCGAAAACCGATTATGCGACCTTAGTATTGTTGCAAGCAGGGATACCGCTTGGTAACACAAACACTTACTTAACCACAGACGGAAAATGGAATTACTGGAATGGATCTGCATGGGTAATTGGAGGGACATATCAAGCCACAAGTATTGCATCCAAAAGTGTTGATGAAACTAAATTAACTGATGCATTACAAGCTGTAGTTATTAACCCAAAAGACGAATTATTATTCTTGACATCCCCGTTAGGAACAGATATCACAGTTGTAGACACAGCCAATGGTTATACGCAGGGCGTAGAAATCTACGGCAATACGGTCATTACTGGAAGCTCTCCATCGTTTGAAACGCCTTCAACCGTAGTCTCTGTCGGAGAAACTGATAACACCATATCTTTATATTCTACAGGGAATGGTCTTATTTACTCAAATCCAATTGCGATTTCAAAACCACTTAGAGGAATGTTCGCAGGATATGTAGACACAATCACAAAAGTTGGCGGGCAATACGTATTGTTGAGGAAATCACAAAAAATTGTTCTCGACAATCTTGTCGTTACCAATCAAGTAACCGTTAACACGGATACAGTAACCTTTAGGATATTGAATACAGCAATAAACGTAACTCATGGTGAAGTTGGTTACTGCGACAAAATGCCATATAGTGACCCTTCCCTTGATCGCACAAAGGAATCTGTATTAGTAAACGCAAACACACAAATATATTTACAAATATTGAAAAGCAGATTATCGACGTATGACCAAGCAGGGTTAAGGACACTTTTAACAGGTAATCCCATAGCAATTTATCATCAGATTGCTACACAAACGGAAGCCATCACACAACTAGTTGAGATGAGGACATATCAAGGCAGTACAAGGTTTTATAGTAGTAACGTGACAAAACCAACTTTTAAGTTTAATGCTCCATTGATCAATCAACCACAACAATTTGCTTTTACAGGAGGTTCTTCTAAATTAAGTATAGAAAAGCATCTAAATATATTTGGTGGTGGATTATCCGATATTTATTGGTGTTGGCTTGTTAAAGTAGATGACAAATTAGTAAGTCCTCTTGGAAAATATTATTTATTTTATTCCACGGATCACGCAGGGGTAGACGGTTTTATAAGCATGGCACACAGCAACAGTCCTTTTGGCCCATTTACTAATTACGGACAGGTTTATAAAAATTATGATGCGGAATTAGTTGGGTTGGAAACTGAAACACCGTCTGTAATGTGGGATGAAGCTAATGGAAAGTTAATAATGTATTTCCACAGTAGATCATCATTCGTTAGTGAGGAACAAACAACTTGGACTGTGACATCTGTGGACGGAATAAACTGGGCAAACAAAACGAAAACATTGACTCTCGATGTGACTAAGATAGTTGGTAAGGGGCATAATGGATACTTTCATCCGTTTAGAGTAGGTAATAAGTGGTTTGCATATCACCTCATAGATAGCACCTATAAATACGGTATAAGCTATAGTAAAGATGGCTATAAGTGGTATACCGACTTGAATGAGTTAGGGTGCGGAGCATTAGAAAACGAGGACAATTTCATAGGATTAACTAATAACAGATTCATGTCTTGGAATTTCTGTACACCTATTTACAGAGAGGGGAAATGGTGGTTATTGGGAACCTATGTGCAGTTCGTGGCTGGCGAAACTCCCCAAGAAGCCTATATTGCTATGGTTGAAATAAAGGATGATTTTAAACACATATTAGGCAAACCAAAAAAAATGTTTAATCTTGATGGTGTTGGCGAAAGTGGCAACATAAGAGGTTGTCATGTTTATTCAGAGTATAATTTAATCTACATTTATTACCAATGTGACAACATTCTACACTGTGCAATATTGAGATAGGAGGTATAAGATATGTGGGAAGATATGGAGATAGAAACATTAAAAAGAGGTAAATTCACGAAGAAACTGACAACGTATTTTGAGGAAACAGCCTCGATAACTCCTCAATGGTTGACATTAACAAAGGGAAGTGCAAGCAGAAACACACAAAGAGATGCCTTATTTTTAGCGGATAACGTAGAAAGGGAAGCAACGCTAAAATCTGTAGTTTTTAACCCTATGAACTTCGATTTGGTAAAAATTACAGCGTTTAACCTTAGTAGTAATGGGAGTATAATGCACCATTTACTGCAACTAACAGATGGTGTTACTTCCATTGGGTTAGACAGTTTAAATTTTTCGGAAACCGATATAGTAAATGGAACAAGTGTTTCCCCTGTTTGGTATCCGTATTGTAACTATTTTTATTATGCTACTAAATCGCATATGAGCTTATTGATACTCCCAAAAGAGGGGCAAATATATATATTAGCGAGTGGTAAGGTTATCTTCTCCAAGGCACTTATTAATAAGGATGCTTTGAATACGGATATGTATTTTAAGATCGGAATATTAGATACTGGACATGTTGATCCTGCTACACCACAGATGGAGATAGGCGGTATAGAGATAGAGTTTCAATCTTAATGACGCAGTAGACAATCAACTGTTCACTAAAAACTAAATATAATTATTTGTAAAAGAGAGTATATTTTATACTCTCTTTTTTGATTATTCTCAATTAAGGCAGGTGACTATTTGGAACACTATGGAATAATTTACTCAGCAACCAATACAGTAAATAATAAAAAATATATTGGTCAAACTACATGTGCTTTAGAAAAAAGAAAGAGGGAACATATTAACTCTATTAACCAACAAAAATTTAGTTTCCAAAAAGCAATGAAGAAATACGGTATAGAAAATTTTTTATGGGAAATTATTGATTATGCAAATTCTCCCGGAGAACTTGATTATAAAGAAACATACTGGATTAATCACTTTGGAACTTATGGACACAAAGGGTATAACATGACTATTGGTGGTCAGAAAAACCATAAACCATCAAAAGAAAAGCGCATCGAATACCTGCGTACAAAACATGATGATAAAATATTTTTAGTATTTGATAAACATGGTAATTTTATTAAGGAATCAGACAATAGATTCTTATTCTGTGTTGAAAACAATATAACCACAAATGATGCTAATCAATCATTAACAAATAGAAGACCTTCCGTTGGTGATTATATTCTCATTTATAAAGATGATTTTACGGAAGAGAATCTAAAAAACAGAATGAATAAAGTAAGGAATACTAGGGACTTTGTAATATTTGATAAAAATAATAATTACATTGGGAGATGGAATAATCAAACTCGTTGTTGTGAAGAAATAAATATTAGTACCAGAGGTATTCAAAGGCAACTAAATGAAAACGCGAATAGGGGAAATCCGCGTAAATATAAAATTTATTATATAGATGAATGTCCAGATAATCTTAAATGTCTTATAGGCATATAGATTCATATTTCACAAAATATAATAAAATAAAAGAATGGAGTATATTTCTATACTCCCTTAATTTTATATTTAAAAGCATTTAAAATCACGCTTTTATCGGGTTGTATTTTACATACTACATATAGTATCTAAGGTTAAATATAAACACTATATGTAGTATGTAATAAAGATTAAATTTCTAATAGGAGGAAATGAAATGTCTTACAAAATTGCAATCAATGCAGGTCATGGTAATAAAGGAATAGGAAATTCAAGTTCAAATGGAATAGATCCTGGTGCAATTGGCCCATCAGGATATCAAGAACACATAGAAACAAAAGAAATAGCAGATTTAGTATCTATTAAGCTTAAATTTAATGGAATGGAAACGATGGTATACCAAGATGGAGATTTATACGATGTGACAAATAAATCAAATGCTTGGAAAAGCGACTATTTTATCAGCATACACTGTAATTCTTTCTCAGTAGATTCTCATGGTGTAGAGACTTTTTCATTAGCAACTACAGGAAAAGGCAGAGAATTAGCACAAGCAGTACATAAAGAACTTGTCCCTACTACTGGACTGTTTGACAGAGGGCTAAAGACAGCAAATTATCATGTTTTACGTGAGACTGATTGTCCTGCTATTTTAACAGAAATTGGATTTATTTCTAATCATAAAGAAGAAGCGTTAATGAAAGATTCTAAGTGGGATGATAATGTTTCGAGTGCTATAGCAAGAGGCGTGTGTAATTTCATTGGATTGGCTTATAAAGAACAAATTACTCAAACTATCCAATCAACAAATAATAATAATCAAGGAGATGATAATGTGAATTATGCTGTACTCGGATTCTCACTTAATGACTTAGGGGCTTGTATGTTGGTATCTCAGAAATATGGAAACTGTGCTATTTATTTTAGAAATACAGATAAAACATTTAATCAAGATTGCTTAAAAGCGAATACTTTATTTGTCGTAGGAGGGTCAACAGTTAACCATAAAAACGAGAAATTGCTTTCAGGAAAAGAAGCAAAGGATACATTACAAACAGTTGTAAATATTCTATAAATTATATTGTAATTTAATTATTTTTATATTCAATTGTCATATGTATAGGTGGCAGATATTTACTGATTGCCCTCAGTTTTTATCTGCCGAATCCTGATTGTAATGTTCGTAGCACTACAACCATTAATTCATTATACCATACAAAATAAATTTAGTAAAGAGGAGGGCAAGTATTATTTATGGAAAATATAATTATGGAAGAGGTGTTAAATGTGGATGATAACGAAATTAAAGAGGTTTTGGAGAGTCATTCTGAAAAAATTATAGTTTTACAAACTAAGACAAATGTACACGAAGAAAAAATTTGTGGACTAGATAATAAGATTCATGGACTTGAAGTAAAAAATGCCACTTATGATGAGAGGTTTAATTCCATCGATTCCCAGTTTGATTCGATTAAAACTACATTAGTAAGAATGGAGAACACTCAATTACAATCCTCAAATATTCTTTTAAATGCTTTATCACAAATTGCAATAAATACTTCCTCTACTAAAAATGAGATTGCCAAAGAAGATAATAAAAGTGAAAATGAGTTTATAAAAGGAAAAATGGACAATAACACGAAAGTCATATTGAAGGTACTTGGTATTGTAGCAATTGTATTAACAGGATTCTTTGCTGCAAAGTATGGAGTAAGAATTCCAGCTATTATGTAATTAAAATAATAAATAGTAAGGAGAATTGATGTATTCAATGAAACAAGAATTCAGTTCTTACTCTTTACGTCTTGCAGGTTATCTTATGTTACAAGGTTTTGTACTTAAATTAATGCGAGATGATAAAAAATCTAAAAGAAAAATATTTATCTTTAATGATACTCCTGAGTTACAAGAAGTGATTCAGGAGTATTTACGTTTCAAAAACAAATAATTAGGAGGAATGTCTTAATGTTGATTACAAAAGAAGTTGAAGTTGGATTAAAACCACAAACTGTAAAGTGGTATGAAGACAAAGGGTATAAAATACCTAGAATATTTAAAAAAGGTAAAATGGTTGTTGAAAGATTAGCGAAAATTATAGTAAACGTTAATGATTTACCAGATAATTCTCATGTCTTAGTTGATGTTAAATGCGATAATTGTGGGAAAGAAATATTCGGAATGGAATTGCGTTCATATAAAAAATATATGCAAAATGATGGAAAATATTTTTGTCATGAGTGTGTCAGGAAATTATATGGGGATGAGAATCGTAGAATATCAAGATTAAGAAATGGTAAATCATTTTATCAATGGTGTATAGAAAACAATAGGCAAGATATCTTAGATAGGTGGGATTATAAGTTAAATAAATATAAACCCAATGAAATAGGATATGGATCAAATAAAAAAATATATTTTAAATGCCCTAAAGGAGTTCATGAGTCAGAATTAAAAAGTATAAAAAATCTTATAAAAAAACAAGAAAAAAGCATAAATTGCGATCAATGCAATACAATAGCAGCAACTCATCCTCATTTAATAAAGTATTTTGCAAATAAAGAAGATGCTTTGAAATATTCAGTAGGATCACATAAAAAAATATATATGAAATGCCCAGATTGTGGATTGGAAAGAAAATTAGAAGTTTGTATTTTAGCATATGTTGGATTTGGATGTCTTAAATGTTCAGATGGTAAGCCATATCCAGAGAAGTTTTTATTTAATGTATTACAACAATTATTAGATCAAAAATTCCAATCCCAATTATCTAAAACAACTTTTAAATGGTGTGATAAATATAAATATGATAATTACATAAATAATATTAATTGCATAATTGAAACTCATGGAATACAACATTATGAAGAAATAAATAATAATTGGCAATCATTAGAAAAAACTCAAGATAATGATTTCGATAAAGAGTGGATTGCTAGGAAGAGTAATATTAAAAATTACATAATATTAGACTGTAGGAAATCTACAATGGAATGGATAAAGAATAGCATAATGAATAGTAGACTTCCTAACCTCTTGAATTTTAAAGAGGAGGATATAAATTGGTTAAAATGCCATGAGTATGCTTATAATAGTTTAGTTAAGTTGGTTTGTGACTTGTGGGATGATGGAATTAAAAGTACAACTAAAATAGCAGAAATATTCCAAATAACTAGTAATACAGTAGGGAAATATTTAAAACAAGGTTTTAAATTAGGATGGTGCAATTATGATCAAGAAATAAAAAGTAAATATAACTCTCTTAAAATGGTTAGACATAATTGTAAAGGAGTTATATGTTTAACAACAGGAGAAATTTTTAATTCTTTGAAAGAGGCTGGTACTAAATATAATATATTGTCAACAAGTAGTATTTCAGGGTGTTGTATTAAAAGATGCGAACATTCAGGTAAACATCCAATCACAGGCGAAAAACTTAAATGGATGTATTACGATGAATACTTAAAACTCCAATCCATTATTTTGAAATAATTGTCTGTTCAAGATAATTAATTTTTAACTAAATAATAATTTAAAGGAGATGTATTAATATGGATATTGCAACAGCGTTACAAAGTTTTATGATGCTTGGAACTTTAACCCTTGGAATAACACAAGTATATAAAGAAGTAATTTCTGATAAGAACACTCAAAAAGCTAGTGTAATTATTGCTATGATTTTATCTTTGGTTACAGGAACTAGCATTTTGCAACCTTTAGGTTTTGTCCCTGCTCATAATTTTGTAGATTTAATAAGTCAATTTAAAATAGGATATGATGTGCTTTATTGGATTGTTGATATTGCAGTTACAGGATTTTTAGCTAGTAAGGGTTCTAGTTTTACTGTTGATTTATTTAATAAGAAAAATGTAGTTTCAACTACATCTACTATATTAGAAAAATCATTAATTAACAGTCCCGTAATCAATTCAAAAAATGAGAGTGGCACAATTTAATCAAACAGATAATTCTGACTCAAAATAGAGTCGTTTTTGTGGATATCATAATATTATGGGCCTGAAAAAAGTGTTGCTAGAGTACGGTTTCAGGATTGTGAAAATATTAGTTTTTAGATCAAAATTCACACTCAAAGATAAGAGATAAGGATAGGTATAAATATATTGATTTATTTCAAAGCAGTAATATTTTCAATCATAGTATATTCTATTTATATTATGTGGATCTCCATTCAAGAAGATAAATAATAATAACCATCCAATGAATTTCCAGTTTGATGGGAAATATACATTAGGAAAATGGAGTATATGGAAGCATTTATTAGCAAATAAAAGTTGTGAATATTCTATAATTTAATATTTTGTATTTTTGAGAGAATTTTATTAATTTAAGGTTCTCTCTTTAATTATTGATAATTAATTGAAGGGAGAAAAGTATGAATAAAGTATTGAAACTTGATGAAGAAAGAATTGATTTTCTTATTGACTTACTTATCCATTTTAAACCAAAACAAAATAGCAATGATAATGATTTATTTGTTTGCAAAGAAATATTGACGGATTTAAGGATTGTTGAGTTGGATGATTAATTATAGCAAAAAGTAAATTTGTTCAACACATCCTATTAGCAAAATAAAAAAGAAGGAATGATTATTAATGAAAACATATGAAATTCGCAAGAGATATTTAGCAGAGGCTTTATCATATTTAGGATTCAGATATTACAAACAAGGTTTTGGTGCTGATACAGTTTATAGTTTTGAGGATACTGATAAATTTTCTAAGGCAATGACTGAATTAAATCAATTAAAAGAGAAATTAAGAAACACTTAATTTTCTATACCATTTTGAAGGAGGCAAGCGATTAATGAAATTAAATCTAGATTATGTATCAAATATCATAGGTGAAAGTTATAAGACATGGAAGCCAAGTGATATAGTAATTATTGAAGCACAGACAGGGACAGGTAAGAATTATTTCATAGAGAATATTTTCATACCTTATATGTCACCAAGTAAAGTATTATTTGTGTCAAACAGAACAAATTTAAAAAGACAAGTTAAAAAACGTTTATTAGAATCACATGGATTAAAAATACCTGAAACATTGGAAGAATTAGATGGTACAAAAACTATTGGTCATGTTACAGTTTGTTCATATCATGCTCTACAACATAGTTCATTAAATGAAAATTACAAAGGAAAGTTGTTTGATTTAAG
>Ga0209728_1000724_pt1 | contig 24006 bp, 23 predicted proteins | sample RifGroD1_FD_183997 | JGI IMG/M metagenome (GOLD analysis project Ga0209728, IMG submission 183997) | Groundwater microbial communities from Rifle, Colorado, USA - Groundwater D1 (SPAdes) (version 2) | ecosystem: Environmental > Aquatic > Deep subsurface > Groundwater | place: Rifle, Colorado... | reverse complement strand
AGTTTATTTTTATTATTTTCAGACATGTTAATCCAATTTGTTCTTGTTTTATATTGTTTACATATTTGTTACTTTTCAATTTATTATTTTCACCTACTTTCTAATATCATCATGAAAGCGATGTTTGGTCACGATATTATTCTATATGTAGTGGTTTTATAATAATTTAATTACTACATATAGTATTTAAATAGTACTTTTATTTTTTATTAATTCGTTATAATCATCTTTATATATCCACATAAATGAACCAGCAGTCTGTACTTTCCCATTACAACATGCAGAAATACAACTATTATGTATATTATTTAATTGTCTACTTGCTTCTAATGCACTTTTAAATTCTGCAATATATTCTCCTTTTAAAGATAATTGAATTATTTCTTTTCCATTATTTAATCCATTAATTGTACTAGTTTCTATCATTGCTAGTTTAGGATCGTAATCACACCAACCTAATTTCGCACCTTGTTTAAGGTATCTAGTTATTGTAGTTCTATTTATTTTAGTTATATTTCTAATTTCTTTTGTACTTCTAATACCATCCCTCCAATAACGACATACGATACCTACCAAACTACTACAAGCAAATTCATGACACTTATTCCAATCAATACTTCTTAAATCATATCTCTTAATTTCAGGTAATTCTAATAATTTGTTTTTAATATGATTTATTTCGGAACATCTAGCATCAATAATTATGCATTCATATCCATTTTCTTTTGCTAATTGTTTTTTTATTTTATCATTCTCTATTTCTTCTTCTAAATTTCTTGATTTATTTGAAATTCTTTGAAAACTTTCTTTATAATGTTGTGAACCATGCACTTCCCAAATTTCATTCCTATTGGGTAAATAAAAATCATATCTCTTTTTTCCATTAAGTTTAGGATTACTATGTTTAATAAATGCCCAATTTGGTTGATATTCGGTTTCATAATTTTCATTTAATTGCTTTAAAAAATAATATATAAATTTATTAGGATAACTAAAACCATCACCACATTGAGGACATGAAAATCCTCTATTGACAATTTTATTAACTACAAAAGGTTTTTCGCATCTGCAATTTGGATTTGGACAAATAAATATTTCTGTTTCATGACTCCCATACCTTATTTCATATCCACGTTCTGGATATTTTAACATTTTGGCAATATGTGAGTGAGTAGTCCAAAGATCGTTATAATATTTTAATGTTTTCCTTGATGGAATACAACATACATTACAACCACATCCTCTTTTTAAAGCACTTTCACTTATTTCATCTTCATTTCCGCATTTTAAACATTTATATGTATACCCTTTTTGAGTGTCTTTTGAATGAGATGTTCTTATTTGTTCTAGTAATTTTATATTTCTAGTTTCATCTTTAATTATTTCTCCTATTTTATATTTATATAGTTTAGTATGTATTCCTAATAATTCGCCAAGTCTACAAATTAAAAAACTACACGTACTTATAGAAAAATATTTATTATTATATTTTATATCTAATCTTTGTCCTTTTGTTTTATAATTAATTATTTCTATTTCTCCCTTAATATTATCATAAATAAATTTAATTTTACAACCTGTAGATTCACTCCATATAATACCACCTTTATTTTTGCCTTCTTTAAATCTAGGTAAATCATCCAAAAACACTTTTTTCAATCTCTCATACCTCCACAATTATATTTCTAATATATTAACTATTTAATTAGTGGGGAATTTCACCCCACTTTTTATATTTATCTATTTAAATCTATTTGCTTTTAATAATGCCATTTTAAAATAAATATCTTCAGTAATACCTATTGGTAAACCTTTTACAATTTTGGAAGTTTCAATTAAATTCATTGTTTTAGATTCATTTGCTTCTAATTCATAACATTCCACATAAAAATAATATAATTCACTTCCATTTTCATTTATTATAATATATTTACTATAATCTTCCATATCCTTATAATCATTAGTTTTTTTATAATATTCTATGTTTCCATAAACTCCTTCAATATTATATTTTATTACATGTGTATAATTTTCCATAAATATCTATCTCCTTTTTATTTTTTATTTATTTTTATTAATTTTAAATTTACATACCTATCTCAATCGACCATTATTAATAAGTATGTAAAGGTGTAATCTTTTTAACAAATCTAATTATTTCATAATTGATACAATAAAACTACATAATGATATAAACATAGATATTATTGATATTTTTATAGTTTTATTTTCATTTTTTAATATTGAAATTATTGAAGTCATATAAGGGAAATTAATACAATGCTTTTCTTTTCCTATTGTATTTGCAAATAAATGTACATCAGAGTTATTTTCACTTTTATATCTATATTTATAATCCAAATGATAATATAATTGTCCAAAAAGTAAATCAGCATTAATATTTAATTTTTTAGCAACAAAATTTATGTCTATAGGCATATAATTCTTATATCCTTTTAATTCATATTCATTGAAGTAAATATTATAAATTGTTTTCAAAATTTTTAAATCTGTTTTTGGTTTATTCCTTATTTTATTAGTAATATATTTTATTATTTTCATATATAACCTCTATTTTATTTTTAATTATTTTAAATATCGTGATAAAACGAATCTTTGGACACGATTTGATTAAATACCATATATAGTAGTTGATTAATTTCATGACTACTATATATGGTATTTTGATTATACTATTTAATACAAAATTTATTAATTAGAAAAGATGAAACAATTAATAGCAATCCTATAACTAATACATAACTTGAATTAGCATTTAAGAATTCATCATATCCACTCCAATAAATATTAAGTAATTTGTAGATACTTTAATTGTTTATATCTATTAATATTAAATTGAGAATTATCATTCAAAATATTAATTGCACCATTTACATCTCTATGCATTATATATCCACAATCACATGTATAATTTCTTCCTTTTGGTTTATTGTGTGTGCCACAAATGGGGCATTTCTTAGAAGTATAATACTCTTTAACTTTTACTAATTCAATGCCATACCTACTTAATTTATTTATAAGTTCTTGTGTTAATTGTCCATAATTCCATTCATTTAATTTTTGATGTACTTTCTTACCACCACGTTTTTCTTTTTTAGTATTCTTAGTGCAACTATCCAAATCTCCATAATATACTTTTCTAATATTATTTTTAATACAGTAATCTAAATATAATTTAGTAATTTTGTGAGTTAAATTTAAAATTTTATTTTTAGTTTTATATACTAATTTTTTAATTGCTCTACTATACTTTTTATATTGTCTACTTCCTTTAATACATTTACTCCTTCTACTTTTTAATTTTCCCATATGTTTATTTCTTAATTGTTTGATTTCTCTTAACTTTCGTCCAGTAATAATTATAGCATTTTCATTGTTATCAATACTTGTGATACTATGTATTTCACCAAGATCGATACTTGCTTCATTATTAGATTGAATTAATACGTTATCATTTTCTTGTTTGGTTTTTATTAATAATTTAAGACCGTTACGATAAACCAATTCAATCTCTACAATGTTATCTGGTATAAATTTCATATGTAGTTTCATAGGTTTTTGTTTATGATTATTTGATAATAATGGTTTTGCTAATGTTAAATATCCTTTATCTTTATATATTCTTATATTTTGATAATTCCATATAGTATTGTAGAATTCTTTTTCTTTATAAGGTAATTTAACCTTATTACTATTTTCATGATTAATTTTTATTGATCTAAACATTGTATCTCTTGCTGTAATGTACTTAAATATTACTATATTAATACTATTTGCTAATATATGTGGCACTGTTTTCTTCATCATAAATTGCAATTCTGATCTCGTTAGTGATTTATTATGTTCTTTTCTACTTTCTTGATCTGCTTTAACACAGTTATTCCAAATAATTGCTGAGTATTTATTACATTGCATTAGATAATTATAATCAGATTTATTGCAATTTACTGGCACAGTTATTGTTTTGTATACTAGTATAAATTTTCATCCCCTTTCAATAATGTTATTTTGTTTTCTATTTTCGCATTTTACATTTAATTTCTAAGAAATCATTTAGAAGTTTATAAATTTCTTCTGCATTTTCTAATAAATCATATGCATCAAAGTTTCCATCTTCATTATGATTAATATGGTATCCTAATTCGTTTAATTTTTGGTGTATTTCTTTTATATTTGGATTATTTCTTATTAGTGAATAGATATTTATTTCAATTTTATTCATTTTTGTATTCTCTCCTTTAGTATTTATGATTTATGATTTTTAGATAATTATTTAGAAAGAGATAATCATTATTGATGCGATTGTGATATGTAAATTATGATGAATGATTATCTCTTCTATTGATTATAGTATAATTGATTATTTGGTGATTGTCAACAATTATTTTTATGTTTTGCTAAGAGATTTTAATCTAATTCTTTTAACCAAGTTTGTCTTGTGATACTTTTATTATTTTTAATACATTTAATAAATGCTGATGGTTCTGCTAGTAATAATGCTTTTTTCTTTGCTCTAGTAAGTAGAGTATATAATAAACAAGCATCTAATAATATAGTATGAGTATTATCAACTATCCCAATAATAGTTTTATAACCTGAGCCTTGAACCAGATGCACAGTAAGAGCATACGCAAAATCAATTTGATCTAATTCATTTTTAGTATAATGTATAATTTTACTACCTGGATATTCTACTGAAAACATATTATAATCATTATCTCTTTCTCTCTCTTTAAATATATCTACAATATATCCTATCTCTCCGTTAAATACATTTTTTTCATAATCATTTGTGCGTTGAATTATTTTTGCTCCAAGTTTATATTTAATATTCCCATATTTTAAATATAGTTTAGTATTATCAATTAAAATATCTTGTATTCTAATATTTATTTCCCTTGTACTATTAATACAATCTTTTTTTCTTGGTACAATTATAATAGTTTCATCTAAACCATCTTCTTCAATAGTTTTTAAATATGTTTTTATTGCTATACTATTTAATGTATCACGTTCATTTCTAAACATATAATACATATCTTGCAATTCACCATGAATAATTTTAAGTTCTGCTTGTTTAATTGGACTAATACCTTCTCTTATTTTATTTGCATCCATAAGAATTCCTGATTTTTCTGCTTGACGTAAAACTTTAGTTAATTCATTTATATTAAATATTTCTTTTTTATCTAATAAGTCACTAAATATATTACCAAACCCTATGGGTGGTAATTGTCGGTTATCTCCACACATAATAATTTTTGTTTCTGGTTTAATTGCTTGTAATAAGTCATAAAATAATTTAGCATTGATCATACTACACTCATCAATTAAAATAACATCAAGTGGCAATAGGTTATCTTTATTATATTTAAATTCATTTAAACTTTTAGCACCTAACATACGATGAATGGTTGATGCAAAAAAACCAGTTGCTTCAGTAATACGTTGTGCTGCTTTGGCACTTAAAGCAACAGCACCAATAGAATATCCAAAATTTTTATATATTTTAAGTATTGCTCTTGTTAATGTGGTCTTACTTACTCCTGCTTTACCATAAATTACAGCAATTTTATCTTTTAGAGATTTTCTAATAACATCAATTTGATGATCTAAAAATTCAAATTCTTGTTCATTTTCTGCTTCTTTTATACTTTTTAATATAATATCTTCACTAATTTCTTTAGTATCTTGATATGAGTTTATTAACTTTAATTTTTTAAATATCATTTCTTCAATAATTCTATAATATTTTAATCCTATTCTGTCATCTTCGATATATAACATTGCTTTAGTTTCTTTTTCTATTTCTATAATTTTTTCAAATAATTCTTCACATTCAGGTATATTATCTCTTACTGCTGATTCTAAAACTTGTTGATAAACCCATGTATGACCTACTTTTTCACCAATTTCTTCAAGATAATATCGTAAATAAGCATAAACTCTTTTATTTGATATTCTCATTTCTGGTTTTAATTTTATTGCAAAACCATCAACTTTTTTAAATCCTAATCCATGAATTTTTGTTAATACATATGGATTATCAGTTAATTTTTGTTTTAATAATTCAGGGTTAGGTTCATTGTCTAATAGTTTCTTAATCATTGTATATGTAACACCTATTGGTTGAAGCATAATTAATATATCAGATATTATATAATTATCAAGTATTTTATTTTTAATTAAATTCCAAGTATATTCTTTAATTCCTCTAGTTTTGCTTAAATCAATATCACAATTTCCATTAATAACATCAACTACTACATTAGGATATACTTCAATTAAAGTATTTGCTTGATTAGGGGTAATAATTGATTGTAAAAATTTTCTTTGATCTTCAACATTTTTAGGTTTAACTGATGAAACCATACCCATAGTAGGGTTATATGTATAATTTTTATACTTTTTATTATACTCAAGTTTTGCAGAAACTTTATAATCTGCACCAATATAAAGTTTCTGCATTTTACCAACTAATTTACTTATTTTTAATTCTTCTCCTATGAATGGATTCTCATTTTTTTCATATTCAGGTATATCATCTAAAGTCGAAAATTCATAACAACCCCAATTTGATTCTTCAAAATATCTTACTTCGTGAATAGGTGTTAAATTAAATTCAATATACTCTTCCATATTTTTATACTCCTATTTTATTTATTTTCTTATCATTTAACCATTTTTCGTATGTTTTAATTGATTCTACAAAAAATTGTCCATCTCTTTTTCTTCCTAGTATTGCTAAACTATTGCCTTTTTTAATTAAATCATTATATTCTTTATATTGTCTTGCCCAACAAGTTGCCTCAATAATTCCATAAGGAGTATATAAATCTAAATATGCAAATGGATTGTTATTTTTATCTTTTTTCCTTTTAATATCCACAATTACACAAATAACTACTGCCTTATCTCCACTATCAACATCATCCCAAGGAGTTACATATTTATATGCTTCTTTTAATGGGTTATATGTAATAAACATAGATAAAGTTTCAAATTCCCACATAAATTCTTCTTGTAAATATTTTAAAGTAAATTCATCAATGTATTTTTGTCTGTCATTTTCTTTTTTAAATACTCTATCTACTTCTTCATAGTCAAATTTAACTTTTCTTGATTGATTAAATAATGCAAGTCTTTCTTCTTTGTTCTTAATAGTATCAGTATCAATACCCCACACTTCTTTTAATTCTTTTACTGAACCAAATGATTTTCTTTCTGTAAATATTTCATCTTTATACTCGTTTTCAAATAAAATATTAGCATACTTTATTAAAAATTCCCTTTTATTTTTTGTTGGGAAAACTCCACTTTTTGCTAATTTTATTATTACTCCTTTACCAATTTTACCTGATTGTTTTATTTTATCTAGAAAATTATCAAAATTATCATACTTTCTATTTTCAATAATTGTATCTACAACTGCATCACCTATACCTTTGATAGCATATAATCCAAACAATATTTTATTTTTTTCTTTTATTGCTGTAAATTCTTTGCCAGATAAATTAATATTTGGAGGTGATACTTCAATTCCTAAACTATGACATTCATTAATAAACACACTCAATCTAGGTATATTATCACTTTTTGCAGTTAAACATGCGGTCATAAAATATAATGGATAATGTGTCTTTAGATATGCGGTTAAATAACTTAACAAACTATATGCTACGGCATGACCTCGATTAAAAGAATAATTTGCCTGTTTTTGCATTAATTCCCATATTATATCAACTTGTTCTTGATTCCATCCTTTATTTATTAAACCTTCTTTAAATTTTATTGATAATTTTTTCATTGTTTCTTTTTCTTTATGTCCTATTGCCCTTCTTGCATTATCTACTTCATTTTCAGGGAAACCAGCATATCTAAATAATTGTAATGCTTGTTCTTGATAAAGTAATACATATTGAGTTTTATTAAATATTTGTTTTAAATCTTCATGTAATACTTCAACTTCATTTGGAAATTTTTTATTTTTACAATAATCAGGAAAATTATCTTTTGTTCCTGGTCTATTAGCTGCGTTAATTACTATAATATCTTCTATATTATCTACTTCTGCTTCTATACACATTTTTCTTGCTTCTGCTGATTCCATTTGAAATATGCCAACAGTATTTCCAGTTTTATATACTTTATCATATACAATTTGGTCATTAAGATTTAAGTGATCAATATTAACATCTTCCCAAGTTAGACCCGACATTTTAAGTGTATCATCAATAACATCTACAGTTTCAAGTCCTAAATAATCCATTTTAGTTAAGCCTAAATCATCCATTGCTGAATGCATTTCTAATTGTATCATTATATTATCATCAGAATCATAACACAATGGACAATATTCTATTACTGGATTTGGAGTAATAATTGTTCCTGCAGCATGTCTACCCATACTTTTAGGTAATCCCTCAAGTTCCATAACATATTTAAACCATAATGGATATTCTTCATATATTTCTTTTAATTTAATATTTTTAAACAATATATCTCTTAATAATACTTCTTTTTCTTCTTCCTCTCCTAAATCATTTATTGTTTTAATTGTAGGAATCATTTTTGCTACTTCATCACGCATTTTATAAGGAATTTTACCTTTATATTCTTCATATTTTTCATCTAATACTTTACCAATATCTCTTATTGCAACTTTTGTGCTTAATGTATTAAAAGTTGCAATAGGTGCAACATTGCCTTTCCCAAATAACTCTTCTGAAATATCAATAAATTCTTTTCTTCTCTTTTTTGATATGTCCCAATCAAAATCTCCGACAGATTTTCTTCCTAAATTAGCAAATCTAGAAAAGTCTAAATCCCAACGGATACTATCAATTTGTGTAACTCCCAACATATAAAGACATAAGCAATTTGCTCCTGAACCTCTACTATATCCTCTTGGAATATTACGTTTATTTGCCTCCTCTGCTAACATATATAACATAATAAAATAATCAGTATAATTTAAGGCATATAAAATAGGCAATTCCATTTCAATTCTATCTTTTCTTACCTCTTTATCTTCATAAGATAAATGAGAAAACTTTTTATCAAAATTTTTAAATATTAAATATCTTAAATATTCTTCATTTGTTTTAAAACCTTCTTGTATTTGTATTTTTGGCATTATAACACCATTATTTAATCCAATATCTATATTCTCAATCATCTCTGCAATTAAATTAGTTTCATTTATTCCTTTTTCTATTTCTTCTTTAGAATAATATTTGCCTAGTATTTCATATACATCTGAATCATTTTGTAAATAACAACCAACATAACTCTCTCCTACTTCTCTACCTTCTCCTATTTCAACAAAAATGGCATGTGTATCAATTTGTTCTTTGTTTATCATATGTGCATCAGTAGTGATAACATATGGTAAATTATATTTTTGAGAAAAATTATAAATTTTTTCATTTGCAAATATTTGCCCTTCTGTATCATGTGATTGAATCTCACATGATACATAATCAAATATAGATTGCAATTTTTTAATAAATTCTAATGATTCTTCTTCTCTATCTTTTGTTAAATATCTACTTAATCTTCCTGCTTGACAAGCAGTTAAACATATTATTCCATTTCCATAATTATTATCTTTTATCCAATCTAATGATACTCTTGGTTTCTTATAAAATCCTTCTGTTTGTGCAATTGAAACAATTTTAAATAGATTTTGCAACCCAATTTTATTTTTAGATAATAATATTAAATGATATCTAGGTTGTTGATATTCTTTTGTATCATTTTTTTCATACATATTATCTGTCTCATAAATCTCACAACCAATTATAGGTTTAATATTATTTTTATTACATGCCTTGACAAAATCAACAAATGAAGTCATAAGTCCATGATTTGTTGTTGCTATTGCTGATTGATTATTATTTTTAGCATATTCTACTATTTTTTCAACTGTTGCAATAGAATCTAATAATGATGCTTTCGCATCATGAACATGAAGGTTGATCATCTAATACCCTCTCCCATACTTCTACAATTACTTGTGGACTTAAAATTCCTTTAAAATTATTTATACCACATTTACCTATTACATTTAATACAATACTATCACTCATATCTTCCCAATCATTTAACCATTTTGATACTACATCATCTTCGTCTAACCTAAATTTTAAAAATGATATTTCATCATTATAAATAAATTTTAATGTTTTACTATCTTTGCCCATTAAAGATATATCACTTTTATGTACTATTATATTTTTAATGGTTAATAGTGATTCTTTAATGCCTTGACCATATATATATTTTAATTCTTCCATTGCTTTTATAAATCCAATATCTAAATCATCAATATCAACAATAAAATCAACTTCATAATAATGAGAAAAATCAACATCTTTTAATTGTTCGTTAATTAATTTAATTGCCTTTTGAATACTATCTTTATGTATTTCCGCACCAAACGCTCCTGCATGTCCTGTGACATATGTAAACATGCCTGTATCTTGTAAGAATTGTTTTAAATCTTTAATGGGACTTCTATCAATATTTCTTCCACTACCTGCATAATAATCAGACTTATCTTTAACTTTTCTTAGTAATAAACAAGGTTTATGATATTTACTTGCAATATTCATTGTAACTAATCCTGTAAGACTTTCATTTAATTTATCTGTAATATTTGCAAATATTATTTTATTATTATGATAACCTTTTTCTTCTATGTATTCAAGTATTTTTTCAACATCTTTATTCTTAGAATTATTTTGCCTTTGTTTTGCATTTGCACAAGACCTTGCTACTCTAGTATATATATCTTCTATAATTAATTCTGGTTCAGGATCATTTTTTGATTTTCTTCTTGGTTTATATTCAAATGTCTCATCTGTTTCAATAAATGCTCTAAATAACATATCTTTTTCATCATAATCTCCTGCACGAATAAGAGCATTTATTAATGGAACTATGTAAAACTGAATATTAGTGATTGATATATTACCATTAATTGAGTATGATTGTTTTTCTATTAATGCTTTAAATAATTTACTTTTTATTTTAGATAGACCTTTATCAATAAGTCTTTTTGTTTCTGGTTCTTTAATATCCATACTATCTCCGATTAAACCTAATGAAACTAAATCAAGAAAATTATCTGCATAATCATTCCATGTCTCTTCATCAAATGCTTGAAGAAATTTAAATACAACGGCACAACCCGAAATTGCTTTGTTTTTATAATTACAATTTTGTGGATTGACCACAATAGCATATGGATTTTGTTTTTCAATCTCATGATGATCCAAAATAATAATATCAATACCTTTTTCTTTTAACTTTTTACATTGTTCTACATCGTTGCTAGATGCGTCTGGAATAATCAATAAGTTAATATTATCTGGAATATCAATATCATCTGAAAGTCCATGTTGTTTTTTTGTATGTATAGAATATGTCAACTTAACATTTGGTTTAATTAATTTTAAATATTTATAAGTCATACTTGTTGAAGTATAACCATCCACATCTGGATCTACAATAGTATGTATTTTACTATCATTCTCTAAATGCCATAATAAACATTTAACTGCATCATAAATATTATCTAATTCACTAAAATGATATAAAACACTATCGTCTAAATTTAAGTATGTTTTTGTATTTTTAATTCCTCTATTTTTAAGTACAGTTTCTTTAGGATTATAAATGTCATTTAAACTATTTTCAATTAAATTATATCTCATTAATTACTCCTTTTATATTATTATTTTATTTTATATAAACAATTCTTTATTAAATATTCAAACTTTTCTTGATTATCTGACGGAGATTCTTTATCATTTAAAATATTTTTATCATCATAAAGGTAATAAATATTTATTCCATCAACAAATCTATTTGCAATATCTTCAATTTCTTTTTTTTCAATACCCTTATCAAAAGCAAATATTATATTCACTCCAAGTCTAGTTAATTTTTCTATTTGATAATTAGTTACTTTTGTACCACCTATTCCAATTGAATTATAATATCCCATAGACCATAATTGTAAAGGGAATTTTTCTGATTCTCCTACAAATATTTCCCCATGTTTCATTATATATGGGTATGTTTTATTTAAACCAAATAATATTTTTGATCTTGCACAAGGTTCTAAATAGATATATTTTTGTTCCCATTCTTCTAATTCTTTTTTAAACAATCTTCCTTTAACCCCACATAAATCATTAATTTCTGAAAATATTGGAATAGTAATTCTATTTGATTGCTCATCATAACCTATTTGAAATTCTTGTTGTGTTTCATATGATATTCCATCATTTAAAAACATATCATTAACATATGGTTTATAATATTTAAGTATTTGGTTAGAAATAGGTTTTAATGGTTTTTCTTCAATGTCAATATTGCCTTGTTGCATTTCATAAATAAGTTTTGTAATACGAATACTTTCAGGAATATTTTCGTCAAAATCATGGTAGTATGATATTCCTAACATATCACATATATATTTTATACCATTAAATAATTCTAATTTTTTATTAAAACATACAAGAGATATTAAATCAGTAAATTCATTCTTCCCAATTCTTATATCTCTTGTATGATTAATACATTTTAACGATTCTTTATTATAAATATTTATTGCTGTTCTATTATTGCCATCTATATTTGCTGCACTCCAATATGGATCTGGATTACCAATAGAATGATATTTTATTGAATGACATCCTATTTCTTGTAGAATATCTTCTATTTTATGATTTTCAAATATGTAAGTTTTTAATTGTTTAATGTCCATGAATACACTTCCATATAAATTATGTTTTTCTTATTAAATATCCAATTTCTATCCATGTATTTAAATCAAGATCAATTTCCATTAAAGGTATAACATCTTTACTACCACCACGATTTTTATCTACCTTTGCTCCCATATAAGTTTTAGATAAGTTAAGATTTTGAGCAATTGGAGTTCCCCATGAACTATTATCTATATATTGATATTTATTATAATCTTCTTTCGGTATTCTTTTACCTAACATTAACATATCTGCTATGTGTTTTAATTGTTTAGCATTAGCAATATTATTACTACTTAATTGAAATATATCTGTAAATACGGTATCATCAGTCAATTGGAAAACTGCCCATAAAAACATTTTGATTTCTTTCATTAATTCTTTTAATTTAGTCCCTGTTTGTTTTACACTCATCCAATCATCAGTACCAAAACCTTTTAAAGTGTCATATCCTGCATATTTTACACCATGTACAATATTATGTTTTCTATACTCAAATTCCAATGCCTTATCAGAATAATCTAAGCCTACGTCCTTAAAAAATATTTGTTTATCTTTTTTACTATCTACCCATTTCCCTATTTCAATAATTTTTCTAAATTCATTTGAATTTTTTTGTACACGTTTAATATAATCTTCTTCACTTTCTATTGGTATCCCATCATCATCACATTCTCTTGTAATATAATTTCCTTTATCATCTTTATATTGACCTAAAACTATTTCTTTTTCTGGTTTGATAATATCAATTCCATGTAACTCTTTAAATTCTTTATTATTTACTACAGTGGTAATTAATGCACTACGTAAATCATCTTCATCCATTTCATTGCTTATTAATAAAAATTTTTCATTTTTTATTAATGTAATATAAGCAATTAATTTCATTAATTTACGAGTTTTACCTTCGTTTGATAATAAACCATCAAAAACAACTTTCCCCAATCTACATCCTCTAAACATTTCATTAACTAAATTCCAAGGAATTTCCATCCCCATCTGAGGTTTTATTAAATATTTACGAATAGTATCATTTGTTTTTTCATTTAATACAACACTTTCTTCATTTGCTAAAATAATTGTATTTATTTTATCTGCTTTTGCACGAATCATTTTATATATGTCTTGTGCATTCCATTCATTAAATTTTTTATGTTGTAATATTTTTTGAACAGGATACCCATTTCTTTGATATTCTCTAACTAAAGAAAACTTTTTAACAATATTAAAATAATTTTTAAAATCTTCAATGTCTGCTAATGAGATCCATTGTGATATTATTTTAAAAGAACCAAATAATTTATATGTTTTTAATCTATCCTTATCTTGACTCATAAAGGTATTTACTTTATTTTCATCAATAGTTTGGGCAAAAGTTTTATACATTAATTCAAAACAATCATAATAAAATTTTGTTGCTTCATCATCAAAATCATATTTACTTCTTATATATTGTCCCCAAGATACATATAAATCAGGATTTTTATAAAAACATCCAACAAGAAGAATTTCATTTTGAATATTTCTAGGTTCTTTTTCTTTAAGTATATCTGTCATTTAAAATACCTCATCTAACAAGTCATTTATGTTTGTGTCTACATCTATATTTTTTTCAACAGATTTATTTATTAATCCATAGTTTATTTTTGGTTTATTCAAATTATCAATTATATTTTGTTTTTCATTTTCTAATAATTTTTGTTGTTCCTTCCATTTTAAATAACTATCATACTTATTCAATAGAACTGCTAAATCATATTGTATTCTGGAACAACCAATCAAACATTTACCTTTTTTATTATTTGAATTATTTATTCTATCTAATTCTGCTTGTTTTCTTTTCCACATATCTAATAAATCTTCTGGAGGAATACCTTTTGATAATCCTTTATATGTTCCATTAAAAATTTCATCCATCTTTATGTAAAAATATTTTGGAATAACAACAGTATTATATGCATTTTGTAACCATCTAAATAATTTATCTTTAGTGATTCTATATTCTAAATCTATTTTGTTTTGCTTTTGTATATCAAGTAATTGTTCAACGGATAATTTATTTCTTTTTTTATTTAATTGCTTTTCTACAGCACAATCAAAATGATAATATTTATCTTTAATATAAACAAAATTATCATTATCCAAATAAATATATTCTTTACAATGAAAACACTTACGAGTTATACTTAGTGTCATTTATTTTTTTCACCTTACCTTATACAAAGAAGGGAGATAATACTCCCTTCTAAATATTTATTTAATTATTTATAATGTTTAGATATTTCTTCAATTCTTCAATATCATTAAGTTTTTGGAATGCTTTTGGCAATCCTGCTTCAGATATTTTTGCTTGTTTTAATGATTTATCATTTGTTGATAATTTTTTAACAGCGTTCCCTATTGCATTATGATAATCTTCAACGGTTTTTAATTCAATTTCATTTTTATTAGTAGTGAAGTTATTCATTTCTTCATCAAATCTAGAGTTTTCTTTTTCAATTGCTTTCATTTCTTTATCTACTGATTTATTTAAGTTATTAGCAATAACAAAATCTTTTTTACCTTTATTTTTGTCAACTATTACTTGCCAATCTACTAAAGTAGGTTCTATAAGTATTTCATCTTGCTTATGTACTAATGTCCTATCTTTATTTTCTATAATTGCTTTTATAATACCATCATCATCTTTAAATGTACGAATAACTGTTTTTACATTATAACGAAGATCTTTAAATCCACTAGGAATTTTTCTACCTGTTGCCATTGATTTAATTTCTCCAGTTGCCTTATCCCTAAAAGATTCTTTTTCATCATCTTCACGACAAGTTATAGCAAAATGCTTACCACAAGCCAGTAAATCAAGAATTAAATCTTGCCCTTCAAATTTTAACCCTTGATAATCTTTAATTTCAATACCTGCTCCATCAATAGCAACTTCTTTTTCCATACCAATTAATTCATTTTTCTTTGCTCTTACAGTCGCTCTTTTTTTACTAAAATTCAACATACTTTGCTGTTTTGCCACATATAATAAAGTAATTCCATCAACTACTATTGCATCAGGTTTAAATGGTTCACCATCTGCATCAAGATATACAATATCAGTTTCATTTCCTTCTTCATCAAATTCATAAAATTCTTCATAATTTTTTGCTTTCTTAATAAATTGTTTTACTTCAGAAACAGATTGGGTATAAATGATAAAAATATTTCTTAAATCATAACCTTCATTCTCATAATTTTCTAAATAACTATCAATACTACCTTGTTCTGGATCAATATATAATACCCTAAAAGGTTTGCCATCTTCTCTTTTAAACTTCATTAATTCAAGACACAAAGATGATTTCCAAGTACCTTGTTCTCCAAAAATTAAAAAGCCACATTTTGTCTGTACTTTACTTCCTCCACGACCAATTGCCATATTAATTTTCCTCCATTTGTTTATATTTTATTATTAATTATATTTATATTTTATAAGGGTGAAATCAATCACCCTTATAAATTAACTACTTATTTAATTTCTACCAAGCAGTATCATCATCTTCTGAAGAATCACTACTCTTTGAATCTCCCTTACCCCAATCATCTGAAGTATTACCAAATTCATTTTCTGCTTTCTTGTCAGATTTAATTTTTTCCATTGCTTCTTCAATCGCTTTCTCAGAATATGTTTCCTTATCTAATGTTTTAGGATCTGCACCAACAATAATCAATTCCCTTTTAGTTGGAGAATTAACTTTATCCATTTTATTTTCTTCTCCCCAACCATCTGACACTTCTACTTCTTCAATATCTTTACTTACTTTAATAATACCCCATACTTTAAGAGCATGATATGGTTTAAGATTTTTCTTAAATGTTGTTGCTAACTCTTTCTTTTCAATAATAAATTCTGCATCTTCAATATTATTATAATTTACAATTTTTGCAGATACAATAAATCTAGTTTTAGTATCATCTTCTGGTTCAATTCCTGTAAACACAATAATTTGTGTGAAGTCTGCTGTCGGTTCAAATCCTTCTACGTCAAAATCTACATCTTTACAAAGTGAAATTTGATTGGGAACAAATTTAATTGCCCTAACTTTACCATTTTTACCTTCAAAACTACTGTAATCAATATTGCCACGAACAAACAAACTTAAATCATCTTTTAATGTTTCAGAAATTTCTCTACAAGCATCATAACCAGTTAACATTTTCTTGTCGTTAACTTCTTTGCCTTTATCATCTTGTTTTTTTGCAATGCCAATATTTACACCAATAATCCTATATCCTTCTTTATTGAATTTAAGCCTATCTTTCCATGCAACATCTTGAATATCAGTTTTCTTTTTCCCATCTACAGTTTCAGTTTTTGAGAAATATGCCTTATCTTTTTCTCCATCAGAAAGAGTTATGTATAAAGTTGATTCTTTATCTGTTTTAATTCCAAAATTAACTGTTCTCCAAGGTTTTTGTGCTTTCTTAGTTAAAGTTTCCTTATAAAAACTTTCTTTTTGTGTACCTGTGGTCAAACCTTTAATTTGAAATCCACCTTTAGTTTGTGGCAATCCTAAACCTTTGTTTTTTTGTTTTTCTGCCATATGTAATATTAATCTCCTTTAAATTTTATATTTTTTATTTTTATTTTTATTTTTACAATCTGTTTTTATTGCATTTTATATTTTTATTTAATTAACTTATTACCCAAACTATCAATTCATCAATTAAATCCTACTCATCATCCTCAGTGCCATTATCTCCGTCGTCATCATCATTCTCAGTATCAATTGTAATATCCTGTTTAGTTGATTCTGCCACAGTAATACTAATTTCGCTACCAACAAAGATATTAAAATCATCAAAACTTAAAACTTCTACTTCTTCAGTTTTCTTGTCATAGATATGTAATCCTTCTTCAATTTTAACTAACTGACCTTTTGCATTGAGTGTGTTTTTAATTTCTTGTGTCTTTTTAATCATAATAAATCATTTCTCCTTTTCATTTTTAAATTTAGTTTAATTTTATCTTATCTTACACTTTATAATCTTAAAAACCTAACTTTTACAAATCATGACCAAATATTCCTTTGGACACGATTTATAGATTTTTCATACCCTCTAAACCCTTAATTTATAGAGGTTTTAAAATTGGTAAATTTTGTATATCACCCTTTCCTATTGAGATTTTCTTACTTTTTTGATTTTTAATGAATTTTTCTTAAATCCTTCCTACATTTATTATTATATTCGCAATCTGTATAATTGTCAAGAGAAAGTTTATTTATTTTTTGGTTTTTATATAAACTTTCTCTTGAATGAAAAACTTAATAATTATCTTAATTCAACTAAATATTTAATAGTAGTTTGTTCTTCTTTATAAACTATAATTTCATCATTTCTAAGCATACTTCCTGCGTGTGCATGTAGACAATTAGCATCTTTACAATATTTTTGTAATGATTCATAATTAAAATTATAATATTTACTATCAAAAGAATGAACGTCATAAGGTTTGCCATATGCAACATCATACAAACTCATAAATGCAGAATTAGAATTTCCTCCTGCCCAATATGAACCATGATAAGAAGTATAACCAAATGATTTCTGTGCTTTTGGAGCAAAATAAATACCATAACCAAACATTTTGCCGTTTGTTTTTGCTGCTGGTCTTAAAACTAATCCAGAATTAATAATACTCCACCAATTTTCTGAACGAGATCCATGCCATAATAATTTATTATCTTTTATATTATTAATTTGTATAAATTCATCAAATTTATTTTGTGTCTTAATATTAACTACTTTCCATGCCTGATAAAACTTATCACTAATTGAACCAAGATTTTTCTTTATTAATTCTTTTTCAGATGGATTAATTTCTTCAAATTGCAACCCTAAAACTTCTAATATCGTTTGACTAGGTGATTCATATGTAACTTCTTCACTTTCATCATTTTTAACTATAGAATGTTGAACAACCTGACCTTTCATTACATCAAGTAAATCTTGCTCTCTTTGAAGTATTTCAGAATAATCTTTATCTGTTTTTGCAAGATAATCTTTAACTTTTCCCATTTTTCTTGGAATAGTTTTAAACAAATCAACTAATATCTTATTAAATAATTCAATATCATCAGTGTTGATTAAATTATTTAATATTAATTGTGCTTCATCGATCATTGCCTGTGTTACATTCTGAGAATTGATAGTATAGTTATCTTTAATTGCTTGTCGTGCCATTGATTGTAATCTTGCTACTATTTGTGCAATGGAAGGATTATTAATATCAAGATATTCCTTTTTCTTGTTTGGTACAATAGTAGTTTCTGCAACTAATCTTGACTGATCTACATATCCTTTGCGTATCTTACTTTTTAAAGTAGAATCCCATTTCCCTATAGGGTATCTTTTTGTTTGATATCCACCTACACCAATTCGTCCATATTTTGCAATAAAATAATCTTCACCATCTGGTATCAGTTCGTAATATTTATTATTATTTGCATTAGGTTCTACCTTAACTAGATATAATGGATTTTGCATATATCCACTCTCCTATAAATAACAAACTAAAATTTCAATATCAATATCCTCAAATACATCTTCAATAATTTCCTTTACTATATCCCAATCTAACTTGTCGAGACCACATCCTATCATCGGCATTGCAATCTTTTCAATTTCCAATGTTTCAATTGTCTCAATCATATCTTCTAATGATTCTCTTAAACTTGCATATGTAGGCTTATGATAACATTTTCTTTTAGTTACTAGATTAAATACGTTATCAATCAGAATTGCACAATTATCAGGAATATAATCAACAGTATTCTTTAACTTTTTACGCATATTATACAATTCATCAAATTTTACTGCAATTCCTGCACCTAAAGCAAAGTCACCTGAAATACAATGTGCAAAATAATAACCATGTGGTACTGAAAATAAATCTCTTTGTACTTCGTTTAAAATCATAATAATCATTTCTCCTTTTTTGTTTTAATTATTTAATTATAAGATGGTTTTGTCTTATCTATTCTTAATCCCTTAAATACAGGGAATCTTAAACTAATTCCACCATCTTGATTTTTTGATTCTTCAAAATATTGAATTTCAACTACTCTCCCTAAATATTCATCTTGATTATTCCATATATACTCTCTCTCATAATCAGTAAATCCTGAACCTACTCCAACTTTATTTCCTTTGTAATCAACAATTAAAGCACCTAATTTACCTACATTTTTACCTGTTCCTTCTTCAAAACCTGTTACAACCAAATCACAACTATCCATAACTTTTACTTTCAAAATATAATCTGACCTTTTACAAACATAAGGTTTATCCAAATTACACATCAAACCTTCCCACTTTTGTTTATTGGCAAATTTCATTAATTCATTAACTTTATTTAAGTCATTGCCAATATACAAAGGTTTAACTTCTTTACAATGTGATAAAGTATATTCAGTAAATACTTTGGATAATTTTTGTTTCCTTGCAACACAATTTTCTTTAGATATTCCTTTTTGAAATTCATTCAATGGCAACATATCAAAAATATGAAATACTAAACCTGTTTTATTTGCTCCTTTACTTCTTGCTTTACTTGTAGTTTCAGTATAAATTTCATGTGTACTACCTTGAGTATCAGCAATTAATTCTCCATCAAATACAACATTGTCTAATGGTAGATTAATAATATCTGATTCAATTTCTTCTAATCCTTCGTATTGATTGCCTTGTCTGGTAAACGATTTTACTATACCGTCATCTTTAACTACAACAATTCTATTCCCATCAAGTTTTTCAGTAACTACAAAATTACCTTTAATCTTATGATTATGTTCTTCGTATTTTTTAGCCAACATTACAGAAAATTCAGGAATAAAATCACTACCATACACTTTATTAAGAGTGCTAGAAGTTAAACCTATTTTTAAATCCTTGGTGAATACTTTTTTATAAAAATCTTGTAATTCACTAGGTTGACTTTTGATAAAGTTTTGTACTGTTGTAATATCATAATCTGTTCCAGTATTATGTTTGAGGATGTAATTTTTCATATCATCAAAAGTATTTAATACAATACCTTTTTCTTTAGTTTTCTTACTAATTTTCTTTGTAGATAAGCCAGTTAGTATATATGGATTAAACACAAAATAAAATACATCCTTTAATAATTCATTAGATTGATTCTTTTTTAGAATGGATTCTTTTTCATTGCGACTAGATGTGCTTGCTAATTGATTCACAACACTTAATACTTGTTGCATAATATGTATTCTCCTTTTCAATTCTTAATCTTTCCTTAGTATAACATTATATTTACCATCTGTCAACTACCAATTTTAAATTAATTACCTTTTTCAATCTCTCCATCTTTCTTATCTTCCTTAACAACAAAACTCATATGGTCTCCACTACAAAAATCATATCCTTCATCCCAAAATTCCTTGCAAATTTCAATTGCTCTTTTCATAGAAAAATTAGCAGTTCCCTGAGTATCATCTGGAAATACAACTAAAGAAAATACACTACCATCTTTTAACTGAAAGAAAGTTATTTCTGATTCGTCAATTTGAGGATCGTCAATTATAATTGTTTCTCCTGCTAATAATCTTTCTTTAACATTAATGAATTTATTAATAGGGATGGTAGGACACCCGCATGGTAAGTTAGTAATCATATGTATTATATTCTCCTTTTTTAATTATAATTATTCAAATTTTCTTAAACAATAATTCATCACTACTAAATCCAGCAGCACCTTTATGACCACCTCCACCATATTTCTCTGCAATTTTACTACAATCAATATTCTTATCAACACTAAATATAGAGTAGGAATATTTTATACCATTAAATACCCACACCATAACTAAAGGATATTCATTAATCTTATCACCAAATACCCATGAATTACTTTTCTTATTAACTACCAAACATTTTAATCCTTCAATTTCTGTTTCATAAGAATAATGTTCTCTATAAAATGTATTCTCAGAATCAATATATTGTTTAATTATTTTACCTCTTCCAAGTATATTATTAAATAATGATATAGATAACTTATAATTACTAGATATATTAACTTCATGATATGATGCATGATCAAATAATACTTCCCAAACATCATCTAATGCATCATATGGTTCTGTCTCGATTCCAATTTTAAAATATGTAGTGTCTGGTTCATACTTATATAACCAACAATCATAATCAGAAACAAGTTTAATATGATAAGGTAAATTTTCAAAATCACAATCATATAAGTACATATATGTTAATCCTGCACCACTAATTCCATCTTGTCTAATACCTTTAATATCTTTTGTCCAAGGCAATTCTTCTTCAAGTTTAAAACTAGATAAATGATGGTCGATCCATATTACATCTTTAGTTTTCTTTAGAATTTCTTCCAATTGCCAAATAGTATCTTTCTTAAATGAATAGTCAACAAAATATACTCTCTCATTTTCTTGGATTTTATCTAACGGTAATTGCATAATATAATCTACTTCAAAATAATCATTTTTATTATAATTATTTTCATAATGTGCTACAATTGAACCTGCACATCTACCATCTAAATCATTATGATAAAAACATTTCAAATTAAATATTCTCCTTTCTCATTTTATCAATTAATACTCTTAAATAATTCTCATCTTTTATACCTGCAATACTCATACATATCCATTTGTTAAGATATTTATTTTCTTCCGTAGATAATTCATCCCATTTCGTAGATATTTCTTCAAGTATTTCTGGTAATGATTTCATTTCATCTTTATTTTTTCTTATATCAATTCCAATATCCAATAAAGTTTCTTTAATCTGTTTTAGATTATTTTTATATGTATTATCTATCCTTTCTAATATTTTATCATTGTCCGTACAAACCATAGTACATACTCTGTCTTGTAAAATTACACATAATCCATCTTTTTCACTACAAAACCAAAAATACTTTCCATCGACATTCTCTAATATGTTTGAAAATGTGCATATTTTACCATTACCAAGTTTATATTCTACATTATACTTTCTTCCCAAAATATAATTACGTTTATCATAAGATTTTAAAAATAAACCCATATTGTCTCTTCTCCTTTTTTATTAAATTATTTTGCATTTATCATTGAATTCTTCATTACCAAATAACAATTCATAAAAACAACCATCTAATCCTATTTCATATTTAATATAATGACCACAAACTTCAACATCTATGATTTCCATTTCAGTACAACAAAATCCACCATTCCAATCATTGCTATATAATATTCTTACTCCTATATGTGCTAATATTTCTTCACTGCCTTGTTTTTCACATTTAATTGCTTCTTGCTCTGAATCAAATAATTTTTTACATATTTCACATTCATACTTTATTAATTTTCTCATAATATCCTCCTTTAATTTCAACATAAAATGGATCTTTGGTCATGATTTTATTTTACTACCATATATAGTGTTGAATTAATTTTATAAACACTATATATGGTATGTTTATTTATTCTTCTTTAACTATTTAATAAAATAATTAACTAATTTTCTTGCTTGTTCTGGATATTTCTTAACTAATATTCTCAATGTTTCTATATCATCTTCAGTAGTATTCATTTCTACTTGGTTGCTTAATAACCATTCTGTTTCACCAGTATCCAATCTTGCTTCAAAACACCATACTCCATCTTCTGAAAAATATTCATCTATTTCTTTAACTGTAAATAATTCTCCACCTTTTAAAAATCCTTCATAATTCTCATGTCCTACAAATTTACCTCTCTGTCCTTTTCTCATATTATCTTCTCCTTTTTTAATATTTTACTATTACATTATTCAAAATATGGTTTAATTAAACCATTATAACTTGTTCTACAAATCACTCTATTATCATCAAGACACATCATTTCTGATATATGAACAGATTCGTGTACCTTATTACAATTATCACACCAGAAACTTATTATATTACTTCTATTTCCTCTAATATTATCAGATTTTGATTTAATTGTTTTAATTTTGTTTCCATTTTCAAATTCAATTGTTTTATTCATACTATCTTCTCCTTTCCAATCTACAATTATTTTACCATTCTTTAACCACAATGTCAAGATATATTTACTACAACACTACACTAAATTAAATTAAAATCTAACAATTCCCATTCCCATTCATCTGTAATCCTATCATTAACATTCACACT
>Ga0209728_1000719_pt1 | contig 24081 bp, 48 predicted proteins | sample RifGroD1_FD_183997 | JGI IMG/M metagenome (GOLD analysis project Ga0209728, IMG submission 183997) | Groundwater microbial communities from Rifle, Colorado, USA - Groundwater D1 (SPAdes) (version 2) | ecosystem: Environmental > Aquatic > Deep subsurface > Groundwater | place: Rifle, Colorado... | reverse complement strand
GTTTTAGAGCAAGACGGTCCACCTTTCGAACGCCCCCCTGGGTGGGGTTGTCTATCAGAAAAGTATTAATTGCCCTTGAATTGTTGCGCCCTTATTGTTATTGCACTTCCTGCAAAGACATTGAACATTTGTCTTATTGTGTTGTCTTCTTACCCTTGAATCCGCCCTGTTCCCTAATAGTCTTCCTCGAATGACAAGCCTTGCACAACATCTGAAGATTAGTCCTCTCAGTGTTCAGTGCGTTCCCATCTATATGATCCATCTCATTGCTCGGCGTTACCTGTCCACTCTTCAGACATTCCATGCACAGCGGTTCCTCTCGCCTAACAACTTCTCTTATCCTTCGATGCCTTGCACCATACCCACGTTCTGCGCTGCTACCACGATACCTGTCGTATGTTTGCTTATCCTTCTTGTGTTGCTCACAGTAACCGGACACGACGAGTTGGTTGCATCCGTAGTGATTGCATGGGCGTAAAGGTTTACTTGGCATATCATCTACCTGCCCTTCATATTGATCACCGCGGATACAATCATCATGATCAGCACTACAGGTAGCCATATGCGCCAATGTGCCATGAACCATAATCTTGCATAATAGTCCTCTGTTATTAATCTTTCCAGCACTATACCACCACTTTCCAGTTATCCCCGCCTTGTCTCTAGTCCTACTATTCGATTCTAATCGGCAACCGTACTTCCTTGATCAAGAACTCTATATCATCCAAGATACTTTCATACGTCTTCGATGATATGATATTAGTCCTATTATCTGTGTGTTCAACCTCTAGCCTTAACTGTTCAAACTTCCTTAGCAACTTATCAATCTTTGTTAGCATACTATCATCTCCTTATCTGTCGAATTCCACCACGGCCACGACTGTATCCATCATGTCTCATAAGGCTCTCTATCTCTCTATTGTCCTCTTCCTCTGCCGCTATCCAAGGAGCAACCCATATCATTTCCCTGCACTTACCTTTGTTATATCTCTTACATGTGGCGCAGTTTGGCAGAGCATCCTTATACATAGGCTTATGTTCCTTGCATGATCGGTTCTCTTTCTCCATTCTGCACCTCCATATATTTAGGCATAAAGAAAGGCCCAGACCCCGTTTAGAGTCCGAACCTCACCACTAATGATACTACCTAACCTATCCAATGTCAACGGATTATGTTATGCTTAAACGTTTGATGTCCACGGCTCTTGGAATACCTTCGTTCCCTTGTTGCTCTTCTTGACCTTGCCAGTCTTACTTCCACCAGGAACTATCGCACCTTGCTCCGCCTTGTACGGGTCTGCTACCGAGTGAAGATTAGGTATCGGATATTTCCTTAGCTCTCGCCATCTTTCCTCTTCGCTCATTTCTGTCAAAAACTTCTCTGCCCACGATGTCCCTCGAATACTCTCAACATTCTTCCGAACCTCAGTATTGACGACTTTTTTGGATATCTCTGCCGCCTTGACAACTACCTCGACATCGGTGAGTTCTCCCTTATATTCCCCATCGTCGCACTCTTTTTTGTGTTTGCAGAGATCGCATTCGAACCAGACGTTAGGACATTCCATAGGCCAACTCACTCCTCATCATCGGTGTATTCCCTATAATTCTTAATGAAATCTCGGCACATCTTCAGCGCCTTTTCAAGTGTCACTCCGCTTGATGTGCAACACTTCAGGTCTTCACCCGTAGCAATAATAAAAACATCATCAATATGCTTGTCCAGAAATAATGTTTTAGTATCCTCAAGCTGCTCAATAAATTCCTCAACTCTGGTGTCTGGCTTAGGCCGCGCCTTGAATTGAAGTATCTTTGCCACACACTATTCCTCCTCATCCGTCACACACTCAACCTTCAACAACTTAACACTCCCTCGGCTCTGCCTATCCCTCCGCTTAACAACTCGCCTCTGAGTAATGCGGTGCATTTTCCTGAAGTTATGACGGTTTGTTGGGTTGTACCATTTTACAGGAATTGACGTTGTTTTTTTAAGCACATCGTCAATCATTATGAAAAATTCTGATAATTCCTTAGCTACCTTTTCTAGTGCTGGTGTAAACATATCCCGCATAGCAATTACAGCTCTTTTTCCCTCTTCGTAAAACATTTGCAATGCATGGTCACGTTGTAAGTCGTTTACCGTAACATGGTGCCTGATGTCAGAGCATAACGATCCATCTAGGCATCTATCTCCATCGCATAGAATAGTAATTCGTTCTGCTGTAGCCAATAAAACTACCTCCCCTTCGTCTTAAACCAAGCCTTTGACAACCTATCCAACTTGTCGTAATCCTTGACTTCCTTACCCGTCCTTTGCTTCCAGGCATCACATGTGTGCAACCCATCGCCAAGCGGTCTGGGAACACTTACGGTATACCTCTCGCCCTTATACATTACAGTTTTCATCCTCACACCTTCTTCTGATCATTAACGTCCGGCTGGCTCAAATATCTCTCCCAAAGGATTTCCAGTAGGCGTTTAATTTCTTCAATGGTCATCTTAGGATCTCTAATTCCGTCCAACCAATATCCTCGCTCAATATTCCTGCAAAAGTTCCTTTTATAACTTTCTCGGTCTGCGTCTTTCCGCTTTTTAGATTAAGACCGCGATTATTGGGGCATTGCAGTTCCTTTATCAATCCATATTGGCGACACACTAACGGTCTGAAATGATAAACAGAGCAACGCATAGTATCCATATTGAGTAAAATACATGTTGTTTTATCCCTATCCTGCAACTTCAGTATTTCTATCTCGTTCTTGCGCATTGTTTTAATTGCAGATTTAAGAACATCTAGTTGGTTTTTCATCAAAGGAATTGGCCCGCAACATCCTCCGCATTGTTTGCATATAAATTGCTTACTCACTTTTTCCCTCCAATCCCAACCCCAGCCAAATACCTAGAGTTATTTGCATCCCTGCCAACTTCCTCAACCTTACCGCTTGCCCTAATAATCTCAAGCCTCCGCAAAGGAAAGTTCTCAGCCATAAACCAGCCCAAAATATTCCGCACGATGTACCGGGCCCTTCTCTCGTCAACCTCTACCGCTTTTTTGCGATCAGGCGTAAAGTTTATTTGACGAGGTTCGAGTGTTTCCCCGCAGTAAAATTGACCGTTCATGACGATTATTGAATTACTCATTTCTTCACCAAATACCCTTTCTTGGCAAGTTTCATCGAGTGAATATCCATCATTTCCGACAGGTCAATATTATGTTCATCGCACATCGTATGTGCCATCGTAATTGCCGATTGAGCAGTATCTATTGCCTCCATGATGGCACGTATTGCCCAGTCTATCTTTCCTCCAATACAAGTTAATTCTTCTCCGCTTTTGCCCTGTCCCTTGCCGATCAACTGCATCAGTTCCCCGACTTCTTCAAGGACTTTCATGGTGCAGCTCTCCGTGGTTGGGGTTAGTCCGTTCAGAATTGGTAATGCAATGTAGTTGTAATAATGTGTTTTAGCCATTTTCAACCTCCAATTTTAAACGCAATATTGCAATCTAACGTAACTTACGATTAAAAATCACCATAAATACCTAAGTAATCCAACACTATTCCCCCAGCTTGTCCAACCACCTTGAACTTATCGAAATCCTTGATCGGAATGCTCTTTCGTCCGCCTTTTAGGGCTTTGTACCAATAGTGAGAAATGTGACCGAACTCAGCTTTATAAATTTTACCTAGTTCAGACATTTCGATAATAAAGAATGACTTTCCGTCTTGCCTAGCCCACTCTCTCAGGAAATCCATTTGATGTTGCTCGATATTAGACAATGGAAATCTTGTCTTTTCTTTGCATTGTTTAGCATCAAATGCTACTGCATAATCTTGTGCTATGCCAATAAAATCCACCGTCGATTTCTCAGCAGGAAAGGCGGAAACAATCTGCTTTCCCCTTCGTATCACAGTCCAAGGAGTTGCCACCTTTTGGATCAACGCAACGCCCTTTGCTTTGTACTGCTTGTTAGCGTGTTCGATGAGGGTTTCTAGGGATTTTCCTCGGTTGGCGTAGTTGCTCATCCTTGTGCCAAAATTTTAGGGTTTTCATGGATGTTTCCGATGACCTCGAAGTTGTGCCCGAGTTTAATCAATCCAGCAAATGCACACTTTCTTGTCGGTGTCCAAATATAAAAAGATCCTTCCTCGTATTTAACTATTCCAGTAATCCCGTAGCTGCTCTTTGCTCTGTCCCCATCGTAAATCTCCACCCCGTTTTTATCCTTAAGGCCCGTAAACTGCCCTACCGTTTCAGGGATAACGTCAAACCTATCTCGATAAACTTTTCCAATTTTGTCCATGTAGTCACATGTAATAAATGCGTCTTGCTTTGTCTTGGTCAAATCACCGTCAACCAAATGAAGTTCGAGAAAACCTACAACCCATTCACCATCGTCAATACGTTTCCCGCGGAATTTAATCTCCCTCATTCCCTAACCCCTTCCTCTCCCCCATAAAGATATCCCACCGCGTCCAGTTTCCGTCCTGACGAACTCTAACCCTTCTGTTCCGTTCTGACCGCTTACATAGCCCTCTGTGAGCCTGTAAACCGTAACCTCGCCATACTTGCACCCGTGCATTTCCTTGATTCTAGCGTCAAGTTCCTTATCTGTCAGATCACAGTTGTTTTCACGGGGCACAGCGGCCCGTTTTGCTGGCTTTTTTAAACTCCTGGCGTAATCTGCAAAAGAGTGAGGTTTTACACCAATCTCCCTAGCCAGACAGGCTTTTCCTCCTGCCGCCTTTGCCGCTATTTCTAACGACTCAACAGTTGGGTATCTCCTGCGTAGTTTTGCAAAGTTACTTTCCATTTGCCAACCTCCTTGCTTCTCGCCTTCTCCTGCCGTAATCCCTCTGATAGCCCATGTGTCGTTGCCTTTTTTCTTCCTCGGTTACCGGTATCCCAATCCACGCTTTCATAAAATTTTTAACGTCCGGCTTTACCCCTGCTTCCTTGGCTTTATCAGCAGCGCATAATAGAGTTTTCAGGAATTGGCTCATCTCCACGGATTGCGTTGGTGTTAGGGTTTTTGAGTAGTGGATCATGCGTTTTCAATCCTTTCGAATGAGATAACCCACACCCATGGGTTTGAGTCCCATCCATAGCCACGTTTGGCGTTGATGCTGTTCCAAAGCGATTCAAAATTAGAAAACGTATCATCGTGCAAACCACATTCATCGTCTTCATCATTCTCCTCTCCGCATTCTCCGTAGTGGTCGATACAGTCTCTACAATCTGTCTCTATACCTTCTTTGCATATCTCACCAATGCTTATCTCCTGCAATCTCTCAACTCGAATATCCTTGACCTTCAGAAATAACCTAGCGGCTGCGCGTGGCATGTGGATTGATGGATTCCATTTAAAATCGCTCGGAAGTGTTTTTCCGTCCGCTTTGTAATAATCCCATGAATCTATACCACCGCATTGATTACTGTGTTTTCCCTCGCAATCATTAAGAGCTGTAACCATGCACCACGTTTCCCTCACCCAAAGAATGTCTCCAACCTGATGCGGAGGCTTAATTTCCATTTCCCCAACTTGAGGAATTAATTTATTCCAATCATCGACGTTGTATGGCTTTTCTTTGCCGATAATATCTCTATGGCAATGGTCGGGTTGTGGCTTAATAACCCGTCTAGCCATCGTCTTCCTGCCATCCAGAACCGACCGAACTTCTTCAGTCGAGAGTATGATTGATTTTTCCTTGCTCATGCCTCATCCTCCACAAGTTCCAAATCCTCAAGCAACGCCTTATGTCTAACCCCAATGGTGTTGGCAACAATGAAAACCTGCGCACTCCCCGTAGGCTTGAATTTATAACCTTGCTCGTATCCTAAGTGATCTGAATATCCTTGAGGAAGATTAACCGCACCAATGACCCTGTAAATGATTTCAGGTTGACGGTTTTTAACCGTGGTTATTCCTCTTCCGCTACCATAATATTGCCCATCGACGACAACTGATTTTTTGGCGTTGTAGGCGAACGCTTTAACCTTGACCGTGTCCAGGAACTTTGGTTTTTCTAGCACGACTTAACCCTCCCTTAATCCCTCTTCGTCCTATGGTCGTAATCCTTGGCAAATAACAGATAATCCACGGTCATTCCGAGGATCCTAGACACTGTCGCCTCCCCGAAATCTCCGAGCCTATCTTCCAAGGGCTTTGGATAATAGTTGGTCGTGAACCCGGTAAGTAAATTACTACGGTATCTAAGGTCAATCAGTCGATAATACATACTCTGGACCCACTCTGTGGGCTTCTCCTTGCCAACATCATCCAGGATTAAAGCTTGAGCCTTTGCTAATGTCTCGATCTTTGCCTCAATCCCGCTTTCATCTTTCCTGAACTGTGCGTCCCTCAGTTCAGCCAACAGATCTGCAGAAGATACAAACACGACCTGAATCCCCTTGTCGAGCATGTCCTTTGCGATAATACTTGCCAGCATTGTCTTTCCAATCCCCGCATTACCAAGAAGGAGAAAACCTTTTGCATCGGACTGGCTTTTGATTAGTTCGGGCCATGCCTTTAGGTATTTTTCAACTCCTCTGTACATGTTCCGGTTGCCATTATTCACCCGATATTCCGATAGGTTATATCTAAGTTGTTGAGTGGTTAACCCAGACGACTTCAGCTTTCTTGCCGAATTCTTCTTGACCTTGCAAATACATTCGGCATATAAAGTTAATCCATAGGGATCTAATCCAACAGCAACAATCTCACGGTCTTCACACTCTTTGCATGCGTATGCCTTCTCTACTGGCTTAAGGCTATAATCGGTTCCAATGTGGTAGACGTTAAACTTCCGCCTTTCCAGTTCCAAGGATGTCTCTGAGATAGGGGTCGTTTTCCCAAGGTTTAGAATCTCCCGAATCGACTGCATTGGGTTTGGTTTTGCTTTCGCCATCATTCGAACCTCCTAACTTGTTGTCATAATTACCCTCGATAACCTTTACCCAGTTGTTATCATTTTCAAGGATCCAATCGAATGTGGCTTTCCACTTTTGCTTGTTATCACCCTTGAGGAAATTGCTTGATTCCATTTTGGTGCATATGTTCTCGAACGACTCAATGGTCTTAATTTCGGCCCAACGCGTTCGCAACTTGTCCTTCCTCGAATTAGACATTTTTTGAACTTTACCAAAAGATACACAAACACGATTGAATATTTCTTGAACTTCAGAATAAGGGGTTGTTTCTGCACTTTCTTCTCCCTTATCTCTATTACGTTTACGATTACTACTATCGCTTACGCTTACGAATACGGGGACATTTGCAAGTAATTGATTGCAATTGATATCAATGGATATAAGTCGTGAATTTTCCATATCTGGCGTAGGATATTTGCTTTTCGTTGCTCTCACTTGCTGGTGTCTATCCCATTTTGATAATTTAAGGTATTGTCTGCCTTCATTTTCATAAAGAAAGATTAAGTTCGCATCAACTAACGCTTTAATCCACTTCTCAATGTCCTTGTCTTTAATTTTATCGATCCGCAAAGGGAAACATTTAGCCCTAAGTATTGATGTATTAGCAAAAAATATTCCGTAATCATCACAAGTAACGATTAGGCGATATAGAAAAACTTCGGCATCAGTATCTAGGGAATTTAGATTTTCACTAGTACATATAGTTTCCTTCAGGATCCTGTTTGGCATATTCTCACCTACTTTATAACTCCGAATAATGGATTGCCTTGGTTAGCGTCTTGGTACTGCGGCAATAATCGCACACTTCACACCTAATCGGCTCAACTTCCCTAGCCTTCACCGCCAATATCCTCGGCATGTTCCTTTCAACCTCGGCGAGTTCCCTAACCAACCGCTCGTGGTCAGTCATGTTGATAATCGCCTTATCGGGTGATTTCTCCTTCGAGACAGCAACGATGAGAAATTCTGACCAATCGCCTTCTGACCTGCCCATTGCTATCCTCTCTACGTTGCTATAAATGGCATTTTGCAGAGGATAATGATAAGCCTCGACAAATGACACCTTCCTGTTTACTTTCTTACCAAACGCATCTTCAACCACTACCCAAACATGTTCAGTAACGCTCCTAGTTGTCTTGAGATCCACAATTCTGCGTCTCTCGTTGTTCTGAACGTCAAGCATTACCTTCCACCAAGCCCCGTACATAAACGCGGTAACAATGACCTCTTTTTCCCCTTGTAAGCAAAACGTGCAGAAGGGATCTCGTTCTAGGCATTCGATCATTTTGTCTGCGACTTTATAATCAGCGCCAAGGGTTAGTTTTTTGGTGAACATATTTGGATGAGTAGCCATGAATTCTTGGCGAGCTCCATCGTTCCAGCTATGCACATATTGCCCTACTTCGAGGGCAATGGATGGAGGTTCCACCCATTCCCCTTTCAGGGTTGCCATCACTGCGGCTTCGCACTCAAGCATAGATTTATACTGGCCCCTGCTCATATATTCAAGGTTCGCAGCGTTGCTGTGGTAGTTTTCGCGAGTGAGTTTAAGCACCAGCATTCTCCCTCTCCGCCAACTCTGCATCCAATCTCCGACTCTCTTCGGCGTCGAACGCTTTTTTGCGCTCCTGCTCAGCCTTGAATTCAGCTTCGATGCTTGATTCTGGCAAGTTTGGAACATCCTCAACCAGTGAACCATCCACGTAATCTGGGTATTCTTCCCCAGCCTCTGTTTTACGAACAACAGATTGATCAAACTTTGCGGCCTCTGATATCTCCGTAGAAGCAGGCCCCCAATGGCTCAACATATCCTTTAGGACCGTCTTTCTTGCCATTGCATGGAAGTCTGTTTGCCAAGGTCCTTTATGAAAAGCCTTCGAGAATCTTTTGGCATGGGATTCAACCCTTGCCGTAGGCCAATAGCTGACTTTTTTGAACCCGTTCGTTAGTATAAAAACAGCAGCATATCCAATGACCGGAAGGAGAGAACGTGCTTCTTGGTCGCTTACAATTTCCAGTTCAAGTTCTTCCGTGAATGGGTCCCAGCTTATCAACTCGCCTTTATGGATATTGATAACGTTCATACTTTTGTACTGACCGGTCCTCTGCCCAAGCTGAATGAATCCCTTATAACCAATTTGGAATTGCGCCTCAATAGTTGGAGGTTCAGTCTTGTTGTTCTTGTAGGGAACCGCATAAGCGAACCCAAGGTTGTTATCTAACGGAAGGCTTAGACTAGCCGCCTTCAGGCCGCAATACATAAGTGTTTCAGGGTCACAACCGCTTAACGCAGGGGTAAGTTTTGACATTGACACTAACGAGGTCACGAACTGCCCTGCACGCTCTTTCAGGACTCCTTCAATGTACCGCTTTATGTCCACTGATCCCAGGTATTGGGCTACTGTTGGGTTTTTTACGACTATGTTAGCCATTTAACAAACCTTCCTTTCCACTGTGCAAATTGTGTCGTTGTGCCATCCTCCGTGGGAAACCAATAATATTTCGACTATTTCAAATCCATATTTTTTACCTATTCCACCGCTATTCCACCCGAATGTAATCACTTTTCCTCCCTTTCTTATGACCCTGCCGACCTCTTTCTTTTGATTACTCCAATAACTAGCTTGTGTGGTTTGCATATTTACGGTCATATCTAAAGATTTATAGCACTCACTCACTTGACGCGGAGAATACGGTGGGTCATATAAGCACATATCTACCGAGACATCTTCAAACTGCTTTAGGAAATCCAAGGCATCCATGTGGTAATCTGTGTCATGTTGCGTATCTAAGTCATTTGTAATGGTTGCGGTTTTGTTGCTATTAGCAAAAGGGTCTATAGTGCATCCTTTTACCAAATGCCTTTCGATTAGTTCGGCTATCGGCTTGATGCTGAAAGTGTTTTTATTTGGTATTGCCCATTTTCTAGAAATTAGCATATTTCTGTGCCTCTTTCGTTCGCGCTAACTCCATCCGATATATCAATCTTCAGATCGCCATCATCCGTAAGAAGCAAAATATATTGATACTCATCCTCGGCAATCTCCCGCTCAATCCACTCCCGATCACTCGGATTGATCTTGTTCCAACCATCCAGACAAATGAGTTTCAGCTCACCGGCTTGGGCCTTAGCCGCCCTAAAGGCAAGCTCCAACTTCTCACCCTCGGACAGTCCGTCAATCAACGTCTCGCCAATGCGGATCAACCCGTTCGCATCCACAGCGATTCCCGGTATCGGCAACGCTGCAATCTTTAATAGCTCCTTCGGCATTTCGCGCCCCTTCTCGATTCGGGCCGTAAGGGTTTTGGAGAGTTCTTCTTTCGGTGCCAACTTTTCGCGGATCATAGAGGACATGAGATCAAAGTCGCGGAGATAGCTTTGCATGTTAGCAACTTCGTCTGCTGCTTTTCGGAGTGGTTCGACTTCGACAGGCACGGTTTCTGCTAGGGTTTTTCGAGCATTCCCGACTTTGGCATCTTCCGTTTTTATGCGCTCGTCTGCTTTTTCACTGATGGACAGGAGGGATTGAGTTTCTAGTTCGTCGATGTTGGCGTATTCTTGGTCTTTGGTGGCGATTGATTGGTTATAGCTAACGATTAATTGTTCGGTAACTGTAACTTCGTCAGATATCAATTTTCTTGATTCTTTCAATTTAGCGGCATGTTCATCATTCAGTATTTGCAGTTTAATTGCATATTCCACATTCATCTTTGTTAATTTTCGTTCATGTTCAATTCCTAAAGAATCCTCTGTCTGCTTAATTCTTGAATCGGATTGCAATATTTTGCTCTCTGCCTCGGCAACCTTATTTTCAAGAAAAGCCTTAAATTCCTTAATCTCGTTACGCTTCTGTGCCATCTGATTCAACTTGCTTTGCTTCTCTGTCTCAGCCTCGGCCCTAACGATGTCAATGCGTTGTTCTAGGCTCTCAATCAAGTTCACAGCACTATCTATAGCCTTATTAACCTGCTCGGCATCAGATAGCTTCTTATAAGCCTCTGCCACGCTCTTAGCCCGCCAGAACTCCCCGTCATAATTCGGCGGCAACTCATTCCTATACCCGGCAATCTGCGCCTTCAGAACGCCAATCTCCTGATTTACAGCCGTCCTTTGGTCAAAGTAATAAGCGACAATTTGACCGAGGACTTGGAGGATGTGCGCTTGATAGTTTACGCTGTCCGGGATCTCTCCGAACCAGTTGGATATGTCGTCAAGAGTCCAAGGGATTTCAAGAAGGTTAAGGATGATTTTTGCTTGCTCAGTCGGGGATTTAGAAACGAACTCCAAGGGCTTAAAGATATCGCCGCTTATAAACTGCTTGAGATATTTCTCGGTCGAAGGCACCGCTTCTCCGGGCTTCTTCAGCTTGAAATAGTCTGCCTTTCCACCGGTGCGGATCTTGCGGTCAATCTCAAGGCCAGTGTCTGTCTGGATAAAAATTGTCGCCTCTGACTCGTTGTGTCGGACTATTTCGGTTCGCTCGGACGTGTTGGTGAATCCTTTTTGGAGTGATTCTATTACAGAAGTCTTGCCCTCTCCCTTTCGGCCTGTGATAATGTTCACTTTTCCAAGGTCAAGGGATAGCTCTGTTATTCCGAGAAAATTACTGACGCTTAGTTTTTTTACTCGCATATTTCATTCTCCTTATTCGCATATTCACAGTTTGTGATTGGGGCATGTCCACCGCACGCATACGCGCAATGCTTGAGAGTTGATGGCAATAAAATGTGGCATCGTGTTAGACGGTCACAGTTGAAGCACTGACACTTCTCGCAATCCGGCCCTCTCTTAACCAGAGGAAAATCTACCAACGATTCAATTCGGCTCGAATCTATGCTACAATTACCTTGAGTAATTTCCTTTAGGTCCCGTTGGCGCGGGGCCATTTTTGCGTTCCGCGCTAAATCCAATTCCCTCAGCCATCTAGCAATTCCAATCAACTTCGATGGTGCAGTTGTGCTGATATCTCCCATGATTTCCTCGATTGCTCCGATGGCTAAAGAGTTCATTTGGGCTTTGGTTTCGAGGTTTGCGAACCAGTTTGTCATACTCCCAACCTCCTAACTTCACCACTCACACGATGGACGACAACAAACTCAGTGGGGCTGCACTTCGAGACGAGCCAATTAGTCGGAACTAGCCCAAGCTTTTTCAGGCGAATACTTTGGGTGCGGGTCGGGTTTTTGCCTTGCTTCATTTTGTTCCTCCTTCGAACAGATTATTGACGCGATAATCTACGCCGATATAGTCCAGGACTTCGCCTAATCCTAGTTTGTTGATGCAGTAGTCATATTGCTTAGGGTGGGTCTTTGCCATGCGTTGAAAGCGATTCTCACCCTTCTCCATGTGTACCCCAAACATGCAGAACATGCACCCGGTACGCGATAATCCGGTTAACGTCAATCCACCACCACTAACTGCGATAATATCTCCATACACAGTTGCATATGGAACCTCAAATTTCTTGATATATTGCAGAACGTCTTGTTCTGTCCAGAAACCCAATGGAGTCGACTTGGGGTTTTTGGCATCAAACGCATTGCACCCACGGTCAAGATACTGTTGTAATCTCATTCTACTTTCAGAAGCAATTTCCCCAGTCATTACCTTCCTTCCAGAATCCTTATCGTATATCTTGGCAGGTCTTTTTTTCATTACGTTGCAGCAGTAGGAATTTACCTCGAATGGAGCGTCTAGTAGTTTTCTCCACTTTAATGATAGCTTTGGGCCCAATCCTCTTTCTGGTTTTCCAACTAAGTAGTAATTCATCGCCCTATCGCTAATATTGTAGTGGCGAATTCTGTACACTATATCGGATGTTTGCTTAGACACAACTGGATATCCGTATTTTTCGATAACTTTATTGAATGCCATTTTTGGTTTGATTGTAACAACATTTTCAATAGTTCCGACGAACTCCCTAATCTCCGGATACTCTAACCCCGTATCCATAAATACAGCCGGAACATCGGGATAAAGTTCACGAACCAACTTCAGTAAAACTGTTGAGTCCTTACCACCCGAGAACGAAACATATACTTGACCATCCCACGCTTCATACCATTCCCTAATCCGCAATTTCGTCTTAATAATCTTTAGTTCGAGCGGAAGAGATTGCATCTGCTTCAGCTCCCAGGACTCTATAGCTTCCACCTCCACAACCCCAATGGCCGCATAACAAACGGCACAACCCCACGCTGCCCGACCATGCGCCCATCGTGATAGTCAACTACGAACCCCTCATATTCAATCGTTAACACACAATCAGACTTCTCAGGCATACGGACGCATTCGCTGTTTAGTAACGCTCCTGCCAGATTCTTGCGCTTGAGGCTGTCGGTTACTGCTTGCTTGATTCGCTTGGATTTTAGTAGCTGCTTGCGTAGTGGTTTTAGTATTGTTTTCAGCATTTAGTATCCTCCAAGAGTTCAGGATTTTCGTAGATGTTTCCAATGATTTCAAATATTTCCAAATCATGCTTCCCTAGATAGTTATTGACGACAGGAAAAGACTTCTTACCGTTAGGTAATTTGAAATAAAAGCCAGTAATATCTACGATACAGTTAGTTACACTTCTCCTTGCAGTTCCAAGCTCGCAGACTACATTTATCGAATCTCCTTCGCAATTTATGAGATTAATAATATCCCCCTCATAAATCTCCTTGCCATTCTTGTCATGGAGTCCGGAGAATTGCATAACCTCAACATTGTATTTTTTGCTCAAAAACCCTTGCAAAAAACCAGTTACCATCATTTCCCACGGTAATATTTTTTTGCAGTCCTTATCCCAAGCCCTAAACTTAATATCTCTACTCATTTTTTTACCATCCTCCGCTTGTTACTTTTAGGGTAATTCTTGCGCTTTTCAGACGTAAACCGAGCCTTTGGAGTGGCGAATGGTATAACAAGGTTTGTGAACCAATACCCTCCGCAATCCATTTCCCAGACTTGACCGCATGAGCAGGTTGTTTTTACTTGGGCTTCTGGAAATTCCGTGGGTTTTCCGCATTGGCAGGTTTGGAGTGTTTGCTTAGTCATAGTGCGCCTCCTTTACTTATGTTTCTTCGCCCTATCCTTAATAAAAGTTAAAAGAATCCTTGCCCCTACAACACCGGAAGCTACAGAATAAAAAAATCCATACTGTACGTTTCCTTTAGAAAATTGATTAAATGAGAGCGACAATATCGCTACATAGAGCAAAACTCCGAGGGTGTACCATTGCCATTTTTTCAAGTTTTTCATCCTCCTTTACTTTACTAACTTCTTCACAAACAATTCAATCTTGCCTTTGGCCTGCTCATCCTTCAATTGCAGCCTCTGCTTTTCTTGATACCCCAGCCTCCGAGAACGATCACGACCGGTTACTTTCCAGGATTTTAGGTGGTGTATAGCTTGTCCTCCTTTGGCCTAAATACTAAGCAAGGATTTCCGCCAATCTTTCCATAGCACTTCCCTTGGTTAACCTTGCACAGAGAGCAGCTTATACACTCGTCATTCATTAAGGTTCTTAGCAAGTAATCTGAGAAACCATCTAAATTATGGATAGCTTCGATCTTGTCAGTGTTTTCGATGACATGATTGATTAGTACAAGGCGACTTTTTTCGGATAACGGTTCGCCTTCGTTAAACTCAATTTTCACAGCTTGACCCCTCCTGGTGCATTAAGAATTTAACTTCAACGTCTCAGGAAAATAAGTTTGCATAAAATAGGTTCGCAGAATCTTCTTGCGCTCGGCGAAATCAGGAACGGCCACAACTAAGCCTACGTCGAACTGTTGCATTTTCCTCATTGCCTCGGCTTGAAATGGAGTTAGGTATGGTCTGATTGAATCACCTTTATCAAGGTTGTGCTTCCTGCGAAATTCTTTCGACTTCATGCCTAAAATAATTTGATTGAACATGTCTGCCTCATTTGAGTAATGGAAGAACTTCGGTTCTGCGTGCATGGATTTGATTGCTTCCGTAAGTTCGGGGTATTCGAGCCTTGCGATGTTAAGGTCTTTTAAGGTTTTTTCCATTTCGTTAAATCGGTTGATATATGCTTCTTTAAATTGAGCAGCCTTTTTGCCAGTGAAACCCATTACAATAAAAGCGAATCCGTCTTTCGTGAGCAGGACTTCAGGTTGCTTCTTTCCTCTTGAATCCTTGTAGGTTGACGGCGTAAAATTCCGCCGCGAGAATTCATTACTGCAATTACAATTCCTAACTGATTCCAACACATCCTTATGTTCCTTGTTGAACACATCAGCTATAAACCTTGTGCTAACCTTTGCCGCTCCATCGTGAGGGTTTACCCCAAGATCAACTTCGACTTGAATGGTTGTTAAATTACTCATGCTTGTCCTCCCCATTCGTTACGCTGCCCTCAATACTGAGCTGCAAAAACTCCAAATCCCGAACCTGCTTTTTTAGTTCTAAAACCTTTTCGTTAATCATTGCATTTAAGAAGAAAGCCGAACTAGCCTTATGCGTCAACGTGTTACTACTTAACTCCTGATGAACAAACTGCCGACTAACTCCATACTTTTTAGCAATATCGCCACCGTTAAAACCTGTTAATCGCTTGAACTCACTTACTAATGCTTTTTCTATTGCCTTCCCCTCCTTGACGAAACGATTACATAACATCACTTTTTTAATACTTTTTTGCAAAAATGTCATAATACCCTATTGACACCACATTGATAATTGTGTAGACTGAACACAGTTAAACAAGAGCGTAGCAAACAAGCCCTATGAACTACGGCGGTGTTTGACTCGGCCACTGGAAATGGCTGAATCGTTCGTTGGTAGCGGACAAATTAATTAGAGCAACGTTGCTCGATCGACGTACTTTCGGTCTATCAATACTGGTAATATTGATGAGCTGGAAGTGCGTCAAGCAGGTAACAGTTTCAACCTTCCTCTTTTTGCCTGGTAAGCATTAAGGGGTTGTTTGAAGTTGAAAAGCTTTTTGATAGTAAGAATAAAATAATGCGCTAGGGTTGGTATCCTAGCTTTCTTTTTATTCTCACTTGCTGACATGGTAAAACTGTTTTTCATTATTCCTCCTTGAACAAATCTGCCATACTGCATCCGAGAGTTTTCGCAAGCACCCCGAGGACTTTGACGCTTGGAACGCTTCGCAAATTGCAAGTATCGGTAACCGTTGAATAGCATACACCAGCATCCTTGGCTAACTTAGTTTGAGTAAGACCTTCCCTTGATTCAATCAATCGTCTGAGGTTCTTGCCTACTATTGCAATGGTTTGATCTTTACTCGCGGTTATCATTTTATTATCACCACCTTTTTAATTACTTTTGGTAATGGCAGAGGTAAATAAAATATTGGTTTTATCTGTTCTATCTACCTCATATCGTAAGTATATATTACTGTGAGCAACATTGCAATATACCTAATATAATTATTTTACCCGTGGTTATATTACTGCAAAAGGAGGCGAAAGGTTTTGAATTTTGGAGAGAAAGTTAAGTATGTGAGAGAGCTAAGAGGATTTAGCCAAACCGACTTAGCCAAGATGGCCGGATTATCGGCTCCTTTTATTTCTCAAATAGAAAATGGAAAGAAAAGGCCCGCCACTGAAGCGTTGGAAAAGTTAGCCAAAGCTCTTAATACCAACACATGGTTCTTTATGGATGATAACGCCTTGAGCTTCGAGGAAATGATAAAGATATCAGACTATGAGCCTCCGGAAGATATTGTCGAGTTCTTCGCTACACGCGAAAGCTTGCCATATGCTATACTGGCCCGCGAATTACACGATGAACAAATTGACCCGATCTTCCTTCGCGATCTTTTAGAAACTATAAAAAAGATGAAATCTAAATAATAACTATAAAATTATAAGCGGGTATTTGTTAAGTCAAATACCTGCTTACTTTATGCTCGATAAGGAAAATTCTAGAGGATTTTAAAAGTATTTGCCGAAATTATAAGATAAATTACAATATAGAAAGGATGTTTTGCTGTGTGGTTGTTTCTAAGGACTTGGGAGGATTCTTTAAGTATGTAGTTGTTGATAAAGATTTGGTATTAGTAGATCCGGAGTATATGCAGGAATATATAAATAATCATCATGTCGAAAAATTACCATTCTCTGAGAGAAAACCAATACTGTATGTGACGCTCAAACTTCTAGCCTGTGTTTACGTTGTGGGTGTAGCTATTCATGTTATTCTTTGGATTTGAAGGATTGAAGTGTTAACCTGTCGAATTAAAGCAAAATAGGAAAACCCCCTGAGATTCCACCTGCTAAAGTGATCTCAAGGGGTTTGCTGGATAGGTTGTTTTGTGCTGTGGTTTTATTATAAAGCATAGGCACGGCTCCTGTCCATTCCTAAATTAATTCGATAGGAGTTTTTTGTCGTGTTCAGATTGCCACGCCCGAAGAAAAATTTTACCGAAGTGCCAAATGTTGTCTTTGATCAACTCATGCCTAAAATAACAAACCTAGCTGCCATGAAGTGCTATTTTATCCTTATACGAAAGTGTTGGGGATGGGAAAAAATTGGCGATTATCTAGCTATGCCTCAACTCCTGAAGCTAACAAAGCTATCAAGGCCGAGCATCACAGCCGGGATGCGATGGCTAGAGGAACACGGCTACATATGGATTGTTAAGGCTGGAATACCGGGCGACGAGAAGGTTATGTATTTTCTCTGCTCCGAAGAGACAGAACACCTTGAACGATCTGTAAAAGAGGGGTTAATAAGCCCAAATACCATCTATGAAATGATGATGCGGGAGAGATAAAAGTTATCCACAACCCCGAAAGAATCTTTCCCCCTCCCCGAAAGAACTTTGCGGGGACCCCGAAAGAATCTTTCCCCACAAAATATACTATTACAAGAGTTGATCTTATTAATAATACAATGGTGGTTATCCACAGGAAAGGGTGTGTATAAGTCGTGTATCTCACGCTCAAGCAATGCTCGGAATTGACAGACATAAATATAAGCACTTGTCGCTATTACAAAGATACCTATCTACCCTACTTCAATACCCAAGGGGAAGGTAAAACTACTAAATTCGAGAGGGATTCAACCATTGAAATCCTGAACATTATTAAGACATCTTATACCAAAAAGTTAGACCATGATCAAATTATAGAGGTACTAGAAAAACGATTTGGGGTTGTTACTGATTTGGTAGCACAATCCCCTGACAACAGCACCGAGGCAACGCAACAGGAAGATTTAGTGCATAGTATTCGCCATACCTTGCTTGAAGAACTAGCCAAGCAGAATCGTATTATACTCCAACTTCAAGATGAACTTGAGGACATAAGGGCGGAATTCAAAGAAGGATTCACGAAGCTTCACGAGAAGGACGAGGATGGCCGCAGGAGCGCAGAGCTTAGAGATAACGAGGTATTACAAAGGCTCAATGATATCAAGTTAATACAACAACAACGCAACAAGAAACCCTGGTGGAGATTCTTTGGCAAGTAAACAGTCATATTTTCCGCGAACCCTCATAAATATATATCATGTTGATATAGGGAGGCTGTTGCATGGAAAAGAAAAAGAAGCCCGCACTAATTCACTTCTCTGCCCCACTCTTGAAAGATTTAGACGCTTACGCTAAGGGCTGCGGGATAAGCAGGAATGCGGCTGTAAACTTGGCTTGCTCGGAGTTGTTGGGTGAGACAGAACGATTAAAGGAAGAAGCAGACCGGTTGCGATCCCTTGTGATAAAGTTGGCAATGTCCGACAAGGTGACAACATGACATGGATTACTTTAGCAATTGTTTTCGGCCCACTCTTATTTATTTTCATGCTGCCAGAGCATCATGAAGCTATACCTATGTTTCGTCCCAAGGAGCGCAAGAAGGGATACAAGGTAAAGCGAACGTTATAGCAACATGATATAGCCGATTGTTCGGCCAACCTCCCTCAAGCCCTCTGAAATTGTGCAAAAAGGGGCATTTGCGCAGGGATGAGTTGAGTAGGGGAAGGTGGGGGATGCGAAATGTCCGAACGTTACTATTTAAAGGCAGGGGTCTTAGTGGTATAATTATCACATTATTTAAAAAACGAGGGAGAGATTTGCATGGGATTTATTAAAAAGGCATTGATCGGAGTAGTCGGTCTAGTAGTTTTAGGGGTAGCAATCGGCGCGATGGGGGACGCTCCGTCCACGACAGGTAACAAGCCGACCATGACAAAGGCTGAATTCGGCCAACTCGCAACAGGCATGAGTTACGAGGATGCAACCAGTATCATCGGCGGGCCGGGGGAAGTGGTGTCCGAGTCAGGAACAAAGGGAGGGGCTCTGCACACGGTTATGTACACATACAAAGGAGAGGGTGACATTGGAGCTAACGCGAACGTTATGTTCCAGAATAATAAGTTGAACACGAAGGCACAGTTTGGTTTAAAGTAAAACCACAAAAAGCCCCCGGAATGAGCCGAGGGCTTTTTATTTTGTAAAATTTTATGGAAATCTTGAAAAAAGTGTTGACATATATTTGGTTAAGGTGTATACTTATATCAAGATAAAGAAAGGGGTTGCACGCAATGACGAAGATCAAATTAAGTAAACGTGAAATGATGGTTGAGGCCCACAAGATAGCAAAGCAAATGGTTGGGGATTATGTGGCTCGTTTAGCGTTGGCACTTCGGACATTGTGGGCATCGCTGAAGAAAGGAGTAAAAGCCGTGAAAACACCATTAACTTCATTAAATGCGGTTGTCGGAGCTAGAATTTCGGCAACAACTAAAGCCTTCAACGTAGCGTACGAGAATGCTACCATCACTGAAGTTATCCCAGGAGTGAAAAAAGGAAACGTAACTGTAAAGTTTGTAACGGATGCAGGAAAAAACCACAAACTGATAGCTCGTACTGTAGCAGAGAAGAACTTCCAAGGAGTTTTTCAAGCGTACTTGGTTTAGTAACTCAAAGGCCAGCCGGGAGCCAACACCCGGCACGTGAAAGAGGTTTTAAAAATGAAAATAACAGGCATTAGTGAACATCCGGTAGTATGGATGGCGTATAGCGGAATGGAGAAATGTTACTACCAGCGCGTTGGATGTCACCAGTTCGTCGAGATTACTGATGAAAACGGAAACAAATATATAGTGGATGTTGATGTCCAGCATCAGGCCGTATCACGCAATCATAAAGATTTTGGTGGTTCATCTCACGTTGATAGGTATTTTACTTTTATGGGGCCTATCGGTATATGCACCTTATACTACACCGGGGTTGGAGTCCTTGGTGTTGGTAGTTGTAATCATGTTTTCAAGGGAAAACCGGAACTTCATCATGATTTTTGGAAATACGTTGAAAGGAAGGAGAAATAACTATGAGATTTGAAACCTGGATGTTCTGCGAGAAACTGGTTGACGATGGCGGCTACACGATCGGTTATGTCGACGGAAAACCAGCTCAATGGGATGGAAAAAACGAATTACTTGAAGGCGAAGATTTCAGGCCGTCTCAGGAAGGTCAATCGTTCGGGGTTAATTCCCAGAATGATTACGTTGTCGAAGACGGTGTTTGGGTAGAAAATACAAGGCATGGTGGAAAACGCGAAGGATCCGGGCGAAAGAAATCCAAAAATCCTCGCATCAGTCGCCATATTAAATTCACCGATGCAGAATGGGAGGCCATACGAGAAGCGGCCGTCGCAAGCAATGTGACCATGAGTGATTATGTCAGAAAGAAGGTGATTAAAAATGGCTAAGAAAAAAGGTCTAACAATCGGAAAAACCAGAGGCATCCTATATGGTTTGGCTAAGGTTCTGGGGGATGTAAATGCGGTTAAGCGCGAGACTGTAGTAAAACGAGTGGAACGTAGGTTGTTGGGTAAGTTGTTGGGGAGGTTGTTCAATTTCTAATATGCAAAAAGCCCCCTCCAAGGCGGAGAGGGCTTTCGTTATGTCCTTATTTAACCAGCTATCTTTACCGCAGCCGCACCACTAGCAAATCCTACAAGACCAGTTACGATTAACTTTATCAGCTCCGGGTCCATGGCCTGCCCGGTAATTACAGATTGAGCCAAGACTCCGAGCCCTATGACAACAACCCCACCGATCGCGATTAGTGTTGCTTTATTTTCCATGGCTGTCGCTCCTTTCAAAAGGTTTACTAAAAGTTTACAAGTTTACCTAGGTAAACCATGCATTATAGGCTGGTCAATGGTTTACCTTGATTTATGCCAACTCAAGAATCTTGGCAGCAAACCCCAGCTTGTTAATATCCTTTATCGCCTGATCTGCCAAGTGTTTTTGCGCCCTTACGCTTATGTAAATATCGTCAGGCGCAATGGTTTTTTTAACCTCAGACGCTTCTTTAATCTCCATGTAATCATAACTAAAATAGTCACAAATCCCATGGTAGAGAGCCATAGCAATTGAATCTCGCCCGTTAACCAACCATCTTGCATCGTTAGCTTCATCGTGAAATGCCAGCTCGATTAAGCAGGACGTGGCGTTGACACTGTTTCCTACCTCGATTAGCTTGGGGTTAAACTTCACTCCTCGGTCATTTCCCGGGCTAAGAGGCGCAACCTTGCTGTAAAGACACTTGGCTAATCGGTCTGAGTTTGAACCTGCACCATAGGCAAAAACCTCCGTCCCCTCTCCGCCCCCGGCGTTGCTATGGATTGCGACATGAATATCAGCCCCGAAGTTGTTAGAGTCTTCAGCACATTGGTAAGGGTCCATAGCTGTAGAATTACGTTTTACTTGAAATCTCCCATCGTTGCTCAATAGCTGAATAAGCACATCCGCAATCTTGTTCGTTTCCGCTTCTTCAGTACCAAACGGCGATACTCCTCGGTTCATTTCCTGCGTACTTGGACTAATGTATACCTTAGGCAAACCAATTCCTCCTACTTAAAAATAGCCAATGCCCCAATTCCAGCAACAATAACAGCCCCGGCAATTGTGCGCCAGAGCCATGTTAGGTTAGCCTCTAGCTTGTCGATTCGATGGCAATTCGATTTAGATCTAGACTCGTTTTCGATTGCCTTGTCCTCTGCGGCATCAAGTCTTTCCCTGATGCCGTTATGGTTGTCCAACTTTGTTTCCACGCGAACTAAGCGTTCCCTGATGTCCATAAGTACGTCTTGATGTTCCATTAGCACACCTTCCTTTCGCCATCCTTTCATTGCTACCCATAAAAAATAAGCCCTATGGCTTATGGTGTGTGGAATTCCTCAATGTGTGTAAATATTACAGCCGCTATTTGCTCTACAACCCATTCCTTTATAACCAGGTCGTAGGCGGCTATTTGGATATCTACCCAAGGCCTAGTTGCAATTAATTCGTTGTCTATTTTGCCAAAAAACTCGGAAATATAACTCTTCATTACTTCTGCGGAATCCCTTATCCCGATATACGGGCCAGCGGAAGAGTCGGCTTGAATACTAGCCCTAACCTTGTTGCTTGTGTCTCTAAAGTTTGCAGCCCCACAGTCAAACGTACTGCTAATGCCAAGTTCTACCCTTCTAAAATTGATTGGATCAGATCCGGGAGGAACATCCTTAAACAAGACCAGCGTTCCCCCTGTATTCCCTGCAACTCCTGATTCTACTCCGATCTTTACATTCAGGTTTCCTGACAAATCATAGAGATTTAGAATCCCTCCGTTAGTATCCTTGAATATTTCCGCCAAAGTATTCCCTGAGTCAGTTACCATCATCTTGCCGTCAAAGGTTAGATTTCCATTGACATCGACATAGAACTTATCGACGCTGTCCTTGGTAATTTTAATCCCTTCGACCGGGCTAATAATTATGTTTGTGCCATCACTGGTTATGTTGATTGATGCGTCTTTTAGCTGCACATTGCCATTGGTGTCTAAGGAAAACTTATCGACACTATCCTTTGTAATCCTGATCCCCTCAGTCGGGCTAATCAGGATATATGTGTCACCACTAGTTATGTCAATAAAAGCATTTTTCAGGCGAGTGTTGCCGTCAATATCGACGTAAAACCTGTCTACCCACGTACCTAAACCATCGCCACTTTGTACCGAAATTCCATTCGTTGCATTGAGTGTCGTCCTGACTTTATTGTCCGTCCTAGTCGCCACGAACCCATCGTATGCACTTATCCTTACCCCGTTGTACAACGCTCCCTTATACACTGTACTCTGTTGCAACCCAGCCACCGTGTCATGTATATCCTTTACGAATGCGTCCGAGAGATTTGATATAGTCACGTTTCCCTGCATACGTTGCTGAGGGTTGTGAGACTCCTTGATAATTCTAAGTGGCACATTTGCAATGCCTAACTGGTCGTCAAATAGATAAACTGTATCCCCCAACTCGTAATGATCGTCAGTCCCATGCCCTTCAGCGAACTCCAATTCGACAACATCCGTGGTGTATGTCACGGTAGGCAATCCATCAACCTTGTTACGGTTGTCTGTGATCCGCGACATACTAGCTAGATTTCGACGATACCTAAATCCTAGCCCACGATCCGCTCCCCTGCGCGACAATAGGGATATTTCGTACTTGTCGAACTTTAGTTCCCCGCCTAACTGTTCAGCCAGCGTTATGAGTATTCCCCGCTTGTTAACCTTTTCGTTAATCGCGATAGTTGTCAGCGCAGTAAAATCAACTTGTCCTACCGTAAAGCCTGTGCCGGAAAGCAACGTTGTCAGTAACGCTGTAGGGGTGCCAACATTTGCGTAATACTCATGTATCATAGGGTCTGCCGGGTCGTTTTCGTCGCCGATTAGATCATAACTCACATGCTCACACTCACCGTCGATTGTCAGTGTGCCGTCGGGGTTGTGGTTGTCTTTCGTGTAGACGATGTTAAAATAGTTACCTTCAATTTCGACGATGTTTTGATAGGTGATGTAGTCGCTTTTGTCGCCGTCGATAATGGTTTGAAACGATGCCGTGAACTCGCGGTTTATTTCTTCGGAAACAGAAGGCGACACTACGTTAAGTAGTATCGCCAAAGGTTCGAGGGAGGGGTTTAATATTTTTAGTTGTGCCATTTTTCACCTCTCTGTGTCGGGGTTTGCGTCAACTACGACCTACTGAATATCAAATAAACTTACCACTCTATTTGATATATCAAGATTTGCGTAAGGCAACAAGTCAAATTTTCTAAGATATACACTAGTCGAACTATTTCCAGTTCCAAGCAAGTAATAATATCCATTGTATGCTTCAATGTTTGGAT